>Ga0180438_10001011_pt1 | contig 51543 bp, 47 predicted proteins | sample SS_ome_12_FD_132455 | JGI IMG/M metagenome (GOLD analysis project Ga0180438, IMG submission 132455) | Hypersaline lake sediment archaeal communities from the Salton Sea, California, USA - SS_3_D_2 metaG | ecosystem: Environmental > Aquatic > Non-marine Saline and Alkaline > Hypersaline >...
AGCTTTACAGTCAGCAACAATTTATGATGATAAAATATTGTTTGCAGATAAACCGTCTAAAGAAGCAGAAAAATGGGTTGCAGGTATCTCGTCTCAAGGAAAGTATTACACAGCTAAGCTTACGCATGATATCTGCTATGAGGTTCAACAGCACATGGGTGGAGTTTCAGTAACTGACAACACACCGGTAGATGAATTAATGGATGTAAGTAAAATCGAAGAAGTTATCGGTGGGGCCCGAAATATACAACTTCTTCTAATCCAGTCTCAAATTCAAAGATATATGAGACTTCTCTAATAAATCTATATTTTTTAATTTTTTTTTTACCCTTATCATGAAATCTATTAATTAGAGTTATAATAAATCTTGAGATTGAATATCTAACACTTTAGCTAATTTTTGTTTTTTTCTCTCCATTAGTGGCCTAGCAGCACTAGGTCGGTTTAACAAGGAATTATAGAATAATTAAAAAAAAGATTGAATTACTTTTTTAAGATTTCTTTAGCAGAAAATAATAATCCGAGATCAAGTAAAATATTACGCACAACGAAAGTGATCATACTGCCTCCATAATATTGTATTAAAATTTTATATCCGATAAATGTGACCCAAACTAGAGATCCCACAATCAATAACGCATACCAAGCCCATTTTTCTCTTTTCTGAAAACCCTTTTGGATGATAAAGAGGACGAGGATTCCAATACCGCATATCATAAAGCCCATAACTTTTTTTTGTAATATAAAAATCTCCGCAAATGCTTGATCTATCTCAAAGTATTGTTGATATGTTATACCTGTATACTCAAAAAAATCACTGATAAACATGATTTCCGTCACAAATATCATGAGTAAGCCCATTCCGATGATATACCATCCCATAAAATTCATGAAGAACGTTCCTAACTTCATATAATTCATAATTCTCACTTGAATATCTCAAAAAAGGTAGTAATCAATATTTGTTTTTACTTATTTAAATAAATTATTTTCTTATGAGTTGGTTTAATATGTTTCAATAAAAAAGCAGACCAAAAATAGCGGTTATAATTGATTTTAAACTAATCCCAATTAGAAAACAAAAAATTATAATCTCAAAAATTTTTACGGGAATTTTAGGAGTGAATTTCTGTCCAAACTTCGTACCCAATAATATTACTGGAAATCCCAGAAGAAATAATAATAATAATTCATAAGGAAAGATACCCGTGATAAAATAAAATGGATTTCTGGCAATTGAAAGAGCAAATCCAATAGCCGCAAAATTTTCAATAAAGCTTTCCCTATAGTGTCCTGTTTTTTCAAGTAATGCTACATTAAGGGGTCCAGCAGCGCTGATCAATGCAGTTAATAATCCGTAGGTAAATCCTCCAAAAAAAATGAGTGTTGATTTTGTATATAATTTTCTTTCCACCATTATTTCCTTATTTTTCTTATAATATTGATATAATTTCAGGCTAGAATATCCGAGAATAAAAATGCCAAGGATGAGTTCTATCCAATCCAATCCGAACCCGATAATAAGAAACGTGCCAAAAATTGTAGCAGGAATCCCTAAAGATAAAAATCGGACATAATATCCTTTGTCTAAAAATTCCCGATACTTTATAAAATTGAGAAAAGATGTAAGAGTACCCCAAAGATTAACCAATATCACTGCATTTTTAACCCCGATTAAGGCAGTAATAATCGGAATTAAAATCAATGCATCCGCAAATCCGATGATACCGTAAACCATACTTGAGAAAAATGTTGCAATTAATGAAAGATAAACAATCATTTAGTGAATAATCCCTTATTTTCCAGATTCTGATGATAATTAAGTAAAATTATCTTACCTTATACTTTTTTGTTACCTTTCAGAAAAGTTAGATATCATCAAGTCTTTTTTGTTTAGTTTTTTCAATATTACCAAATAGTAATTCTTTATTCTTTTCTACAAATTTCCAACTAAATCCTTTTAATTTTTCTAAGGGGCCTCTTATTCCTTTTGGGTTTCCTGTTCTTGTAAACGTTATATCTGTATGTTTAATGGCTTTTAACACTTTATAAGGTGTTTTATATTTTTCGATTAAAGATTGAGCTTTTTTTGGGCCAATATCAACAAGTCCTTCAACTATATACGTTCTACGCTCATCTACAGTCATGACTTTCGGAGCTTTTCTTGATAAAATAGTTGCTCCGTCTCTGATTTGCTCCCGATAAGCAATCCGCTCAATAACAATTGCAGTATCTTCAATATTCCTTGTGGGAATGACTGCAATTCCCATTTTATATGAAATTTTAGAAAGCGCTCCATATATTGAAGATATCTTCATACCAGTATTTTCAAATACATTATCATTTAAACCTTCTAAAATAAGAATTGGCGTCGGATACGTATCTTTTAATCTCATTAATTGTTCAAATAACCTATTATCAATAATTGATGCCACAAAATCAAAACCTTCTTTCCTTTCTATTGCGACCTGTTCAGAAACAATGATATCAGCAATATCTAATTGTTTTGCCTCATATTGTATATGAGGATACTTTTCATTAAATATACTCATAAGTTTCCGTTCTCTATTGTCTATAAAGATTTTTAGAAGGTTATTCTGGCTCATTTTACATCAATGGTAAGTTAATAATTCTTAATATTCAATATAATATCAATCTATAAAAATAAAAAATAAATTGCAAGAGTATGCAAACAAATTGATTTTATTCTTCTTTTTTTAATTTTTTTGGTTTATAAATAATTAATATAAGGATGATTGCAATTAATGTAATAAAGAAACTGATCCATCGTCCATAATCAGAAACCCAATAGGGAATAAAAGCACCGGACATATTTGCGGCGAGATGAATAAGTAATGCTACTGCTATACTTCTTCCTGTGTTGTTATGCAACCATGTATAAATAATTGAGGAAAGTGTGAGAATAATCAGATTTTGGTAAAAAGGGACAGCTTGTTGAGTCGTACCCGGGATATAATGGAGTGGAAGGTGCCACAATCCCCATATTAATCCTAAAATGATGCTGGAAGTTAATGCATTCCACCTTGATTGCAATCTATCAAGCGCATATCCACGCCATCCATATTCTTCTCCTAATGGTCCTCCAGTGAAAAAGATGATAAATAAAAGAGGTACAAACATTACTAAAGATGTAGCATAGCTCAGAACCCATGTACCATCAATAAAAATTACTAGTAGAAGTGATAGAAGTGCGATAAAAGGAATCAATCCTAAAATTGGTATTAACCATAGTTTTTTAAATTTAAAATTCCATCCTCTCTTTAATAATGCTTTTAACTCTACTTTTCCTCCCTTAATAGCGGTTAATATAAGTGCTGAAATTGTTGGACCAAAATTAGCAAACATGCTCAAAAACAAGAGAAACTCAGGAACTACGAAACCTATTGAATTTAGGATAGGGAATAACCAGAGTAACCACGACCACAAGAATGTAATACTAAAAAATAAGATGAGTTCATTTAAGCCTTTTTTTCTACTTCCATTCAACTTGATTTAGTCCTAATTGTTTATATTGGTTGAATTTAAGATATGTAATTATATTTTTAATATTAAATAATCGATTTTGAATTATTATGAATATCAGTATTACTAAACCTATCCCTTCAGAAATTGAAACAATTGGCTCGTTAAATAACACATAGAGCCATAATCCAAAAGGATCATCAATATAGATAAAATCGTAATCAATAAAAGGATAAAATAAAGGCACTTCAGGCAAATCTAAAACTAAATGGAAGAGTAAGCCAATAAGAAAGGGAATTGATATAGATTTCTTCCCTCGTACGGCTAAATGTACAATAATAAAACTTACTAAAACAAACAACAAAGTATGCGATATACCCCTTCCAGATCCAATACCCATAAACAGAAGAGACTTATCAACAATATCAGCTAGTAAGGAACCAACAACTAAAGATAAACGATTAAAATCATACTTTTTCTTTATTTGTGGAATTTCGAACACAACTAAGGGAATTGCTATGTGAAATATTGGAAAAATAAAAACATCCCTCAACTAAATTCTATATAAAAAACGAATAATTGCAATAATTTCGGGCAAATAAAAAAGGATTATCAATAATATAACAAATTCTATTGAAATTTGGAGGGCTCGCTTTATTAGATGACTATAGGTCATAATTTCTTCTTTATCTTCTAATTGTTCCATAATGATTAATCAAACTTGAATTCTTTTAGAATTTCCTCAACAGTATAATTTTGATGCACAATTTTAGATAGAGCACTCACTAATTTAGTAGGGTCTTCTGATTGGAATACATTTCGACCAAAAGCAACTCCAGCACCTCCTGCTTGAAGAGAATCGTAAACCACTTGAAGTAATTCAGGTATAGTGTCCATTTTAGGTCCTCCAGCAATAATTACGGGAATATGCACACTCTTCACAATATATTTAAACGAATCAATATCTCCTGTGTAATTAGTTTTCACAATATCGGCTCCTAATTCCGTCCCAGCTCTCACAGCAATATTCACTACGTCTGGATTGTTTTCATCCTCTATCTTTTTCCCTCTTGGGTACATCATCGCGATTAATGGCATGCCCCATTCTCTAGCGGATTCAACAACTTTATGTGCATCTTGAAGCATTTCAGGTTCTTCATCTGCACCAATATTTATATGGATAGAAACTGCATCGGCTCCCATTTTGAGTGCTCTTTCTACAGAGCATACAAGCACTTTTCTATTAGGATCTGGAGTTAAATTGGTAGCCCCTGAAAGATGGATAATTAAACCAATATCCTTTCCGTATTGACGATGTCCTGCACCCACATTTCCTGAGTGCATCAGAACCGCATTCGCACCCCCCAGAGATACTTTATCAACCATCGCAGCAATATCTTCTAATCCCTTGATGGTACCCATGGTAAGACCGTGATCCATAGGAATAATTATCGTTCTTTTACTTTTACGATCAATTATTCGCTCTATTCTTATGCTCTTTCCTAATTCCATATTTTATTCTCTATTTTCTGAACTTGAATTATTCAATATTAATGAGAGGAAAAATATAAAATTATACTAATATAATAAAAAACAGATTTACCATGGTCGTCGCAGTGTGGTTGGTCTACTCATATCTGATTTTTCAGGATAATCCAGATTATAATGAATCCCACGACTTTCCTTTCTTGAAATAGCACTTACTATAATAAGTTTTGCTACGGTAGCTAAATTTCTTAACTCAATTAAATTTTTCTCTATTTGGAAATCCCAATAATATTGGTCTATCTCATCTAATAACAAATTAATTCTTTTCTTCGCTCTTTGAAGTCTTAGATCTGTTCGAACTATTCCTACATAATTCCACATAAATCTCCGAATCTCATCCCAATTCTGAGTAAGAATAACGGCTTCAGTAGATGGTACGGCATTACCAGGTTCCCATTCTTCAAATTCATTAAATTTTAATACGTTTAACTTATTTTTTATTTTATTTGCACACTCATGAGCACATACAAGCCCTTCTAATAATGAATTGCTCGCCAACCTATTTGCTCCATGTAGACCCGTACAAGAAGATTCGCCAATTACGTAAAGGTTTTTAACTTTAGTAGAACCATCGATTTTTGTTAAGACACCTCCACAACAATAATGTGCAGCAGGGACTACAGGAATAGGTTCTTTTGTAATGTCAATATTGAACTTTAAACAAGTCTCATATACGCCTGGAAAATGAGTTTTAATAAAATTCGAATTGCGATAAGATGCAATATCCAAATAAACATAATCGTCACCCGTTCTTTTGAGCTCCGCATCAATAGCTCTAGATACAACATCACGGGGGGCCAATTCTTTTAAAGGATGATATTTTTGCATGAACTTATTTCCCTTGATATCTTTGAGAATTGCTCCCTCCCCTCGCATCGCCTCAGTTATTAATAGTGATTTTGCATAAGGATGATAAAGACATGTCGGGTGGAATTGATAGAATTCCATATTTGCAATTATAGCACCAGCTCGGTATGCCATTGCGATGCCATCTCCCGATGCAACATCCGGATTAGTCGTATAGAGATATATTTTTCCAGCCCCACCTGTTGCTAAAACAGTAGATTTAGCGGCGATATTATGAATTTCTCCAGATTTCTGGTCTAATACATAAGCTCCATAGCATTCAAAATTCTTGGCATAAAGATTAATTGCGCACCAAAATTCTTTTATATCAACATTTTTTAATTTCTTAACATGTTCTATTAATTTTTGCTCAATACTTTGACCGGTTAAATCATTAACATGCAAAATTCTCCGTTCAGAATGACCTCCCTCCTTGCCAAGATCATATTGTCCATTTTCATTCCTTGTAAACAATACTCCTAAATCAATCAGTTCTTGGATTCTTTCTGGTGCTTTAGTAATAATAGATCTTACAACTTGCTCATCGCATAACCCATCACCTGCAATCAATGTATCTTGGACATGTTTTTCGAAGCTGTCATTTTCATTCCAAACACAAGCGATACCACCTTGTGCATAATAGGTATTACATTCTGTTACATTCTCTTTAGTGATTAATAAAATCTGAACATCTGGGGCTAACTTGGTTAATTTAACAGCTAATGATAATCCAGAGATTCCTCCTCCAATTATTAGAATATCAGTTTTAATTATCAATTAAATCTTAAGGTTTTGTCCTAATGCTTTTTTTAAATTCTATTAACAAACCAAAATTAAATTAAAGTTTTATATCTTTTTGTCTTGAACCATAATTTTTTTTTGGTTTATACTACTTTCATAAAAGATGATAAAAAAACCCATTAAAAATGTTCTTTGGGTGTGTTTTGGAAATACTTCACGTAGCCCCTTAGCATTAGGACTATCTCATTGGCTTAAAAACACAAAATATAAAGAAGAATTAAAGGAAATCCATTTTGATTCTGCAGGGTTCGTAAATGTTTTTAAAACGGCTCAACCAGAAACCATAGCCTATTTAAATACGAAAAATATTGATTTTAGCAATTTTCGTGGTAAAATCATGGATAAAGAACTATTAGAAAAACAAGATTTAATACTAGTTATGGAATCCTACCACTTAAAACGCCTATTAAGAAAATTTAAACATGTAAAAAATATCAATAAAAGATCGTTTTTATTATTAGATTTTGCTGGAGAGAAAGAGAACCTAGATATTTCTGATCCGGTTAATTTTGGAAATGAAGTATATAATGAAGTTATCGAAGCAGTAGAGAGAGGAGTCATAAAATCAATTGAAAAGATTATTAAAATTAATAAAGGGGCTATAGCGCCAGAATGAATAAAATAAGAAACATTTTGTGGATATGTCTAGGAAATACGGCACGATCTCCTGTCGCGGAATATTTAGCGCGCTATTACGCTCAGAAAAATGACCTTGATTTGAAATTTGAGAGTGCCGGTTTTATTAATGCATTTTCTTATATGCAAAAAGAATCTAAAAAATATCTTGAATCTAAAGGTATTAAATCCTCTGACTTTAGACCTCAATTAATCACTCATAACTTACTAGAAAGACAAGATTTGATTTTAACGATGGAAGCTTCTCATATAAGGGATATATTAAACAATTATAAGGATATTAAAGAATTAAAGAAAAAGCTATGCACTCTGAAACAATTCAACGGTGAAACTGAAGATTTGGATATTATCGATCCCTATTATACTTCTCATTCAACATTTCTTAAAATACTTCGAATTATTGATGAGAATGTTATAAAAGCAATTGAAAGGATTAAAAAAATTAATAGTAGAGAGATATAATAGAAACTTGACCTTAAGATTCTTAAAAATAAAAATAAAAATAAACTAAATAAGTTAATTTTTATACTTACCTTAAGATAAGATTGTCTTATTACTAAAAATTTAAAATAATTCAATCTATTAGATTTTTTATAAGAATTAATGATATCTATTTTTCTTATGCATCAGATCACGATCAATAATACAATAATTGATTTATTTATTGGAGATTTGACCAAAATAGAGCATGACGCTTTAGTTATCCCTACAAATTCTCGACTTTTACCTAGTGGAAATGTAAGATGCAATGTATTAAGAAGTGCTGGTTCTACAGTTCAAGTAGAATGTAATAAAATAATTAGTGAAATGGCTAATATTCCTATTGGACACGCAGTAATTACCTCCGGAGGCAATTTGGATGTTAAGTTTATCATCCATGCTAGATCAGGTCATGATCAAAAAAAATTAATGTTAGCAGTATGGAATTCTATGAAATTAGCTGATGAGAAGGGTTTAATATCAATAATCTTTCCACCAATATCCAAAGATGTTTTGGGATTTACTACTCAACTTTCTGCTAAAATTATGATACCTACTATTAAAAAGTTTTTAACAGAAAAAAAAAAACATTTGCAGAAAGTATCAATCTGCCTTGAAACGCTTCCCGATTATAAAGAATTCGAAAAAGTATTATCTGATGGATTATAAAAGTTATTGGAATTACGGTAGGATTAAAAAGCACTTTGTTATTCGAAATAGTTTGAGTTTGAAGAGCTAGTTTAAATATTAGAAAATTCTGTCTGCAATCTATAAACTGAAATTCTTTTAATAAGCTTCAATTTTTAAAAGCTTTAAGTTTTTTTCAAAATCTAAAAATTCAATCTTGATTTACTTAATAACCCGAATTTAAATGAATATAAAGATTTAAAATATTACAATAGATTATTTATTCAAAATTAATTTTTTAATGTTATTAAGATTTTGATAAAATTATTATAATATTTACACATCTACAATATTTTTTATTAGATTAGGGGATACTCAGATGGAACTAGAAAAAATAAATGAACGATTGAAAAATGAATCCTCGAATATCAATCCACTTAAAGGATATGAAATAATTTGCGAAGCGATGGTTTATAAAATATTGGATATTTTCGGAAAAAATAGCCTTTTATCCATGCTTTATCAAACAGGAGCTGGTCCTGGAGAAGTTATCGCAAATAGAATCAAACTAAATTATGGTAAGGACCAATTTGAGATAATTGAAGCGTTAGAGATTCTCATCTCTGAGTTAAAAGAATTTTACTCTATACAAATACAAACCATAGAAGAAAATCCAGAATTTATAAGAGTTGTTTTACAAAATCATTGCTTCTTAAGAGAATCCATAAAGAGAAGGGGAAAATTACAATTTGGCAAAGCCTTTTGTAGAGTAAACAAAGGATATTTCGAAACAGCTCTTAAAAAATTAATAGGTAATAAAATGAAAAGGATTGATATAAGATTTCTTCGCAACGAACCAGAAAAAGATGTTTGTTTAGAAGAATTGATTTTTTATTTATGAATTAAGTAAAAAGTAAATATAATAATTCTTAACACTTATCTGGATTTAATTGACAAAATTTTAGTGAAGAAACTAAATCGTCTTCTCCAATAAAACCTAATACATAATTCTCTCCGCTTTCTTGAACAGCAATTAAATGTGGTTTTGTACTCATATTCACTAATTTCTTCATTGCTTCTTTTCCGGTGTCTTTTTCATCAATTCTTGGAAAATTCGATACACTTCTCATCGCATAACCTATAATATATTCTGATCTCTGATAAGAAGGAATTCTTCGAATATCATCAATATGGATTATTCCAACAATTCTGCCCCCTTTCGAAACTGGGAAATAAGACTTCTTATAGATCATAAAATAATTACTTAATGCCTCGCTGATGGTTATGTCAAATGGTATTTCTAAAATCGGCATACTAATCAAATCTTTTGCACTTATTTTCGCAAGGCTAACCTCATTAACAATCTGTAAATAAGATTGTTTTGTCTGATTATTCAAAAAAGAACCTATTATAATTAACCAAAATCCATTTAAAAAGCCAAATAGTAGTATCTGTATAAATCCATAGGCCATTAGGCCGTAAGCAAAAAAGCTACCAATCTTAGAAGCAGTCTTTGTAGCAGAAATTATATCCTGTCTTCTATACCATAGAAAAGCTCTTAAGATTCGTCCACCATCGACTGGAAACGCTGGAAGTAAATTAAAGAAACCTAATCCAATATTAGAAATTCCCGTATAAAACAGGGGCACAAAAAGAAGAGTAGGTAATTCATTAGGAAATAGAAACACAATCAATAGAAATAACCCTCCAATCATAAGACTGGTTAATGGACCTACTGCAGCAATTAACATCTCACTTTTAGGAGTTCTCGGTTCTTCTTCAATCTTAGAGACTCCTCCAAAGAGATATAATTCAATTTCAGTAACTTTCAATCCATATTTCTGAGCAACAATTGAATGCATCAATTCATGGGCTAATATCGAAAACAATATAATAAAACCACTCATGATACCTACTAAAAATAAGTCAAATAAAGAAGCATTCAGAATTATACTAAAGTAAAAATTTGCTGCATAAAATCCAACTAAACCTACTATAAATAAAGTACTAAAACGTAATTTGATATCAATTCCATAAAATCTTGCAATTTTCATAGTATTTTACACCTCTGACTATATAGAATAAAAAACGTTATTAATCTCTTCACCTTTTTTTTTAAAAGCCTTTTGAGTTAAAATATTATACAATTAAAGCGTATTTTCTCAATTTGTTTAAATTTTAAATTCAAAATTGAGTGAATGGTGATGAAAAGAATAGTACTTTTGTAGAATTAGATCATATCATTTTACCATTTCAGATAATGAAATGTCAAAATTAAAAAAAAAAATAAGATTCTATAATATGTCTATTTAAAATTCAAAAATAAAAAATGAGGATTAAAATGGTTGAAGTTAAAAATATTTTAGTGCTAGGCGCAGGATTAATGGGTTCAGGAATTGGCCAAGTTGCGCTCCAAGCAGGATATAATGTTACAATGGTAGATGTCGACGATAAGTTTGTTAATAGTGGAGTTGCTAAAATTGAAGAAGGTTTGAAAAAGCTTGAAGCGAAAGGAACACTAGGAGAAGGTATTACTGCCTCTGCTTTGTTGGCAAAATGCAATAAGTCCACCAATCTTGCTTCTGCAGTGAAAAATGCAGACATTGTCATTGAAGCCGTCGTTGAAAAAATGGATGTGAAACAGAAGGTTTGTAAAACAACGATGGATAATGGACCAAAGCATGTAATATTTGCATCTAATACCTCCACGATGAGTATCACCGAAATAGGAAAAAATAGTGGAGCCCCTGATAGAGTATGCGGAATGCACTTTTTCAATCCCGTCCCCCTAATGAGATGCATTGAAGTAATTAAAGGGGCAAACACTTCAGAAGAAACTTTCGAAACTGCAATCAAAATTGCCGAAAAATTGCCATGTCTGCGTGGACAACGATTAATCGCTCCCGTATTAAAAGATAGACCCGGTTTTATTGTGAATAGATTGAATGCTCCAGCGCAGATCTATTTAAATTGGATATTCGATCAAGCTAAGGAAAAAGGAATAGCGTGGGAAAGAATTGATGCCGATGCAGGAGGAAAGATGCCTATGGGACCTTGCACTTTAGCAGATTATGTGGGTTTGGATACAATGATACATGTTGCTGGTTATTACAAAGAAACGCTTTCCCCAGATTTTGAACCTGCTAAAGTTGTCAAAGAATTAGTTGCTGCAGGTAACCTTGGGGCTAAAACTGGCAAAGGCTTTTATGATTGGAGCAAGGGTAGGGATGCTATCAGTGAAAAGGTGAAAAATGCTCAACCTGCTGGCTTGTTTAATTTAGAAAACACAATGGCGATAATGTTAAATGAAGGCTGCCGAATTTTAGAGGAGGGAGTTGCTTCAGGATTCAAGATTATTGATGATGCAAACATGGCTGGCATGAATACTCCCGGACCATTCAGTGGGGGGAAAAATAACTATGAGAAATGGAGCAACATGTTAAATGCATTAGCTGATGAAACTGGTAAAAATTACTTTAGGCCCTGTGAATTGATGAAAAGTGGTGGCTTTACGAAAATGAGGAAATAAAGACTGCCCTCAATTCTAACTTAATTATTTTTTTTCTTTTTTGATAAACTATATGATTTTTAGTCCTTCTTAAGAAGTTATTCACTTTTTTTCAATAGTTTAATAATACATATTTGATTAATTTGAATTGTATTATTAATTTAAAAAACCAATTTAAGGCAGAAAGGTTAAGAAAATTATGGTTGATATCAAAAATGTTGTAGTTGTTGGAGCTGGACAAATGGGCCATGGAATAGCACAAATGGCCCTAATGGCCGATTATAAGGTCACCCTTGTGGATATCAAGGATGAGTTTGTCAACAATGGATATACAAAAATTAAAGAAGGTATGGAAAAGTTAGAAGCAAAAGGAAGCTTACCGGGGGGTAAGTCAGCATCAGATTTTATGGCGAATTGTAAAAAGACGACTGATTTAGCTTCAGCAGTAAAGGATGCAGATATTATGATCGAAGCGGTTATTGAAAAAATGGATGTTAAAAAACAGGTATTTAATACTTGTGGGCAAAATGCTCCTGAACACTGTATTCTCGCTTCAAATACGTCTACCATGAGTATTACAGATATTGGAAAAGACTCAGGTAGACCAGATAAATGTATAGGAATGCATTTTTTCAATCCGGTTCCTTTAATGCGGTTAATCGAAGTAATATATAGTTCTAATTCATCAGATAACAGCGTCGAAAAAGGAATCAAATTCGCTGAAAGTATTCCTTGTCTTAGAGGAAAACGTTACATTGCGAAAGTATTGAAGGATAGGCCTGGTTTCATCTGCAATCGTATTACAGCGCCAGTTCAAATATACCAGAATTATGTTTTTGATCAATGTCTTGAAGAAGGAAAATCCTGGGATCAATTGGATAATGACTCTGCAGGTGGTGCTATGAGTATGACGGTATTAGCAGATTTTGTAGGAATCGATGTTTTATATCATGGTCAAATGTATTATTCTCAAACTCTCTCTCCAGATTTCAAGCCTGGAAAAGTAGTAACCCAACTTTATAATGAAGGTAACTTAGGTGCAAAGACAGGTCAAGGATTTCGCGATTGGTCAAAAGGAAGACCTGAGCCTGATAAAAGCGCAGGTAAAGCAAGAATATATAAAATGAAATATCCTATTGCAATAATGTTGAATGAAGCATGTAGAGTCTTAGAAGAGGGGATTACCACTAGTTGGCAGATTATTGATAATACTTTAATGGCAGGTATGAACATGCCAGGTCCAATGGCAGCAAATGTAAAAAATTCAGATAAACAAGTTGAGGTTTTAAACGAACTAGTCGAATTGACCGGAAAACAATATTTAAAACCTTGCGAATTATTGAAATCTGGTAAATGGGTCGACATGAAATAATAACATTATGATCAATATTTTTCTTTTTTTTCCTTATTTCAATCATTTCTAAAGTTCTGAAAAGATAAAGAGGCTTAATTTAATTTGAAAATTTTTAATTATACTAAATATAATACTAATTATCTCTAAAATAAAATCAATAAGAAACTAAAAATTCAAAAAAGAAATGAATTAGAGGGAAATAAAATGTCTGAAAAGAAGTTTAAAGATGTTGAAGTAGAAAAAGTGGAAGATGGCAATTATGCAGTTATATCCATAAATAGACCTGATAAGTTGAATGCTCTAACAACTGATACTTTAAGAGAAATTTATGAAGCTATGGAACAATATGAAGTTGATAGTAGCGTACGATGTATTGTACTCCGCGGAACTAAGAATGTTACTAAGAAACCCGCTTTCTCTGCTGGTGCTGATTTAGCAGCAGGTATGGGAAAAGGTTTAAAACCTAACATTCCATCACACATGGCAATAGGTATGCAACAAAAGCACAAATATTATACGTTAATTGAACAATTTATAAAACCGGTAGTTGCAGCAGTCGATGGATTTGCTTTAGGTGGTGGGTGTGAATTAACTTTAGTATGTGATATTGTGATAGCAACAAGAAGGTCCTCATTTGGATTTCCTGAAATAGCAAGAGGTATCTTTCCGGCAAACGGTGGAACCCAAAGAATGGCTCGCCGTGTTGGCGTAGCAAGAGCTTTGAAAATGTGCCTTTTTGGTCAACCAGAATCAGCGGAAACTATGCATAATTGGGGTTATGTAAGCTTTTTATGTAATGAAGGAGAGGAGTTTGAAAAATTAATTCATGAAAAGGCATCTTGGTTAGGAAATGCTGCCACTACGAGCTTGTATGTTATCAAAAAAGCGGTAAAATTTGGAACCCAAATCCCTATTGAAATAGGAAATATTTTTGAAATGTTAGGATTTGGTGTTAATGCAGGGTCTAAAGATGTTAATGAAGGAATAATGGCCTTCTTACAAAAACGAGAACCCAAATTTACCGGTGGAATGTAAAAAAAAAATAATTTTTATTTTTTTTATTCTTATTAGATTAAATTTATTAAAGTTAGAGTATAAAATTACAGCAATTAATCCTTTTCTATGGATCATGTTTGATGAAATTGAAATTGTCAATGAAATAAATGAAGGAGATCTTTTTTTAAGAAAAATTTCTAAAAATGATGTACACTTTTTTTACGAAAGCCTTAAAGTAAGAGAGATGGTAGGATATTTATCCCTAGGCCCTTTAAGATCATTAGAACATGCGAGAAGATTGATTAAAAATTATTTAAAAGCATGGGATAAATACCAACAATTTAATTATATAATCGAGTTATCTCAACATAGAAATCCTGAAAAAATAGGTTCTGTAAGTTTATGGAACGTAAGCTGGTTGCATAGTCGTTCGGGGGTAGGGATTTGGCTATTACCCGAATATTGGAATAGAGGTATTGGAAAGACGGTTCTAAAACTCATTAAAAATATCGCATTCAACCATTTGAAGCTACATAGAATTGAAGCTCATATCGCTGTTGAAAATCTTAGGTCTATAAAATTATTTTCAAATTCTAATTTTAAAAATGAAGGTAGACTAAGCGAATACCTCAATATTAACGATAAATTTCAAGATGCTTACATTTTTGCCTGCCTAAGTAGTTAAAACGCTTCAGGATTCGACAGGGAAGGTTTTATATCCCCCTTAGAATTTATTAAGGAATCAAGTTCTTCTGAAAAGGATTTGAATGGAGTAATATTTCCTTTAAACGTCTTTAATTCAATGTTATACCGAGCCACAAATTTTTCAAGGATACTAGATGCACAATTATCAGTTGCAGTCTTCTTACTTCTATTTTCATCTGTTTCTCCATCACATTTTAGAATTAGATGGAGATTAGAGGGAGTATGGGTATAAAAATAAAATACACTTTTGTCCATTTTTAAGGAATTTAAGCTTTCTTTAAATCCATATTTAGTAAACCGGCAGATTTGATCAAAATAACTCGCAATTAATTGATAGTTATATTTATCAATAGGGCTAATATCGATGCTATAATGAAAAATTGGGATTCCTTTATCATTAAGAATCATGATTTCTTGTATCAATATTCATCGAAAAATTCTATTGATTGAAAAATATTTAATACCTTCCCTTATGATCTATATCTTTCTTAAAATTAATTAAAGTGGTTATTAACCCCAAAATAAAGTGTAGTTAGTTCATAATTTGGGAAAAAAGATTCATATAAAATTAGATTATATTTCTTAATTGGATTACAATTTCTTCAAATTTTTCTAAAGCACTTGGATAATCTCCCTTTTTTAAAGCTCGAACAGCCTTAATATTTAAAACTTTTACATAATCCTTAACTTCCTGCCCCGCTCTTATTCTTTTTATTTTATTCTCGATTTCTTCAATATATTTTGTATATCTTTCTAAATGTTGTGATTTTCCAATAAATCGTGAAATTTTAATAATTTGGTTTATATTATTAATAGCTATTTGAAATAGATTGTTTGATACATTATCATTAACTTTCTTTTCTAGTTCAATTAATTCAAGTTCTAATTTTTTGTATTTAGCTTCACCATCTAACACATTTTTTAATTTGTTTTCTAATACGGTTAAGTGGTCAAAAAAATCTTTTAGCTTCACTGTTTCTATTAAATTCTTCAACAAAATTTTTGCTGGCTCAAATTGATACTTATCCGTTAATTCTGACACACTCTTCAAGGCATTTTCTATTTGTTTACCGATATCAATCTGATTTTTAAGTGCAATAAACATTGCCTCGGAGGTTTCCCACCTTTTCAATAACTCCTCATTTTTTAGATTTCTTAAAAGGGGTTTAGCTTTGTCTAATACATTCTTCGCTAAAACCAAATTATTAGTACTTAAATAACTATTTAGTTGAATCTCTAATGGTTCAAGTTGTTTTTTCAAGCTTGATTCTTTAATATTATATTCATTCCAATTGCTTTCATCAGTTTGAATAAACTGTTGCACAATATCTATTTCCTGTAGCTTAATATGTTTTTCCAGTTTTTCTTTAAAGCCAAGAACTAATTCATGTGCATCCTGAAGTTTCTCATCTCTAAATAGTGCCTCATATTTTTGTTTAGTAGTTTCAAATTCATCCATTATTATGGATAAACGATCCTCTTCTTTGATTTTTCTATATATTTCTCCTATAAAATCAGTTTCTTCTCTCGCTACCGAATATAGCTTTGCCTTTTCAGCAATATCAATTATTTTTTCTGTGACTTTAATAGCCTCATCAAATTTTCCCATAAGATAATGATTATTTGCAATTACTTTTAATTCATCAATTTCTGAGAAAATCAATAGTTTTTTTGTATTATCTTGTTCCATCTTTTTAATTATGCCTCTTTTATTCTCTAATAAAAACTCTTTAACTCTTTAATAATAACTTCAAAACGTTTTAACGCATCCTCTAAATTACCTTTATCAATTTGTTCAATTGCGGCATTATTTAGGTGAAATATTTCTTCCAATTTTTCTTCTTGAAGTTTTAATAATTTCTCCTCATTTTTAATCCACTTGGATATTACATTGTCATCAATTATTTTTATTGTTTCCTTCTTAGTACTAGATAATAGATTTTTAGCATCGTAAAGATTTCTCTCAATTAATGCTTTATTAAATTGCCTTTCTACATCATCTAGATTTTCCTTTATTTCCTTTTCTTTAACTTTTAAAGAATAAATCATATTTTCATCTTTTAGGAGTAATTGTTGCGCTTTAGGAATGGACGACAGATTATAGTGCGCCTTAAATTTTAGTTTAAAATCCTTAACCATTTTATGAGCTTCTTGATGGTATTCCATCTTAATTAATTGGTTGAATTCATCGAGAACTTTTTTAGCTTCAGATTCTATTTGGGAGATTTGTTCTGATTTTGTGTATCTTGAGCTTGCTTCTTCTATTAAATCAATTTGATCTTGCTCAAGAGTATTATCATTAATTTGTTCAGCAATTTCTTTTATCCTTTCAGCAAATTTGATCACATTTTCAAAATTCTCGGAAATAAAAGCACTATCCGCTTTCTCTTTCAATTTATTTATTTCGGTGAGTGAAGGTAATAAATTGGTCTCGAGTTTAGCTATTCGTTGACTTAACTCTCTATTAGTGATTTGTAATAGTTCTAAGAAATCAGCGGTTTCAAAACCAGATTCAATAGTGATAGTTCGTAGAATTATCAAATTGGGTTCATAATCTGCTAGTATTTCACGTACTTTTGGTATATGATTTTTAAGGTTTTGAGATGCTTTTTTTCCAATCCAAATATATATCCTTCTCTGGCTCGGAAGATAAAATAGCAAGACGTCAAATAATGTAAAATTATTGAGTAAATTATCATTAGGGAGTCTTTTAGCTTTTCCGGAATATGTTAATTTATAAATTTTTATACCTGAATTCATAAAGATATGTTATTTCTTCTAATTTTTATTTTCTAATTAAATAATATTTTTAATTGCGGTTCAAAAATTTTATTGTATGTGAATTAATAATTGATTAGTATTAAAAATTAATTTAAATCGTAATGTGGTTAAGTTATATACTATTTGGGAGTAGTTTTCAGTAATTATTTTGTAATATATTTAGTTTTTAGCTTCACTTTTTTTGGCTATGAATTATTTAATAAAATTAACTATTTGATATTATTCAAATTTCTAAAATGAATCTTGTTTTACTTTATTAGATGATTAAATTAAAAGAATGAAAAATAAGATTAAGTGTTTTATTCAGATTATTTTTTTACCAAAATCTTCTCTGTAGTTCCGGATGGTTCGGAAGCTTTAATACGTACACCTTTTGATGCTTTATCTAATTCTGATTTATATGTTCCCTCAAACGCTTTATTCCGACTAATAATACTTACGCTTGGATTTTTTGTTCGTCTTAATGTTTTACTATATTTACGAACTTTTCTTACAGGTTTTGGATACTTTAAGATTTTTTGATATAAAATTAAGTATGTGACCAATGCCGCTGCCGCAATGGCGCCTATAATGGCTAAGGCTTGAAAAAGATACAACTCTTCTGGAGGTCTGATGACACTTATGACTATCTCATAGCTCTCGAAATCATAATTATCCCCTTTATAAGCAGTTATTATTAATGAATAACTTCCTTCTGGAATGTTCGTCAAAGTTACCGTATAAATACCATCATTATTACTATCACTAAGAGTTCCATCCCCGAAAACCCATCTATAATTTACTTCAGCGCCTTTAATTGTTCCTCCAAAATCCAAATCATCCAGAACTATATTTAGGGTAATACTTTCACCAGGTTTTATTACAAACGTGGATTCTTTCGATAATGTTGTTATGTTAGTACTTATTCTTTTCACACTTAAATACATTTTCTGAATAATGAATAATTCAAAATTTGCTCTTTCAGCAATTATAGTAAAAATACTTAGACCTACCCCCAATTGTGATGTGTTTATTATCATAGAATATTGAGTATATACAAGATTCTCGGTCAAAAATCCCGTAAGGTCTCCGCTTAGTTGAACTGTTGCTCCATCAATAGGGATACCCGTTCGATTATCGTAGTAATTAAGTGTTACATTCAAAAAACTACCAATCGTTAGTTCGATATAAGGATCACTTGTTTTTGGAGCTCCATTTAGAAACAAAATGCCATCTGATTGTCTTTCAACAACTTGTATGAAAAATTCTATTAGCGCAGTTTGAAAATTAGGTAATTGAGCCCGGATCATTATTCGATTTAAGGTACTACTTAAATCAAGAATATTTATAGTTATATTATAATGCTCTTTTAAAACATCCTCAGTTAATGCCGCCCCTCCGATTAAATCAACTGTTGCTCCACTCAGAAAGTTCGTAGTGATTGCATCTAAGTATTTAACCGTTATATTCAATTTATCAGTTACTTCGAGTTGTATAGTCTGACCATTAAGATATTGAGTTCCATTAAGATATAATAATAATTGCGTATTCTTTTCATTTATGATAAGGGTTATCAATTCCGATGATAAAGTGTAATTAGTCTGTTTGGCTGAAATAGTTAAAAATTTAACTCCTGCTCCTAAATCTTCTGCAAATATAGAAATATTATATTGATCTAAAACTGGATGTTTAGTTAAATTTTGAGGGACACCAGATTCAATAAGTCTGACATTAGCTAAATCAATAAATGAATCTGTACCTAAATCTTTATAAAGAACAGTTATATTCAATTCTTCTCCAATAGCTATAGTATAAAAGTCAAAAGTAGACGACAGAGTACCGTTTAGATAAACGTCAATAAACGTATCTCTTTCAATAACTGATATAGATATTATGCGAGTAGCTAAAGTATAGTTCTCCTTCGTAGCTGAAATAGTCAGGAAATTAACTCCAAGTTTAAGGATTTCAGTATCTATAACTAAAGAATATTCAATAGGAGCGTTTTCCGTGAATAGCTTTGAAATTCCTGTAGCTGTGAGTTGGACTAAAGCACCTTCAATGAAATTATCATTAAAACTGTCATTATAACTTACTGTAATTGTTAATAGTTCATTCCAAGCAATCTCTATTGATTCTGTTTCAACTCCATTTAATATTATATTGTCTAAATATGCGCTTCGTTCAAGAACTTCAATTTTAAAGCGAATAGATTGAGTGGTATAATTTTCTTTATATGCATTTACAGTAAGAAAACTATTTCCTAACCCGAGATCTTTGGTGTCGATGAAAATATAATATTGCTCATTTGGGAGATCTTCAGATAAATTTTCAGGGGCACCTAAACCTATTAATTCAACGGTTGCTTCGCTAATATGTGTATAGGGAACCTGTTCTATGTCTCTATAGGTAATTGTAATATTTCCATTATTGCCATATATCATATCTATAGACTTATCAATAGTTTTATCCTCTCCATCTAAAAATAATATTAATTCTGTGTTTCGTTCTATTACTTTAATATTAATTAACTCTGATGCTGTCTCATAATACTTTTTGCTTGCTTCAATCGTAAAGAAATTGTTTCCAAGTGATAATTCCGTTGAACTAAAAACAGTACTATACTGATTATTAACTAAATCTTCATCCAATGTGATAGGTCCACCACTCCCTAGCAAACTTACGGTAGCACCAGCAATAAAAGAATTTACGCTATCTTTGTACATGATAGTGACATTGACATTATATCCCATCGTAACTTCTATTGACTTTTCTAATGTTTTATTTTGAGAATTTAGGATAATATCTAAACTGGTTGTTTCTTCTATAGTAGTTTCAGTGTAAGATATTAACAATGATGCATTATCGATAGAAAATGAGTATATTTGATCCAAAGGAAACGTATCAGCAAGATATAGTTTAATTGAAAGCGTAATGTTCACGTTTTTTAAGATTAGATTAGTGACATCAAAACCTCCCACTTTTGCATCCTGAAAAGCTGAGGTTGCGGTACTTAATTTGATGGTTTCCGCAAATTGATTATTATTAATATACATCCTTATTTCTGAATTTGGTGATTCATCAGTCCAAGTTTTATCAATTTTATACTTGAAATTTAGTGTAGCATTTTTAATATCAATATTAGAACCGCTTATCGTATCGCCTATTTGATTCCACGCAAGCGATGTAAATTGATCTATTTTTTTCTCATAACTAAATGTTAAGTTTAATGATTTGAACAATAATGAATCCCATTCATCTTCGTCCGCTCCATATTCATTATCTTCACAATAAATATCTATTCCCATCGTAATTGTAAAATTATACCCATCAGTACCTAGAACTGCTGAAAGTAAGCTAATAAGTACATTTTCTGGTACAGAATCCAGAATAGTATCGAAGATACTCGGAGTTGAGGGACTATCTCTACCAAGATCGACAGTTTGATAATATGCTAATTGATATTCTTGTGTTTTATCTATATCAGATATCAAAATATAAAATTCCGCAAAATCACCGATTGCATAGGCATCTAATCCTGTATCACCATTTCTATCAATACCTGAGCCAGTTATGGCATGAGGGGAAACATGCACAGTAGCATTATAAACTACTTCTAATGAAGCAGAGGTTATGATATAATCTGACATATTTACTGGCATATTAATATTTCTTTTCCAATGAATACTAGGCGTATTTCGAGTTTGATTTATCGATTCATCCCAATAGTGATAGACTTCTGCTCCTCTAGAACTTATACTATATGTATCTGGCAGAACAGGTCTATTAGGATTTCGATGTACAGTCCAATCAGAACTACTTAACGCGTTATCCACCTGTAAAACACCTGAATCCCCTAATATGTCATAATTCGCTTGGTTTGAATCTATAGTTGCTGTAATATCAGATGTATCTCCTTCCGTAGTGTTATACCACGGAATTATAGGAGTTTCAAAGGTAGGATTATCCAGCCATTCAATGGTATAATCATCTTGAACTATTCCTTGAGAATTAGGTTTTGTATCTCTAAAATTGTTGTTCATATTATTGAGAGAAGGAAACTCTATTAAATTGATTAGTAAAATACTAGAAAAATTCGCTATGAATATAAGATTTAAAATTAAAATAACATATTTTGTTTTTGCCTTTCTACTAATTAAGATTAAACTCACCCTTTTACTAGATTTAAATAAAATTTATAATTTTTTTTAAAATATAGAGCTATTATTACTAATAAGTAAATACTTATTTATAATTTAATATAACATTTAATTTTTAGTCTATAAATTATAAATAACATTATTTAAATCCAAACATAAAAGATCACGGAAAATAAAGATTAAAATTATGTAAAAATGAACGTGATTTTGTAAATCTTATCGATGAATTAAAAAAAATTATCTACTCATTTATTCTTTCAAGTTAGCACTATTCTTTGCATTTACAGGTCCATTTCCAAGCAACTTTTCTCTTACCATCTTGCCATCCAGAGATTCTCCTTTCAAAAATTGTGATGTTTTCTGCAATTCTGAATCATAATTTTTATGAAATGCACTCTTACGTCTGATAATTGGCACTTTTGGTGCAATTTCCTCTTCTAATGTCTTCGAATATTTTCTTACTTTTCGTATTGGTATTGGAAATCGCCATACTTTAATATAACCAATTAAAAGACCTGTTAATGTGGCAGCACCCATTGCAGCGATTATAAATAGACCGGCAAAGATCCACGGTTCGAATTCCGAAGGTGGAATAATTTCAATATACGTAATTTCTAAATAAACATCAGTTATTGAAATTGTATAATTTTCACTTAACGGAAATGTATCCCCTAAAAATAGATGAATCGATAAGGTAATATTCACATCTTTTAAAATATTTGAACGCACATCAAAACCAGTTGATTTAGCTTCTTGAAAATTAAGGGATGCTTCTGTTAACTTTATAGTTTGTAAAAGAGGATTGTCATTTATCTTAATCTGCAGTTCAGAATTCGGAGATAATATTCCTGGCCATTGTTGATCAATCTTATATTTAAATTTAAGATTCCCTCCTGTAATTTGAATATTATTTCCCGTAATCTTATCTCCAATTTGATTCCAAGATAAATCTGTAAATTGATCTATCTTCTTCTGGTAAGTAAATGAAAACTCACAAGACTTAATTACAAGTGCATTCCAATAATCACGATCGCTAATAAAGTTATCTTCACACCATATTCTCATCCCAAGAGTTATTGTAAAATTATGATTATCCGTGGCTAAAACTGATGATAAATAAAAAATCAAATCCTCTTCTGGTACTACACTCATGAAAGTATCTGTCATGGTATCAATTAGTCCTGCAGTATCTTTTCCTAAATCCACTGTTTGATTATATGCAACTTCATAAACTTTTTGTTTTGTTAAATCGGAGAATAAAACATAGAACCTAACATAATCAAATGTGAAATTTTGAGTATTCCCTCCACCAGTTGTGTCACCCGGAGTCTCGACTCCTCTTCCCGCCCAATCACCTGGAGATGCGGTAACAGTTCCATTTACAACTGCTTGAAGTGAAGCAGATGTTATGATATAATCTGACATATCGAGAGGTAACGATACATTTCTTTCCCAGTGGACACTTGGGGTTTGGTCTGCTAATTCAGCAAATTCATGCGAAACAAAACAACCAGCAGCGTTTATAGTGGCTGTATCAGGGAATAAGGGAAATTCAGGATTATGTACTTGTGCCCAGTCTGAAATTGATGGAATTCCAGATATCTCAGAGAAAGTATACTCTTCACCAATCACTTTATAACCAGCTTCTCCAGCTACTGAAATAGGAAATATATCAGAATTGTCACCTTCTATTTCAGAGTACCATGTATCATAAGGTAAAGTAAAATTCGAGTTATCTAACCATTGTTTCTTATATTCTTTTGTTTCAGAGATTTTGATGTTCGAGTTTATTGAATTTTGAGAAAGAACTTGAGTAGAATTGATTGTAAATGAGATAATAAAAAAACTGGAAATTAATAGAATAAATATTAATGTCTTTTTGAGTTTTACAGTCTTAGATTGAATCATTTTATTCAATACCTCCCTCTGATTTTACATTTGGTAAGTTAGATGCTTTTTCTAATTTAGATTTAGCTTGTATTGATTCAGACGTAGCTTCAGTTGATTTGGGTTTTAAATACTTGGAAGATTTTGATAATTCCTTTTGATAAATTTTATCTAGAATGCTGCCTCGATCAAGAATTTTTGTTTTCGGGTCATTTATCGAATCTAATGTTCTTCTATATTTTCTTACTTTTCTAACAGGTATAGGATATTTCAATATTCTTTGATATAATACGAAATACGTTCCAATTGCTGCTGCTGCCGTTAAAGCGATAATTAATAAAGCTCTAAAAAATGGTGGTTCGTTTACTAAATCTGAACGTATTTCAACATAAGATATTTCAAGAAAAATATCATCCAACGCGATAGAAATTTCATGATCGAATAAAAATTCATCCGCGATATAAATCTGAATCGAAAACATAATACTAATATTAGTCTGGATTAATGAGGTGACGTTAAATCCCTCTTCTTTTGCCTGCGTAAGATTAAGAGATGCAAGGTTTAATTTAATAGTTTCAAAATGAGAATTATTATTTATTAGGAGTCTAATTTCAGAATTAGGAGACAATTCAAATGGCCACAATTCACTTACTTTATGCTTAAATTTTAAATTCCCTCCAGTTATTTGAATATTTTCACCTTCTATTGCATCACCTTCTTGATTCCATGATACTTTTGTAAATTGGTTTATAATCTTTTCATAAGTAAAAGTTAAATTACAGGATTTAATTCTCAATGAATCCCAACGATCACGATCGTAATTGAAGTTATCTACACATTTGATCCTAATTCCTAAAGTTATTTTAAAGTGAAAATTATCTCGTTCAAAGAGTGAAGTTAAATAAAATATCAATGCTTCCTCCACTACTGTATTCATAAGGCTATCTGTTATATTGCTGATCTCGGGATCATCTTGTCCTAAATCAACACTCTGATACCAAGCGACTTCATAAATTTCATTATCTTCAAAATCTGAAATCAATACATAGAATCTTACTGTATCATAATCACCCGGTTGAGCCACTGTATCCTCTGGGGTGTCAACACCATAATAATCATTAGGTGTTCCCGCCCCTCCAGGTGAAGTAGTGACTGAAGCGTTATAGATTGCAGATAATGAAGCAGAAGTAATTTTATAGTCAAACATATTAACTGGCATCGTAATATTTCTTTGCCAATGTATACTCGGAGCTTGTATTGGATCATCTGGATCAATCCAAGTATGATTTGCCCAGCATCCATAATTATCAATACCAAAATTGTCAGGCAAAGATGGAAACGCAGGATTTGTCAAATTGACCCAATCCTGTTCATTAGGGGTACCAAATACGTCTGAAAAACTTCCACTATCTCCTAATATTTGAATATCCGCTTTTCCTAAATTAACTTCAGTATTTACGTCCGAAGAATCCCCTTCAACAGTAGAATACCAAGGCTCTATAGGTACCTCAAAAGAATTATTTTCGAGCCATTCTCTGGTATGAGGAATCCGGACTGAGTATCCCGAAGTAAGTATTATGTTAAACATTAAAACTAAGGCTAAAAAACTAAAAATAAAAATTCTAAAATTACAAATTCTACATCTTGAGGCCATAATGGACAATATCCCTTTTTATATGCTTATATTATATTAGTGTATACTTTAGAGAGTATTAATATTCTTTGATTATTTTTATTGTATTTCAATCTTTCTTGAGCTTTAAAATAATTATTAATAACCATATCTTTTTGGACTTAAATATTTAAAGGTTAAAGGTTAAAATATAGAATTTTAAATACGGAAATAGATTAACTTTAATTTAATAAATTACTTAAGAATTAATTATATATATATTAGTTAAATAAATTTACTTATAAGAGTATTAGAGGCAAATCAAATTGATTCAAGGAATTTTGACATTTCAATTTAAAATTAATCAAAAGGAAGATACCGGTGAAATTAATCCAGAATTCAGTCCCATTCAATTAATATTTCAAAATGAAGAATTTAATGAACCTAATTATTCTGGTTTAATAGTAGAAAACGACATTTTCGCAACGTTTTATCAACATACTACTGGTGTCTTTGGCATGAAATATGGTTTTAGTAACTTTTATGCAGGAAGATTAAGAGAAACTCCATATCAAGTTTTATCTTATTTCAAACAATTAGCGGATGGCACTCAATATTTAACCCTTTCTCTTTTTGAATTAGATGATGAAATCGAACTTTTTGAAGATTTGATAAAAGATATGGCAAAAAGATTAGACAATATTTTTGATAAACTCACAAAGGCTGCGAATACTAGACAATTAGATTTAATCTCAAATGTAAATATTCGCTTAATGAATGAATTAAAATATACGATATTTCAAGTAGAACGATTAAGCCAATTAGATAAATTACAGAAAGTCGCCTTAATTTATAACAGTGATGAGCGTTTAAGGATTTTAGAGACGCTAAGGGAAAATCCTGTTGCCAAGAATGAGATGAAAAAGATTGTTGAAAAAATGAGACCAATGGCTAATATTGATATATTAATACGCCCATTCTTGGAGCTCAACCTTGTCCGTCGCGATTGGATTAAGGGTGAGAAAGATAAGAAAACGGGGGTTATTAAAAATCAAGGTGAATATTTATTTTTAGTTAAAGATATTATGTTTACTAGGATCCCTAATGAAAATCTTCTAAAACACTTTAAAGACACAAATAATGAATTATTACCATTCTTTAAGCAAAAAACAATAGATTTTTTCTCTACATATGATCCTTATGCTGAAAGTGTTGAAGATACAAAAAAATTGGCTGCGATATTACTCAATCCCGATGTTTATGACTTTTTTGTTCTCATGCGCTCAAATCATTATCCTCTTGATAAAATCCCTAAAATTTTTTCTGAATTTGCAGTAACTGAGATTTTACTTGACAATTTGAAGAAATTAAACATTATTACTGAGATAAAAGACGAAAATAAACGAAGTTGGATATGTTTATTGACAGATCTTAAACCATTAACTATTTTCCCAGAATATTTATTACCCAAAATAAGAGAAGCATATCGCAGTGAAGATGGAGATGGTAAAATCTCCTATGAAGTTGCTAAGAAAGCATTAAACTTATTAGAAGTCTCATATCCAGAAAAAGTTAGTTTTTAATTAGAATTTAATTTTAAAGTGATGATATAAAATGTACCTATTTAAAGATAAACAAGAAGTAGAAATTCCATACACCTGTAAATTATGCTTAAAGAAAATACCTTTTAAGATTTCAAAAACCGAATATCAGGGTCTAACAAAATTTCCTCTTAAGAAGGAATCGATTCATGGTGATCCAGAGCACAAGTTAATCGTGTTCTTCAACCAATATCTAGAAATTGAAAATTTTGAAGTCAAGGAAATTCTTAAAAAAGAAGAAGTGCATTATTCTGAAGAGCTAACTAGACAAGTCTTAAGTGAAATCGATTTGTCTGATAGTGAAATAGAGTTATACTTTCGAACTACTGGTCGTGAAGCAGTCTCAATTGGAGAGATGGCAATCTTAACGGGAAAAACTAAGGAAGAATGTACTCGAACAGCTAAAAAGTTCGTTGAAAAAGGACTTTTTAAAGAAATTGTTGGTGCCCAACCGCATTACACGGCTTTACCACCATATGCTGCTTTAGTAAGTCAACTTCAAAAATTTCATAAATACATCTCTGACATAAAATCAACCATTCCTGCTCAGCTAGAAAAATCTTTTAGACAACTTGAATCTGAATCAGGAAAAGTGGAAAAACCAAAAGTACCCGCTGAATTAATGAAAGAATTAAAGGATAATATGCTAACCCAGATTAAATCTCAGAAAAAGGAATTCGATGATACCTTAGCAGTTATGGATCAAATCAAAGGTATCACCAGTGAAATCTCTAATATTGAAGGTTATACCCAATCGTTAATGACACCCCAAATGGATGATTTAAAGAAACAATTTGAAAATATTAATCAAAAAACGTCTAGTATAATTAAAGGACAGATTCAAGACCTTAAAAATGAATTTACAAATATCAAATCGACCGTTTCTGACAATTTACAAAAATTAAGATTAGGTGTAATTCAACAAACCGTCGATCAAGTAATCGAAAAAGTAATTAATTCAAAATTAAAAGATATTACTGATAATATTAATGTTCAATTAAGCGTAAGTCAAGTGGCTTTTGCTGATGAAGTTAAAAAAATGGCAACAGGCATAGATTCTGATGCGATTACTAAACTAAAGGATTCTCTGCAAAATACTATGAAAAGTATTGATGGATTAACTTCAAAAGCAGATCAAGATAAGGAGAAAATCTTTGCAGACCTTGCTCAAAATTTCAATAAAGCAGTAAAAATGGCGGAAGAAAAAATTGATGGTATTTCTGGAACTGCTTTTGAATCTTTTGGAAATTTGAAAGACCTTTTTTCAAATCAAATTGTTGCAACCTTAGATAATACTTTGAATGATATTTTAAAAAAATTAGAAGTATCTGAAAAAGTCACGAATGAATTCTGGGATCAAGCTAAAACGGGAAAATCAATTACGATGAAAGATATTTGGTTTATAAGATCTCCTGAAAGTGCAAAAGCTCATATCGATGAACAAATATCAAAAGCCAAGATGCGAGTGTTAATTGTTACTCCTCAAATAACTGATATAAATCTTAAAGCAATTATGGAGCGCCCTGCTAGAATTAATTTTAGAATCGCTACAAGTATTAATTTTTCTGATCCCCAACATGCTGCAATCGTTCAGCAACTAGATAAAATGGTTAATGTTGATTATCGTCAAAGGGGTTTACAGAATTTATGGGGCATCAATAGAGATTACGAGGAAGTTATCGTCTGTGTGTTATCAACAACGGAAATTAAAGGTGATTTAATAACAGAAATAGCGGGAATTGGAAGTATTATTGAAGAACACATAAAAATATTTGTTCCGATACTTGAAGAAGCTTGGATGTCTTCAAGAAAAGATGTTATGCAATCTATAAAATCCTCCCTTGGAAAAGAAGAACCTATCCCTTCACAACCGCCAATAGAACCCGTGAAATTAGAACCTGTGAAATTACAACCTGCAGTTCATGAACCAAAAATCATAACATCTCCTCAACCAGAAGCTCCTTCTTCTGAGGAAAAAGTAATACCAAAAACCATTTCAGAAGACACAAAAGGTATCTTATCAAAACAATTTAATTTAATAGTGGATGGGATTGAAACCCTTACAGGATTAGAGATATCAACAGCATTAGAAAAATTTCAAAGTGAATACGTAAATAAAGCAGGGTATAATAGTGTCTTAAAGAATATGCATAATACTAGTATCAATTTAAGAAGTAAAACTTATGTTCTAAGTCTCCCCGAGAAGGAAGACTTGAAAATGAAACTTAATTTTTGGAAACAAAAATTAGATCTCTAATTTTTTTTTTAAATCAAATCTTACCTTTTGATAATAATATAATTATTATTCTATTTTTTATTTCATTTTTTATGCAACAAGAAATGATCACTGTTGATACTAAAAAGGTAAATGAATATCTCTATCACATAGATGCTAATGCTTATGGCACTTCTCGGATGCTTTCTATTTTTGTAGCTGAATTTGATGATTGTTCAGTGGTAATAGATTGTGGTTCTTCTTTAGATATAAAAAAACTCCTTAGATATTTCAAAAAGTTAGAAATCCAATTATCTTCAATCAAATATCTTATTACAACCCATCATCATTTTGATCATGTCGGTGGTGCATGGCAGTTTTATGATATACTCAGAGATTATAATCCTGACATAAAGATTCTAACGAATAAATCAACTAAAGAATTACTTAACAATTTTGAACAACATATCGCTAGAGGAAAACGAACCTATGGTGATTTAACCGGTGACATGAAACCTATTCCAGAAGAAGCTTTTCAAATTATTGAACCATGTCAAAACTTTGATAGTAATCTCTATAAGGATGAAATCCTCGACACTTTTACATTTAATGATCAACAGATTCATCTGAAGATTTTCCACACTCCGGGACATACACCTGATCATCAATCTCCTGTATTTATTAAAAACAATTCAATTGATTTTATTCATTTTGGAGAGAGCGTAGGAACTATATATCACGCATCAAAATTAGTAACTATGCCTACTTCTATGCCAATTTATTATAATCATGAGCAATATATGGAGACACTTAAAAATTTAAAGCAAATAAGGCCATTAAGAGCAGGATATGGACACTTTGGCTTGATAAATGGTCAAGATAATGTTAGATCGTTATTACTTGAACATGAAGAGTTTATGAACATTTTTAGAAAACAGATTATAGAATATTATAATGAAGAACCAACAACTAGTTATGTTTTCGAGAAAATTATGCCTCTTTTACTTCCAAGAACCGATCTTAAAATGGATATTAGTCCTGTATTTGAAGGAATTGCACTTGCAATCGTTTATGGTATGCTGATGGATTTAGGCTATAGAAAAGATTAGTATATTAATAGATTCCTCACAATTAAATTTAAATGAAATTCATAAGTTCTAAATATTTCATCTTTTTACTGTTTAATAATGGATAATAATACTGAAAAATTCGATGTATGTATTATTGGTGCAAGTTTAGCGGGCAATTATCTTTGTTATCTTATCTCAAATTTGGGATTAAAAATCGCAGTAATTGAAGAACATTATGATATAGGTCTCCCCCTTCAGTGTGCAGGAATAGTCTCTCGAAAAATAAAAAAGTTAATAGAAATACCAAATAGCATTATATTAAATAAACTTAAAATAGCAAAATTAGTATCTCCTTCAGGAAAAAGTATTTTACTTTCAGGAGATGAGGAGCCTTTAGTTATTGATCGAATAGGTTTGGATAATCACTTTTACAAACAAGTTGAGCGTTTTTCAAATGTGTCTTACTATTTAGGTGAGAGGTTTAAATCTTTCTCATATTTAAAAGAACAAAATCAAACTAAATTATGGATTACTACTTCAAAACGAAAATTTACAGCAAGTATGCTAATAGGATGCGATGGACCATTATCATCTGTAGCTAAATCGTTAAAATCTAAAAATAAAGTGATTTATGCAAGCCAAATTGTAATTAGAGGATCATTTGAAGAAGATCAAGCAGTAATGTATTTCAATCCTGATTGGAAAGAGCTTTTTGGATGGATTGTACCTGAAGGAAACAAAAGATACCGAATTGGATTAGCATCTTCAGAAAACGTTTTCAGTAAGTATAAAAAATTTTTAGGGATAATTCATATAGATTTTAAAAGTAAAATTTCTCAACAAGGGGGAATAATCCCTTATGGTTTAATGAAAAATGTAGCGTTTAGTAATATTTTACTCTTAGGAGATGCTGCTTGTCAGGTCAAAGCAACGACTGGAGGTGGAATTATTATGCTATTAACTGCAGCTAAAATTGCAGCTATTGCAATTAGAGATTCCTTTAAAGTGAATAACTTCTCAAAAAAATATTTGAAGAAAAAATATGAAAATCCATGCAAAAATCTTATTGGGAGTCAATTAAAAATTCATTACTTAATAAGAATATTATTAGAACGTTTTAACTCTAAAGATTATGATACATTATTTAGGATTCTAAAAACTAATCACATTGAACGACAGATTTCATTCTATGGGGATATGGACTTTCCTAAAGAATTAATTCTGCGATTGTTAAAAAATTCTTTAGTATTAAAATTCCTTTTAAAATTTTTTCTACGTAATCCTATTTTATTAGTTAAAGTTTTGATGTTAATCTTAAAGTAATAATTAATGCCCAAAATCTATATTCTTTTATAGTAGTGAAGTAGTAATATAAATTAATTATAAAGAATTTTGTTTTACCTTATTATTATTAACATTATTGTGAAGAAATTATGAATTGTAGAGAAAGAGTACTAACTGCTTTGAATTTGGAGGAACCAGATAGAGTCCCTTGCCATACTATTTTGATTGATGCTAATAATGTTGATGAAATTTTAGGAAAACCTAAAATAACCGATTTTGATACGTTAGAGCAAATAAAGAGGGATAATCCCGAGAATTGGCCAGAAGAGATGAGTAAATTATTAGAAGGTGTAGAGACTTCAATTTTTTCTCGCTGTGTAGAAGCTGCTTCCGCTATTGGATTAGATTGCATGCAAGTTGGAATAGTTCCGGTGGAATTTCTCGAGGATCCCAATGATGAGAGGAATCTTATGAGAGATGTATTTGGGAGAGTGTGGGAGGCGAGAAATAATAAAGGGAACTTCAATCCTTATTACCTTTACGGCACGGTTAATAGTCTCGAAAAATGGAAAGAAACAAAACAAGCCATAGAGGGGCCTATAACGGAAAAATATACTACAATGGTTAAAAAATTTTATAGACGCATAAATAAGAAGCATAAGGATAACATTTTTGTTGCTGTAACTAATGATTTAGCGGGGGTATTTGAGAGTGCATCTCAAGGAATGGGTATGGCCTATTATTCTCGGATGATTCATAAAGATCCCAAATTTATTAAGGAAGTGCATGAAGTTATCGCCGAATTTACCGCTACTTGTTATAATTCATACATGGATGTTGGTGCAGAACTCTTTATAGAATCTGGAGATTTGGCATATCATACTGGGCCTATGATGAGTCCTAAAAAATTTTATGAACTCCTATTACCTGCTTATAGGATTATTACTGACGCTGTTCATGAGCGTGGACAGAAAATTGTGTTACACACCGATGGTCACGTCACACCACTCTTAGATTTCGTCGTCGATTGCGGTTTTGATGGACTTCAAAGCCTTGAACCAACTGCAGGTGTGGATTTGGCTTTGGTTAAGAAAAAAGTGGGTGATAAATTATGTCTAATGGGGAATATTGATGTTGCTCACGATTTGACCTATGGGACCAAAGAAGAAGTATTTAATGCAGTAAAGTATGCAATTAAAACTGCGGGTCCGGAAGGTGGATTTATTGTTAGCGCCGCTAATATGCATCCTCATGTTAAGGTTCAAAATTTAAAGTGGATGGTTGAAGCGACTCGTGAATTTGGTAATTATCCTTTAAGTTTATGAATTGGGATTAAATTTATCACTTACTTTTTTTTACTTTATTCAAGTGGAAAAAATAAGAATTATCATAATATTGGACGCGTCATTGAGAAAAAAGCAATTTGTTGAAATAAGATATACCATACAACCATAAATCCTATTATTATAAGGGTAGAAACCAGTCCAAAATATTTAACACCTTTAGGAATTCCCAAATCTTCACTCTTTCTTTGAATAATTGCTCGTACCATTGCAACTAAATAAATTAATGTAACAATTAATGAGATTATCCACATAAAAAGCACAAATAAAGTCAGAGTATATATTGGTTCCCCATCGAATGTAAGAGAATTTAACCATTGCCAAAAGGTTACAATCAAATAGGTTGGAATTGAACCATATATAGCTGCTGTTAATAAAAAAGTCAAACTCCAAAGATAACCCTTTGTACTTGACATATTAATATTTAATTGTTTTATTCGTTTTTAATTTTTCTTTTAAAAAATTTTAAGAAATAAAAAAAATTGGTTTAAAACTAATGTATAAATCTTGCCAAGAACGCTAAGCCACTTTGAGGTGGGGACATGGTCACTATAAGAAATGTTAACAGAAATGCACTAATTATTGCTCCAGTTAAAATATTACCTGTTTTTTTATATGCTACAACACAAACAGCAGATGTCAATAGAAACATAACTATAGAGATTGGAAGGAAAGTTCCAAAATAGAAAAAACTCCTGGTAATGAACCCTAAAATTAGCAAGTAGACAAAAAAATATAAGAACGGAAATAAGAAACCCAGAAATATCACTTTAAGAATATCTTTGAGAGTATCTTTATATTTACGTTGAATTATAACCTGCATCAATAAATTTTGTATTAAGAGAACCAATAGAGCCATTATAAAAAATATCGGTATTGTCCAGAACTTTTCTACAGAAGGCATTAATCCCAGATAATTCAGACCTACTGAGGAATAAGCAATTAAATATAAAACCACCGATAAAACTGCCCCTAATATTAAATGTCTAACGATCTGACCTTTTTCTTTAAAAATATTCCTAAACATGTCATGAAACTTATAATCCACCTTTTTACCGATACGCCATAATAGAAGGATTAAACCAAAAATCTGACCATATAGTAGTGCCATGACGAATGCTGCGACGGCTAATGGCAATATAAGTAATATAGGGAAGAAGATCAATATTCCTGGGAGCGCTAATATTAGAGAAAACAGTAATGATTTTATAATGATTGTCCTTTTTGAAATTTCTGAAGTGTTTATTTCAAAATATTCGATTTTTGCCTTTCTCTCAATATCTTCTTTTGAAAATAAGATCAATTTTGAAAGAGGCTCAATAATCAAAAAGAAAAATCCTACTCCTCCAATCACTTGAATTAGAAGAATAATTGCTCTTATGTTCACGTAAAAGTTCTCATCCTTCACTTCTAAATTAAAAGATGTGATTGCCCAATCTCTTGCTTCCCTTATAAAATTGTAATCCCATGCAACCTTTAAATGGTTACTATCATCATCCAAGTATATCATTGATGCATTTCCTTGATAAAATGAACCATACATTTTATTTGCATAAATCAATGATGTAGGTAAACCTGTTCGAGCAGATAAACTCTCTTTTAAAGTCGGAAGGTCTATTGCTTCATCAAAAATTGCTTCAATCATTAGAACATTTAAGGGATTGGTAGAATTTCCCTTTCTTAAACTTGGATCTAACCATGTTCCTATTCCAATAAAACATTTAAATGAATAATCCACTTCAATTAGTGCTTGTCCTAATCCTCCCATGCTGTAACCAATGTATCCTAAAGAATTCATGTCGATATCTCCGCGCGAATTTAAATATTGCATTATTGCAAGAATATCTTTTGTCATATCATCAGTTTCACCAGATGTACTTTGCCCATGTCCTCTAAAGTCGAAAGGAACTGCTACAAATCCCGCAGCAGCTAATTCTATAGCATATCCTTTTACCATTTCTTTATTAACCATGGAACCATGTCCAATTATGAATGCCGGTTTATTCGAGCCTCCTGTAGCAGGTTCGAATACATTAAATGAGATAATCGCTCCATCATCCGTCTGAGTTGTAAGACCATAGGTGCTCCTAACACTTAATGGTATTATAAAGATTAAGATGGTACCAAGTATAAAAACGCTAAGAAATGTGTAGAAGAGAAATGTTTTTTTTTTTGAAAATTGAAAAAATCCCATAATTTGAAATATAATTTCTAATCTTATTTAAAATGGTTTGATTTGTTATTTTAAATTTTTAAAAGAAAACTAAATTTACTTCCTTTTTCTAACTTTGCCTCTAATGGTTTTTTTTTATTAACGATTAATGTAAACTTTTTATCTTTCAAACAATTTTCAAACTCAATTTACAACCTTTGGTTTTAAATATGATTACTGAACAAAAAATAATGAAACGATGGTATGTTGTAGTTGGTGCGATTCTAATTCAATTAGCACTAGGCTCGCTCTATTCTTGGGGTACTATGACTCAGTTTATTAGCAACGGAGCCTATTTGCCTGATCCGGATACTATTACTATTTATATATTCGGAATCGCGCTAGCAGCATTTGCAATTACCATGATATTTGCCGGAAGGTTACAACAGAAATATGGTCCTATGAAAATCTCTATTTTAGGAGCAATCTTTATTGGTATCGGTACGTTTTTATCAGCCCTAATGACTGACTTCATCGGTTTATTCATTACTTATGGTATCCTATACGGTATTGGGATTGGATTTGCTTATGTATGTCCTATAGCTACTGCTGCAAAATGGTATCCCGATAAAAAAGGTTTTATTTCAGGGATAGCGGTTGCTGGATTTGGGGCTGGTTCGTTCATATTTAATTATCTTATCAGAGCTTTTGCAGCTATTAATATTCCTGTAATGTACACTTTATTAGGCGTTATCTATGTCGCATTGATATTAGTTGGAGCCATGACAATGAAAATTCCTCCAGAGGGATGGACGCCCGCAGGTTATATTCCCCCTCCCCCCACTGAAGAAAGTTCAGGCGGAACTATTGAATTCGTAAGAGGAGAGATGATCAAAAAGAAGCAGTTTTGGTTATTATGGTTAGCTTATATCTTAGGCTGTATGCCTGGACTGTTAGTTATTGGCACTTATTCTTCCTTTGCGAAAAGTGATAATATCTTTCTAATATATCCCTTAGCGATAATTCCAGAAGTATTCGTATTTGTTGGAAGTATTGCTGCTCTATTTAATGGATTAGGTCGTATTTTTTGGGGCAAAGTTGCTGATATTCTGACCTACAAGAAGGCTATGTTAATCATGTTTACAATCCAAGCAATCACGCTCTTCTTATATTTTACTACTAACGTGAACTTTATCTATTATTTGATTGTAACTTGTGTCATTTTACTTTGCTTTGGTGGTAATTTAAGTCTATTTCCCACTGGAACTGCTGATCTTTTTGGAAATAAACACTTAGGTGAAAATTACGGAGTGGTGTTTACAGCCTACGGAATTGCAGGAGTAATTCAAGCTCTTGCTACTAATACATTAGTAATCGCTTTTGGTGGATACCTACAATTGTATTTAGTTGTAGCTTTTTTTACTGTTGGCGCAGGAATCCTTATATATTTAGTTAAACAACCGAGAAAATAATAGAATAATTAATATCTTCTTATTTTTTTTAGATTTTCTAATCTGACTCCATAATCTAGATATTTTCTTTATTTATAACAAATGCTTTTAGCAATAGTACAGTGTTTAATATATCATCCAATTTCAATAGAGAAGTTGGAGAATGAATATATCTACATGGGACTGAAACCACCGTGCTTGGGACACCTTCTTTAGATTCTTGAATTCTCCCCGCGTCCGTTAATCCATACATAGGTCGTTTAAATTGATACTTTATACCCTCTCTTTTCGCATTTTCGGTTAATCTTCGGTTAACTAATTTGCTACTAATAACCGATTTGTCAGCAATGGTAATCGCAGGACCCTTACCTAATAAAGCTGGATTTTCAAATTCTTTAATTCCTGGAACATCTGCTGCGGTAGTATTTTCCACAGCAATAGCCATAGTAGGATTCAAACTATAAGCTCCCGGAACGGTTCCTGTACGCCCAGTTTCCTCTTGTACTGCAAAATTAAAGACTAATGTATCTCGATGTTCTAATTCTTTTACCTCCATCAACAAATGTAAAAGTACATTACACCCAGTTCTATCATCAAAAGCTTTTCCTCTTACGAAATTATTAACTAATTCCTGAAAGGGAGTATACAATGTTCCAATGGACCCAATATTAATTCCAACATTTTCGACATCTCTATTTGAGTTCATTCCTATGTCAATATACATGTCTGGAATGTCTACAACTTTATTCCGTTCTTTTAGAGATGTAAGATGAGGCGGTTTGGACCCTATCAATCCATGGTATATTTTACCCGATTCAGATTTGATAATTACAGCTTGTCCTAATAATATTCTTGTATCCCAACCTCCAACAGGAACAAATCGTAAAAATCCCTTTTTGTCAATATGCGATACCATGAACCCAATTTCATCGGTGTGAGCATCAAACAAAATTCTCTCTTTATTAATTTTACCTTCTTTTATGACTAGAACATTTCCTAGCCTATCTTTCCAAATTTTATCGGCAAGTCTTTTTTCTTCAATTATTTTTAAAATGAAATCGCTCACTTCATCTTCAAATCCAGATACTCCTAATAATGAGCTTAATTCTTTTTGAAGATTTTTAATACTATCAAGGTTAAGCATAATAATCTATTTTCAGTTTTTTAAAGCAATAGTTTAGAATAATAAGTAATAATTTGACAGATTGAACTTAAAATTAATTATCTAGTTTTAATTGAAAGGTATAAAAAAGGAAGTAATTTAAAAATAGTAGAGTTTTTGAGAAAAAAATAATAATAATTTATTTGGATCTTCTTTTTAGTTCATTAATGGCTTTTTCAGCTAAAAGTAATGCATCAGTATAGCGTGATTTAAATTTCTGAACCTCTGCTTCTAATTCGATAGTTTTGTTTTGCAAATCTAATATATGGTCACTTGATTCACCCTCAGAACCACTCATAAAATCTTTTGAATCAATAGATTCTTTAAGGTAGTTATACTTTTCTTGCCATACTTTAAGTTCGGTCTCAAGATCTTCCATATGATCATCGAAGGTAATTTCGCTTGTAGAAGTTGGTACACCTTCTTCAACCTTAGTTAATTTTTCTTTTAAAATAGAAATCTCATCTTCTAATTCCTTTATCTTCAATCTCAATTCTGCGATCTCATCTAGATATTCATCAGATGTTTTGGGAGCGGTAATTTCTTGATAGATAGTTTTTCCTGTTTCCAATTCGTTTGCGGATTTATCACCAAGAATGCGTTGCTTACGCTTCTGTAGTTCATCGATCGTTTGTTTTGGCAGAAAGTCTAGTGGATTAAATCCAATGCCACCATGTTCTGTCAATCTTGGTCGAACTTTAACAAACAAGGGAATACCTTTTACGGCTTCACCACAAACTATACACTCTCCTTTATCTAATCCCGATATATCGTTTTTATTATCACGACTCAAATCTTCAGCAGATGAGATTGTTACATCAATATCCCTTACATCTGTAAGATTATGCACGATCCAACTTCCTGCTTGAGCACGGATAGTAGTATCAAGTAATTGTGGACGTTGAGTGCCAATCACTAAGTTAGCACCAAATTTTCTCCCCTCTTGCGAGAAAAGTTTTACAGTCTCACAAGTATCCGTTCTCTTTTTACCCGCAAAAAGATGAGCTTCATCTAAAAACAAGTAAAAAGGCGTAATTCTTCTGCTTGTACTTGCTTGATATAATTTTTTAAGCAACTTTCCTGCTATCATTTCCTGTACCGTGAGATCCATCCCCCGCATATTTACTATAGTGCATAAATTAGGAGCAACAATATCAGTAGCATCTAAAGAAAACAAATACTCCACATCAATATCTCCTCCCTTATTAATCTTTAAATCAGCAAATTCTATAATTTTATCTACAAATTCGCTCTGATTTTTCTCTCCTTGCTGGAGTTCTTTTGCTGCAACTTTTAATGAACCATATTCTCCATGGCGATCTAAAATGACGACTGGAATGCCTTTTTTCATGAACTCCTCGCATAAAACCCCCATACTATAAGATTTTCCCGAGCCACTTTTACCCGTTATAAAAATTCTACCAAAATTTTTTACCAATAAATTGACATTAAATGGATAACCAATTAATTGTCCTAACGAAACCGATTCCTCCGGAGGATTGTGAATTCCTAATAATCTCTCAATTTGTTCTTGTTTAGCTTTATATACTTCAGCCCCTACTTCAAAAGGTCGTTTTGGTCTTTCTCCTAATACCATTAAGTTCGCAACCATTCCCGAAGAGTCGCTATACATGTCTGAAATACTTAACATATAATGCGAGCGTTTACCATCTTTATCTTTTTCTCCGTAAATTGTTAAGTAAGTATTTCTTAATACATTTGGGTCAGTCACTTGCATGGTCACTTCATATGTCGTGGTTTTTCCCATTAACCGACCAACTGGGTTTTCTTGACTAAGATTTTCCTTTTTTTCTTCGTCTGACATAATCCTTCACAAATAATCGTTAATTTAGTATAATATGTGAATTCACATATATTAATAATTCCAACTAAGCTTACCAATTAAAAAAGAATATATAAATATTGTTAAGTCCAGTTTTGATTTTTATAATTGTTACTATAAAGATTAAAAAATAATGAAGTAAAAAAATAAAAAAAATTAGATTTGTTTTTTTAACAGCATTTTACCCATCATTTTCATTGATCCAAGGAAACCTCGTTTCTTTATCATTATCTTTTGTAATAGTGCATTGAAATCTTTAGGAGGAACCATTTCTTTTTCCTTTTTCTCGAGTTGAATTGCCCCCGAATTGCATGTAACAACGCAATTACCACAACCAATACAGCGGTCATAGTTAACGGTAGCTACTTCATTAACAAGCGATACTGCTTGCATCTGGCAGCGTTCGACACAAGTGCCACATGCTTCACATACATCCGCATCGACTACAGCGTGAAAATTGGAGACAAAGTAATCAGCGGGGTGTGGAAATTGTTTTACCATCACTAAATTTTGACAGCAATCTCCACAACAGGCACAAATAAAACCTGAGTCTTGCGAATTATTAGGTTGTAAAACTAAACCAAGCTCTTGATATTTCTTCAAACGGTCTAACACTTCACTTTTACTAACTTCACGACTAGAACCTAATTCCAAAAATCCTTTTGCCATATTTCCAAATCCCATACAGGTATCTGGTATATCTGTAAGGCTGCATGAGTGACCGATAACATTCATACTCTGTTTACATACGCAATTCATAATTATAATCGGATCGTCCGCATTTTCAACAAGTTTGTACGCATCATCATAAGTACTAATATGATGCTCAGGAACAACACTTTGCTTCACCGGGATTGTTCGCATTTGAGGGGGAATATCTGACTTAAAGAATTCCTTGTAGAATACTGAACCATTATAATCTGCAGCTTCTTGGGCTAATTCTTTATTTAATCTGTTAACTTGGAATTCAAACATCCCGATTGCATATTGAGCAGTGCTATATGTCTTTCTATTGGGATCGTTAAAACTCCCACCCATAATTAATCCCTTTTTTACTAATGAATCTAACTTTTGCTCTAACTCTTCCAGTGTTATTCCAGTTTGTTTAACTCGTTTGTAAATACGGTCAATAGGTTCTGGCAAGGCGCTTAGATATAATACTAAATTCGCTTCCTCGGGAGTGAATAGGTGCTTTAAAATTCGTATATCAGCACCAGATTCACTCCTTGGGAAGCCTACAGGCATACGCCCATCGATATGCTGCTGTAATTTTCTATACACATCATTGGATTCCACCATTTTCTCTCACCCTGTTTTTAATATTCTTTATTTTCTTTCATTATAATTACTTTAATTGAAATTTTTTATTTATTCGAATATATACTCCTACTTTCAAAAGTTTCATGAAAGGCTTCACTTTTTTTGAAAGTAAAATCCTAATATTATGATTAAAAAAAATTTGATTGTTAGATTTTGGATAGATTTTTGGAAAATTACCATTTTTTCAATTCTTCAGCCATGAGGTTTCGGATATGGTCAATTGCCCATAGTGTATATTTATAACACTTTTTCCCCCATACACCGTCTTTAATGTATTTCATCAAAGTATCAAGACCTTGACTGAAATCGTATCCAGATAAATCGGGACAATAAACGGAACCAAACTGGTTTTCAAAATCTTTCGCAAATTGCGCCGATTTCAAATAAGCAGCCGGAACTAGATCATTTGCCATCTTTTCTCGTTCATTTCCTCCTAAAATTACCCCCACGGCAGCACAACCCCCAACTACAGCTCCACAGGGAGCAGATAATCCTTTCTCAGACTTATATCCCCCAAATCCTCCCGATAAGGGAATCATCATATTGTTTACTAACCCATCCTGAATTCCTAGTATGCTTAAAATGCCTGTTAATGTTGCCTCCGCACATCCACCTTCAGCAGGATTTATTTTAGGAAACAATTCTTCAAATTGTTTTAGAGCTCCATCAAATTTTGAGTCAATTTCTCCCTTCATTTTTGCTTCCATATTTTTTTCCTTTCTTTTTTTTGATTTAATTTAATTTCAATTGATTTTTCATTTGATTTTTTTAAGATTCTTCAAAACGATTCGTATTACAATTTTTAAACCATTCAATGCCTCTTTAAAAATCCTTAATGTGAAGATTTCACGATTCGTTTTAATTAAAATAATGTGTTTTTTTTATATTTAAAGATTTCGATCTTCTTCGAATGACCAATATTAAATTTATATGAGGGTTTTATTGAATGTCTATTGCAAAAAATGTTCACGGTGAATCGATTCGCCCTATATTATATACTTATCATAGAACTAATTTAAAAACTATTATCAACAATTTGATATGATTCGGATAGAAATAAGATTTATAAGTTCAAGTTTATTCTTTTTTTAATAAGAAAATAAATATTCAAAATTTACATTATAACATTAAATTAATATTCCTTAGCTATGACTATTATGGATGAAAATCAAATAAAACCAACAATTGATATTTCCTTTTGGAATGATATACGATATCGAATATACGGATTATTAAGCGTATATCCTGAGTTAAGTTTTACCGAATTAGCGAAAAAATTAGGAAAATCAAAATCCACACTACATCCTCATTTGCAAAAATTAATTGAACTTGGAATTGTTGAAATTTCTAGAAAAAAGCATGTTAGAGCCAATATAGAAGCGCATTATTATTCTTTAACTTCTGAAGCTGATGAGATGCTTTCAGTAGCCGGTGTTGATGTTTCGCAAGGTTATGATAAGAACACTATTCAAAATATTGCTAAGTCAAATAAATCTTTTGTGATATATAATAGAAAGATTTTGAACAAATTAATTGAATTCTATGAATATTTAGAAGAAACGGACTCTGATGATATTGTAGAGCTTTATAAAAAGATTTATCGAACTGTAAATTGGACAAAGTCCGATCTCAGTCATCTTTTTATGGGTCATTTCTATCTAACTGAGAATCAATGGAAGAGATGGCAAAAACTATTTTATAAATTACTTTTGGAGTTTGAGGAAGAATGTTTCAAGGAACTAAAAGAAAATCCTAACCAAGAAAAGTATATTTATTTTTTAAATATTGGGATACCTGTTAAAGTTCTATTTGAAGAAACAGAAGCAAAAAAATCTACCAATAAAAATTAGAAAAAAATGATTTAATTAGCTTTTAAGGCATGAGATAAATTTAAGAGAGCATGTATTAATTGCAAATAATTTTGAGAGTTTTGAGCTTTTTCATAAGCATCTTCAGCAATTTTAACAGTATTTTCCCAATCACCAACTCGAATAAGAAGGGAACTTAATGTTATTTCGTCCAATAAGGGCAACCCAGATTTTTCCACTAATTCATTTAAAGTAGGGATTGCTTCAAAATCTTGACCTTTATTTAAAAGGGTTTCCACGCTTAATAAATCTTTTTTTATTCTTGTTATGATTTCCTTATTTGAAGATTTATTAGGTTCATTTCCATTCATTTAATTCTCTAAAATGTAATATTTGACAAATTAAAAAGAATTATATTAAGTTAAATTTAAAAAGAACTCATCATATATACCTAAATTCATCAGCTTTTCAGCTTCAATAATCTCTTCGCAGGTTATACTCATCTATTTTATCACACCGATAACCCATCTAAAATCATATTATGTATAAAATAATACTTGATGAAAAATTAGATAATAAGAAATATAAAAGTTAACTTATCTGTTAAAAGTCATTCCAGAACTTTTTAACGGGATCTTCCAATGCATCCGCAATTTTACTCTCAAAAATTTTATAATCATCAACACTTCCATCCCAATTATTATTAATCGTTTCAGGGTATTGCTCTATAAACTTTTCAGCTACTCTTTCTAATTCAGCTATTATTTTCTTTTCCTTATATTTTTTTGAGGAGTTAGCAATAAAAAATAGATTCTTTTTTTTTATGATTGTAAATCTTATGTTTTTAATCTCAAAATTACTCAACCCTCCATTAGCAATCTCCTGAGCAAATGAATTAAGTGCGCTCATAAGTGCTCCAAACAATTGATCTTCGATTGTTTGATGAAAAACCCTACTAAATATAACAATTCCATTAGTGGTTTGAATCCATAAATCTTGTATGGCTTTAACCAAATTTGATCCTCTCTCTTCATTTGAAAAATCTTTTTATCCAATTTGGCAGGAGATACCCAATATAAAAACTAATAATACTTGAAATCAATAAGAGCCTGAATAAGATTAATGTAAATTCATTTGATGGTAAGGTACTATCAAGAAAACCTCCAATTGCGAAAGCAGGAAAAGCGTAAAGTAAGAATTTTCCTTTTGTTTTCATGTCAATATCGTCATACTTCATAGTTTTTAATGAAAAATGTATTCCGGTAAATAGCAAAATAACTATAAATATTATAATGTAAAGAGATAAGAATTTGTTCTCTCCAGCAGAAGTATCTACGGGAGAAATTTTTATTGCTGCTTGACTTACATCTGTAGCTAAAACAAAAAAGAACACACTATAAAAAAATATCGTAATAATGATCATAGTAAATAGGAAGAGCTTTTGCTTATTTTTCATCAACATATTTGTATAGAACCCACACCAACATATTAAACCAATTGGAAGCGGAACAAAATTTAAAAGTAATATCATTTCGAGATTCAACCCTTCACTGCCACTAATCAGCGCTACAATAAAGGAGGTGCTTGTTCCATACCATCCTGAACCTAGAAATATAAGATTTATTCCCAAAAGAATAAAATTTTTGTTTTTATTCTTAAAATATTTCAATAGTAAGATAAAACCTAAAGCTAAAGATACAATTACTACTGAAAGACCAAGTATCCCATTAAGGATATCTAGTGGTGACAAGCTCATAAAAATACATAATACCACATTAAATAAATACTAGATAGAGAATTTACAGTCTTACTTTTTAGCTTCAAACTCTGAATATAATACTTTTTTTAACCATTCGAGTAGGTTTATATGATTCTTTTGCCCTTCGTAATCCAGCAACACCCAAATCTTGCTCTCTATTCACAAACTTAACGTTATCCCAACAACTTTTTAGGAATAGATTATTAATTGCTTGATATCCTCCTTCATATTGCATGTGAGCTTTCTCAATATGTATTACTACAGTTTCAGGATTTAGCATTTCTCCAAATGTATATGCCGCACATTTATCGTCTATGCATATCATGGCACCTTTAAAACCTAATGCTATAAAATTATCCAAAGCTTCATAAATTGCCTTCTGTTCTTGTTCTAAGCCCTCATCCCCTTCACATTCTCTCATGATACACCATTCTAACTGAAGTTTTTTGCACATATCAATCAAATCTTTTGTTAGAATCTTAAAATCATATTTATAATTATCAAAAAATTTTTGTAGCCATCTTCTGTTTTGACGATAAGCATTACCAGGCAAATTAATAAGATTTTGAACTTCGTATATGTAATCCCAATTATTACGATCTTCTAAATTCGATATGTTAAACTTGGAAAATTTTTCATGTTTCTTAAGCAATTCATAAACTGCTTCAGGAATTCGATGAAATTCTGCTCTATCCGTATCTTCAAAAATTTTCATTATAATATCTGCTGGTTTAGGGCCTATAGGAGTAAAAAAGTAAATAGCATTCTTTTTTTCTGAAACGGGAGTTTTTATTTTGTTAAGAAATTCCTTTGAAAAAACAATTAGGTGATCATTCCACTCCAAATATAACCACTCATAAAAATTTCTCCACATAAAAAGATTAGTAAATGTAAATTCAGAATTCTGTGGGGGATAATTTTGAAAATATCTATCGAAAATTGGTTTATCTTCAAGGTTAATCTTCTTCGCTTTGGTAAGATCCATGATATGATCTAAATTTAGGAAGTCATAAATTTCTTTCTTTTTTGAATTTTTTAGTAAATCGTTTAAACTCTTCGATATTCTATTCAAATAATTAACCAATTAAATTCTAAAAAATATGAGTGATATTTTATTTTTACTCAGAGATATATTCCTTGTAATCCTTATAATCATTATATGTCTCCTTCTTTGGATTTTTGTCGTGGTAAGAATCCTTCGTAAAATACACAAATTTCCTATTCCCGCATTTGCCACTAGATTAATTGATAACTCCTGGAGAAGGAAATTCATCCAGAAGCCCGAATTGATAGCAGAAAGAATGCATCTCAAACCAGGAATGAATGTTTTAGAAATAGGACCCGGTAAAGGAAGTTATACCAAAGTTATAGCAGAAAAGGTGTTACCCGACGGAAAAGTTTATGCGATAGATATTCAACAAACGATTATCGATCGTTTACAAAAAAGAATCAAAAAAGAACAAATTACAAATATTATTCCTAAAGTTGATAATGCTTATAATCTCTCTTTCGAAAATAATTCGTTTGATAGAATCATTTTGATAACATGTTTACCTGAAATACCAGAACCGGTTAAGGCTTTAAACGAATGTAGAAGAGTGTTAAAACACGGAGGAATTCTCTCAACAAGCGAATTATTAATTGATCCAGATTATCCTCTACGAAAAACTGAGAAAAAGTGGGCTCAAGAAGCAGGATTAGAATTTATAGAAAATTTTGGCAATTTTTTCGTTTACCAACTAAATTTTATAAAGAAATAACTAATATGCAACAAAATTTAAAATTCAACTAAAGAACTATAATTGCCTATTAATTTACTAATACATGCCCCACTTTAAAAATTGTATTTAGTGATTAGAATTTCTTATTACTTTTTTAGGATATCATCATCAACATCATCAAATTCATCTAATTCCTCTTGATTGTGAAAATAACAACATCCATTCGAATATCTATATTTATCCTCCTCAACAACTTCCTGAGGATTATCTCCCTTCATCAATAAAATCTTTTTCCATTGTTTCATAATTAATCAATTAAAATGGGTAGAATTACCTTTTTAAAAGTTAGCTATTATAATTATTAGCATTTTGAAAAATTCACCTACCTTATTAATCCATGAATATCTTGCTAAAAAAATAAATTTAACAACAAATTGAGAAACTAACCAAAATAGATTCTAATTAATTAAAAATATTTTTCTAACCCGATTTTATCATTTTTTAACTTATTCAAAGTTTCTTCTAAGATTTTGATCACTCGCTCTTTATAACTTTCTTGTTCAGGGTATTCATAACTAAAACTCCTCCAATTAGGACGCTTATGTCCTATTTTATACTTAAGCCCCTTCATGTCCGTTTTGTATGAATTATTATCTAGTTTTGATGCAATTTGATCTCCGATGATATACCAATGATATTTTGTCTGCACTTTAGCCCCAGTATTTATTGGTGCATTGTGAATGCGGGTTTTTACACTATGGAATGAAAATTGCCATACATCAGGTGCTATTTTTGTTTCAAACCATTTAGCATTATTATAGTCCCATTTATGAGAACCACCAATTCGCATTCCAGAATATACGTGATCATTAAATTTCTTTAAAGAATCATACATAGATTTACTCTAATGATTAATTCATGTATATAAGTTATAAATTCAATAAAAAAATCATGAGACTATTGAATTTTTAGTAAATCAAAAATAAAATCTTTTCAGAATTTTAAAAAATAATAGAAAAAAAAATAAGAAAATGTTGATATTATATTTATAATCTCTTAATTATTAGTTCAGCCATACGGTTGCTGAAGCCCCATTCATTGTCATAGTAGGATAGGACGAAGACTTCATCGTTTATGACCTTAGTCCAAATACTGGAGAATATAGAGCTATGAGGATCGCCAATGATATCGCTACTAACTATGGGATCTTCACTATAAGCTAAAATCCCTTTTAGTGCTCCTTCAGAAGCTTGTTTCATTTTGGCGTTAATTTCCTCTGGAGATGTTTGCTTCTCAACGATAACTTTTAGATCAACTACGCTACCATCAACAGTGGGAACTCTCATTGCAATACCATCTAATTTTCCCTTCAAATCGGGAAATATTTCACCAATTGCTTTCGCAGCTCCAGTGGAAGTTGGAATCATATTCATCGCAGCAGCTCTACCTCTAATCATACTAGATGGATCACCTGCTCTTGCGATGTCGACGTTGGATTGGTCATTCGTATAAGAATGAATAGTGGTCATCAATCCGTATTTAATCTTAAAATTTTCATGCAATACCTTCACAACAGGTGCAAGACAGTTTGTAGTGCAAGAAGCATTTGAGATTAATTTATGTTCACTTGTTATTTTTTCATCATTACATCCTAACACTACTGTAATATCTGGTCCTTTGGCAGGTGCACTAATTAAAACTCTTTTTGCTCCAGCAGTTAAATGTTTAGATGCCCCATCTCTATCTGTATATCTTCCAGTTGATTCTACCGCCACATCTACATTTTTACTCGCATGTGGTAAATTTGCAGGATCTCTTTCAGCAGTAACTGGAATTTCTTTTCCAGCAATTACTAATGACTTTTCTCTGGCTTCAACTTTACCTTTAAATCGTCCAAAAACAGTATCATATTTTAAGGAATATGCTAAATATTTTGGTTCAAAAAGATCATTAATTGATACGATATCAATATCGTTCCAAAAATTGTCGTAGACAGCTCTAAAAAATAAGCGGCCGATACGCCCAAAACCGTTAATTGCTACACGTTTTGCCATTTATTTTCACTTTATTTTTTTTATACTTAAATTCTTTTATATAGGAAAGTCAAGCTTAATATGTGGTAGATAGTTTTTTAATTTTTTAGTTTTATATTTACCTAATTGAATATATTATATAATTACCATTTTAGGGGATTATTATGGAAGAAATAGAAAAGAAAGTGTTAGATAGAATTGACGAGATGAGAGATGAGATCATAAAATTTCATCAACGAATTATTCAAATACCTTCTGAAAATCCTCCCAGTAAATATAAAGAGGTAGCCAACTTCACAGAAGCGAAAATGAAAGAGATGGGATTAATTACGAACATAAAACGCAATAATGTTATTGGTGAGTTTGGAAATAATAATGGAAAAACACTTATTTTAAACGGTCATTATGATACCGTCGAAGCCTTTAAAAAATGGACGAAAGATCCATTTGGAGGTGAAATTATCGATGGAAAAATTTATGGTCGTGGTGCATCCGACGACAAATCATCAGTAACTGCTGAATTATTCGCAATTAAAGCTCTTATTGACTTGGGTGTGAAACTTAAAGGAAAAGTTATTTTAACTGCTGTAGGGGATGAAGAAACAGGAGGACTACGTGGGGCTGAATACATACTAAGCAGTGGATTAGTGAGTGGAGATGCATGTCTGTTGGGAGATGCTCCATGCGATTATCCATTTGGTTATACGGGAGGAACAATGTATATTACCTTTACTATTAATGGAAAGCAGGCTCATGGTTTGAGTTTCCCAGATCATCCCGATCCCTATCGAACTGAGCAATCTGGAATTAATACTATAGAAAGAATGCTGAAAATTATGAATTTCTTAATAAAACTAAAGGAAGAATTTTTATTGAGGGAAACCAAATATCCCTTACCTGAAGGATGGACGAACAAAGTAAGCAGCATAAACCTTGCAGAGATTCATGGTGGAAACAAAATCACAACGGTACCTGATAAATGTTTTCTGCATTGTAGTATTAATACTATACCCGAACAAGATATTGCTTCTATAAGAAAGAAAATTTTAGATTATATTGATGATCTTAAAAAGAAAGATCCTTATTTGGATATAAGTGTTCAAATACCAATTGCTATGGAGCCATTCATTATTGATAAAAAATCAGATATTGCTCAAGCTGCACTTAAAGCGAACAAGGCAATCTTCAATGAAGAAAGAGGTTTGATGTTATTCATGCCCTCTACAGATGCCCATTGGTTTCAAGAACGTGGAATACCCACTATATTAATTGGATCTACTCGTGAAGATAATAATGCCCATTCTGCTGATGAGTTTGTTTACATTGAAGATTTAATAAACATTACAAAAATGTTTGCTCTAACAACGCTACATTATCTCTCTTAATCTATTTTTTTTAATAAATTCTGTAGGCGGATTTTTTTACTAATTTTGGTTCTCATAGTAAAATTTTATTATATAGAATTTTTTAAATTATATTGAAATTGAGCGATTACCAAATATTTATTAAAATAAAAAATCAAATTCTCTCTCTTATAAAAGATAATTGGTTAAAAATAGTTAGTTTGGGAGGATTAGGACTCAATATTTATTCTATTGTTTATGGTATAATTCACATTATACTATCGAACTTTTATATAAGTATACCAAATATTTATGGCATATTATTATTAATTAGTTGGACTTATAACCTAATTTTCATAGCTCTCAAAGGATTTGAGTCCAAAAATTTTGTTTTTTGGAGGTGGAGTGAAATTTATCTATACCTGTCAATATTTGCTCCCCTCCTTATGATTTTAGGAAATTTCCTGGTTTCAGCTTCATATTTTCAAGTAGATATAGTTCTATATATTCTCATTACCTACATCTCATTTTTTTGTCTTTCTTTCGGCGGTTTTATTTTATTCTGGTACATGATTCTTTCTGCATTTGGAAAAAGAATCCCAATAACAAAAAATACACCAAAGAAGAAGTATGGCAAGATCCGTATATTTATTTATAAAACTATTATGGTTTTTTCAGGATTATATTCTCTCTCAGTAATGAATGGAAGTGCAAACTATGGTGCTGGAGCATTGGCATCCTCATCACAAGTTTCACTTGCTTTCTTTTTAACGTTTACTGCGATATTTATAATATTAGTAAAAACAAGACCATACATCAAACACTTTGTCTTAATTTTTTTCATTGGATGCTTCACAATAGGAACATCCTTTTTACCTTTAATATCAGCACATTATACCATTGGTTATGCTGAATCTGAATTTAATACAGCTTATGGTGATGATTGGAAAGAAAAAATAGAGCCTGTAACATCATATTTCCTTCAGCAGCATTATTCGTTAACAGAATATTTTTTGGGTTCCCCTCCTAAGGATTGTATAATTGAAAAAGATATATTATATTATACAGGGGAGGGAATAAAATTGTATTTTGATGCTTATATTCCAAAAATTAATAATTTACTTGGTAATAATTCGGTTATAATTTCAATCCATGGTGGCGGTTGGAGCGGTGCAGATAAAGGATTTACCAATAAAATTCAATTTAACAAGTATCTTGCTGCTCAAGGTTATGTAGTATTCGATATTCAATATGGATTGAAAGATATCCCCACTCTTGATTTACTCACACCATACTATGTTAAAGGTAATTTCAGTTTAGATGATATGATTCGACATATAGGGATTTTTACTAATTACCTAGCGAATCATTCAAGTGAATATAGCGCTAATCTTAATTCAGTGTTTATTACAGGAGGGTCTTCAGGTGGAAATCTGGCTTGTGCGGTTGCATTAAGTTATGTTAATACTTCATTTTCCACTTATTTCGATTCTGCATTAAAAATAAAGGGATTTATTCCTTATTATCCTGCAAATAATATTGCAAAATCCACTTTAGGTATTGAAGGATCTCCAGAATTAGTTAATCCAGAATTTTTAGTAACTAAATATAGTCCACCTTGTCTCATCTTTCACGGAACTAGTGATGGCATTGTAAATCCAGCAAGCTCAATCTCACTTCAGGAGAAATATAGAGCACAAAACAATGCGAAATGTGCATTAGTTCAACTATTATTTGGAGGTCATGTATCTGATTATTACTTTACAGGAATATATAATCAAATCTGTCTCTATTATATGGAACGGTTCCTATATTTATTTCATTGAACTATTTTACAACAATAATAACTCTTTAAAATGTATATTGTATTAAACATATTGAAATTAAATGAAAATCCTAAATAAGATTAAGACGATTTTACGTAATTTGAATTCAGTTTCAGGAATAATAGCAGTATGCATCGCATTATTAGGATATTTAATCGCTTATTTGTTATATCCTGCTCAAGAATATCATATAGGTTATTTCGGAAGCGAAT
>Ga0180438_10001012_pt1 | contig 51540 bp, 45 predicted proteins | sample SS_ome_12_FD_132455 | JGI IMG/M metagenome (GOLD analysis project Ga0180438, IMG submission 132455) | Hypersaline lake sediment archaeal communities from the Salton Sea, California, USA - SS_3_D_2 metaG | ecosystem: Environmental > Aquatic > Non-marine Saline and Alkaline > Hypersaline >...
ATCCTTATAGGCGGAACAAGTTACGCTGGGGAGATAAAAAAATCTATTTTTTCTGTTTTAAATTATTTGCTGCCCCCTCAGGGTGTGCTACCTATGCACTGCTCAGCGAATGTGAGTAAAACCGGGGACGTGGCTCTTTTTTTTGGTTTATCTGGAACAGGTAAGACTACACTTTCATCGGATCCTGAACGTTCTCTTATTGGAGATGATGAACATGGATGGAGCGATGAAGGTATTTTCAACTTCGAAGGCGGATGTTATGCAAAGACAATCCATCTAAGCCAGGATCTGGAGCCTATAATATGGAAAGCAACCCGCCACTTTGGGACAATACTCGAAAACGTTACAATCGATCAGTATACAAGACGCGTCGATTTTAACGATTCGAGCCTAACAGAAAATACAAGAGCAGCATATCCAATTGGATTTTTAGAAAACAGCATAAACACTGGTTTAGGGATACACCCTTCACATATATTCTTCTTGTCCGCAGATGCCTTTGGAGTAATGCCTCCAATCGCCCGACTTAACCCCGAGCAAGCACTGTACTACTTTTTATCCGGGTATACCTCTAAATTAGCAGGAACTGAAAAAGGCATTACCGAACCTCAGACTGCATTCTCTGCCTGCTTCGGAGCCCCTTTCCTGCCCCTGCATCCATCAGTCTATGCGGATTTACTGGGTAAAAAGATAAAAAAGCATAATTCTCAAGTCTGGTTAATCAACACCGGTTGGACAGGCGGTCCTTATGGAGTAGGTTCGAGAATAAAACTGCCCTATACACGTGCGATAATAACCGCAGCGCTGGAAGGAGAATTGGACCAGGTTGAAATGAGGCGCGACCTCAACTTCTGTGTTGACGTCCCTGTTGAAGTACCTGGTGTTCCAAGGGAAGTTCTTAACCCCCAGAGTACGTGGGCAGATCAGGAAGCGTATGACAAAAAAGTTCGTGAGTTAACTGCAAGTTTCCAGGAGAATTTTTCCCAATTCGCCGGACATGTTCCTCATCAAATTGCTTTCTCTGGTCCGGATTTAAGATGCCAATGATAACAATTCCTATTTCTGACCTTTGAAACTTTTTTAGTTTTTGTGCATCTGAATAAAAGATCAATAAGAAAGATTTTCACACATAATGTGCGTCCATAATACAGATAAAATGTGGGAAAAATCCAAAATCAATATGTGAATATTGATAAATCTAATAAAGGAAATTTATGGATCTAAATTTTTCCGGAATATCCGGGGGTATAGAAGGACAAGAAGCCATATCTACAAAACTGCTAATCCTGGGATCAGGTCCAGCCGGACTTTCCGCTGCGTTGTATGCGGCACGCGCTGATTTAGGACCAACTGTTCTGACGGGGATGGAATTGGGCGGACAAGTTTCCCTGACACATATCGTTGAAAATTATCCAGGGTTTCCAGAGGGTGTTGGTGGAAATGAACTGGTGGAATTATTCCAGAAACAAGCAGAACGATTCGGCGCGAAACTTGAATTTGATTCGGCTACCGAAGTTGATTTATCTCAAAGACCTTTCATTGTAAAATCCTACAATTCAACATATCTGGCTGATTCAATCATTATTACCACAGGGGCAACACCACGCCATCTGGATATTCCAGGGGAAACAGAACTAACAGGCCGCGGGGTTTCGTACTGCGCCACATGTGATGGTTGGTTTTTCAAAGACAAGGATTTAATTGTTGTGGGTGGGGGGGATAGCGCTCTTGAAGAAGGTATATTCCTAACCCGTTACGCTCGATCTGTAAAAATCATGCACCGCAGGGATGAACTGAGGGCTGGACAGATCTTACAAAACCGAGCAAGATCAAATCCAAGAATCGATTTTGTCATGAATACGATCCTCACCGAAATCAACGGAAATGGATCTGTGAATTCAGTAACATATAAAGATATTATCTCAGAAGAAACCGATCAATTGGATATCGATGGAGTGTTTATTTTCATCGGCCATATACCCAATACACAGCTTTTTGAAGGTCAGCTTGAGATGGATGATAATGGATATCTCCTAGTTGATCATTTAATGCAAACCAAAATACCGGGCGTGTTTGCTGCAGGCGAAGTAGCCGATTCTCATTTCCGCCAGGTAATAACCTCTGCAGGAATGGGCGCGGCTGCGGCGATCCAAGCCGGACACTTTCTGGAAGATATTTCTTCCTAAATTAGATCTGCAAATAATCCAGGACGAATTATCCTGGATTATTTTGTTCTTTTGATTGTGAGTATTCAGATTGACCTGTTCCGGTTTTCATCTTAACTTGTTCAAATCTATTTACTTTGGTTATTTAATAATAAAACTGGAGAAAATTTTATGGATAAAAAGGTCTCAATAATTGGAGCTGGAATGACCGGATCCACGACAGCCCATTGGCTGGCGAACCAGGAAGTGGCCAATATTGTTCTGGTGGATATTGTTGAAGGTATGCCACAGGGAAAAGCGCTGGACCTTACACAAGCTATGCCAATAGTTTACAAAGATGTGGAAATTACAGGAAGTAATGACTATTCCGCAACCGAAGGTTCTGCCATTGTTATCATTACTGCAGGATTGCCGCGTAAGCCTGGTATGAGTAGAGATGATTTATTGTTTACAAACGCTGAAATTGTCCAAAAAGCAACTCAAGAAACCATCAAATACTCTCCAGATGCCATTCTTATCATACTCACAAACCCGCTTGATGCAATGGCATACGTTGCTTTAAAAACCGCGAAAGTTGAACCACAAAGAATAATCGGACAGGCAGGTATCCTGGATTCTGCCCGTATGCGTGCATTTGTTGCTGATGAGTTAGACGTAAGTGTTGAAAATGTTCATTGTTATATTTTGGGAGGACATGGCGACGAAATGGTCCCGTTGACAAACATTTCCAATGTATCCGGTATCCCACTTAAGAAGTTGCTGCCGCCAGACCGTTTAGCGGCGATCGTTGAACGAACCCGAAAAGGCGGAGGTGAAATTGTAGGGTTGCTCAAACAAGGGAGTGCATACTACGCTCCTTCTGCTGCTTTAGCACAAATGACAACAGCGATATTAAAAAATAAACATCTGATTGTCCCTGTATCAGCATATTTAAATGGTGAATATGGACTTAAAAATATTTTCTTTGGCGTCTCGGCCCAATTAGGAAGTGCAGGTATTGAAAAAATTATCGAATTTGATCTTGATAGAAGTGAAAGAGAAGCCTTAGAAATATCCGCACAGGGAGTCGCGGATAATATTTCAAAAATAAAATTCTAAAAATTTAAATTATCGGATCGGAGGTACTATGCAGTTAAAGGAAAGACTTCAAATAAGAATTCCCGAAATGAGGGACAGGGTTTCAAGATTGTTGAGGACTGCTCAGGACACCAAAGTCAGTGAGTTGACTATCGGGCAGGTCTTTGGAGGCATGCGCCATGTCAAAGGACTTGTCTCCGATATATCATCTGTACATCCAATAGAAGGCATTCGCCTGCGTGGGTTAACCATACCAGAAATTTTGGATGCACTCCCTGCTGCCAATGAATCTGAGATCCCTCTTGTCGGCGGATTGTATTTTTTGCTTCTAACAGGTGATATCCCCACATTGGATGAAGCTTTAGAAATTGAACAAGAATGGAATAGAAGATCTCAAATACCTGGATACCTGATCGATCTGCTTAAAAGCATGCCGGAAGATACATCTCCAATGACGCTGTTCTCCCAGGCTATCCTATCCCTCCAGTCTGAATCCCAGTTTATGAAGAAGTACCTAGATGGTATGCGAAGGGAAGATTACTGGGAGCCAATGCTTGAGGATAGTTTATACCTTACCGCAAAACTACCTTCGATTGCGGCGATTATTTACAGTTTAAAGCACAATCAAGGCAAAATAGTCGAACCTGACAATGAATTAGATTGGGGTGCAAATTTCGCCCGAATGATGAAAGTGCAGGATAAAAATTATGAAGAGTTTTCTCGCCTGTATTTTATTATCCACTCTGACCACGAGTTGGGGAATGTAAGCGCTCATGCAACTCATCTGGTGGGTTCATCATTGTCAGATATCTATCTGTCTGCATCGGCTGGAATGAATGGACTTTCAGGTCCACTCCATGGAAGGGCAAACCAGGAGTCATTACGATGGCTTCTTGAAATCTATGATAAATATGGGAAACTTCCCACCAAACAGGAGGTTACTGAATACACCTGGGAAACCCTGAATTCGGGCCAGGTTATCCCTGGTTATGGACATGCAGTACTTAGAAAAACTGATCCACGTTTTTTAGCGCTGCTCCAATTTGGTGAGAAACACATCCAGAATGATGAAATATTTGATCTGGCGAGATTGGTATATAAAGTTGTTCCAGAAGTTCTCAAGGAACAAGGCAAAGCCCAAAATCCCTGGCCAAATGTGGATGCGATCAGTGGTTCTCTACAATTGCATTATGGAGTGGAAGATTGTGATAAATTTGGCGTTTGTGGATTCTATACAGTACTCTTTGGAGTCAGTCGTATTTTGGGGGTTTCATCCAATTTGGTCTGGGCACGTGCATTAGGCCAACCGATCGAACGCCCAAAATCATTGACAATTGCGGCACTGGAGGAACTAGCTTCCTGAATGTAACCCCACCATCAATAAATTGGGATCCAGATTAGATTTCTGCTGGATCCCTTTTACTATAATTAATTTCTTTAAGGTACCGGTGTCGCTCCTGTCGAAATGCCTATCCATGTGAACACACGAGTATCACTGACTGCTCCTGCAGATTCCCAAATCGAATTTCCATCATCATCAGTGCCTGTTTGCCGAACAGGTGTTACCCACCATCGTATTACATGTGGAAGATTATCATTCACCAGAAATGTACTGGGAACATTAAATTTTGAGTCGGTTACATAATCAACTAGCTTTCGTCCTTCTCCTTCAGTAATATCTTCAATCGTAACTGCATATGATTCATTTTCCCTCAATGCACCAACAGACGCCCACTGAAGAGAAATTGAAGCATTTTCCAGATTAAATGGCGCCCCGTCTGGTGGCAACAACAGGCTCGCAGCAGGATAAGGCGGCGGAAGGGTAGGTGTTGGCGTGGGACCAGGAGTGGCGTTACGTCTGCAGAGTGGAATAACTAAATTCTGGTTGAACATTACTACATCACTTACCAATCCATTGTATTCCCGGATTGCTTCCACAGGGACATTGTAGTTTAAAGAGATGCTGCTGAGAGTGTCATTTTCCTGCACCGTGTACTCAATTTTTTCACACGCTGCTTCAGTTGCCTCTGCAGGACTGAATGTAGATGTAGGTAAAGACGTTGCAGTCGGAGTTGGTTGGGGAATCAACAACCGCTGCCCTTCATACAGCGTACTGCAATCCGCAGGCAGGTTATTCAGCAGAACGATGCTTTGGATTGAAACACCAAATGAAAAGGCAATACCCCCACAACTGTCCCCAAGCTTGACAATATAAACCAGTGGTGTTGGGCTGGGCGCAGGAGTGAAAGTGGGTGTTGGTGTTGAGGGGGTTGGAGTTATTGTTATGGTTGCTGTGGAAGTAAGTGTTGGAGTAACAGTGATCTCCATCCCACCGGAAGAATTGGATCGTAATGAAAAATAAAAAATCGATGCACCGACAATAATAATAAAAGCTAAAAAACCCAAAATGGCTGGGAGTCCAAGTGTGATGCTAGGCAGCCGACTTCCTTCAACCGCTTTTTCCGGTCTGGTTGTTTTCTTTCCAATGGCCAACTCAGTACCGCAGACCAAGCAACGAGTTGCATCTTCAGCGATTCGAGTCCCGCAAGTTGGGCAGATTTTTGTGGGAGAATTCTGAATTTCAGAAGTCATTATTACTTATCCGTATAAGTGAATCCATTAATTAAACAAAGCCAGGCGATTATACCAGCCTTCATTTCTTGTATAAACTATCTGTCTCTTTCGAGCAATTCTACGGTCAATTCCTTTAATGCTGAACCGGCATCTTTCTCCGGTTTTGCGGAATTCAAGGCTTCTGACGCCAGGTTTGTATATTTCCTGGCCTGAAACAGGGTATATTCCTTTGCCCCATCATTTTCTAATTCTTGCACAAGGCCAGGCAAATCCTCACTTTCAATTCCACCTTGTTCCCATTTTTTTGCGAATTTGCCGCCTTTTTCAAGGCCATAAATTATTGGTAATGACTTTTTCCCCGCCAGCAGATCACTGCGAACAGATTTTCCGGTAGAAACCTGGTCTCCCCATATCCCCAGATAATCATCCTTAATCTGAAATGCCATTCCAAGGTTGTACCCAAATTCACGGTAAAGTTTTTCTCGTTTGCCGCTGGCTTTTCCGCACACTGCTCCGATCTCTGTGGCAGCAGCGATCAATTCGGCAGTCTTATATCCTATCATTTTCCAATAGGTTTTAATTGTCATGATTGCCCGATCTTCATAAGCAATGTCTAGGTGCTGTCCTTTTGTCAACCGATAACTCGCCTCTAACAAGATTTTTGATGCCTTTAAGGCCAGTTTGTTACCAATAGTGTGTTTCAATTCAAGCATCTTCAACTGGGCTAGCGCAAATAACGCATCTCCTGTATTAATCGCCTGCGGGATTCCCCAAATACTCCAGATAGTTGGGCGTCCCCTTCTCAATTCACTCCGATCCTGTATATCATCATGTATCAGGGAAAAATTATGTAAAAGTTCGATTGATACAGCCGCGTTTAAAGCGTTGCTCCAATTTGCACCCAGAGAAGAAGTTGTAATTAACAATAATAATGGACGGATGCGCTTCCCCGCATTTGACTGGTTAGAAATTTCATCTGACCAACCCATATGGTGGTTCAACATCCTGTACAATTCTTCCTGACCTTCTTCATCAGTCAGGTCCACAGCCCTCCGAAGTCCATCTTCAATTTCAGGAAGTAAGATCTCTCTAAATTGTTTAAGTGTCATTTCACTGGCTTATTCAAGAGTATACAAAACAGATTCATTTAATCCATCCAGTCTTTTCACACCACTGGCAAACATACATATCCTGATCTCAGTCATGATAACACTGAGGCTGTCAACGGTTTTTTCAACAGATACTTTTGCAGCCTTCAAAAATGGGCTCGCCAATCCACCCAGGTTGGCTCCCAAGGCGATACATTTTGAAATTTCTACCCCGTTCCTTATCCCTCCAGATGCAATAACTGGAATTTCCCCCGAAATTTCCCTGACATTCTTAATTGCATTGCTTGTTGGAATCCCCCAATCAACAAATGAGGATGCGATTTGTGCTTGCATTTCATTTTCAGCCCTATACATTTCTACCTGTGACCAGGATGTGCCACCAGCGCCTGCAACATCAATCGCAGACACGCCGGCTTCGATGAGTAATTTTACGTCATGGGTTGAAAATCCCCAACCCACCTCTTTAACAATGACAGGTTTTGAAAGACGCTTACAGATTTCCTCAATTTTTCTAGATAGATTTTCAAAATTTGTATCCCCTCCGGGTTGTAATGCCTCCTGGAGTGGATTTAGATGAAGAACAAGTGCATCAGCGCCGATCATTTCTACTGCACGTTCACACTCATCAGAGCCATACCCATAATTCAATTGGATTGCTCCTAAATTAGCAAACAGCAGGATATCCGGCGCATATTTCCTGATTGAAAATGTAGATACCAGGCTTTGATTCTCGATGGCAACCCTTTGAGAACCAACTCCCATAGCAATTCCAGTTTCTTGAGCAGCAGTTGCCAGGTTTCGGTTTATTTCAGCTGCTTCAGCGGTTCCACCTGTCATGGAGGAGATTAATACCGGCGCGCTCAGGCTCCTATCAAAAAACGATAGGGATGTATCAATTTCTCCAAAATCAAGCTCAGGTAATGCTCGGTGTATAAATTTATATCGCCCCAACCCGGTCGTGAGTTTGGAACTTACATCATTTTCAAGATTTATCCGTATGTGATCCGTCTTTCGAGATTTTATGTTCGCAACTTTTCCCATGAATTAGTGTTTTTCCCAATTGGTACAATATTACCAGTGGGCATAATGAGTGTCAACTTTTCATGTCACTGCATAAAATGATATTATTGGTACAAAAAATGGAATACTTGACATATCAGATATCAAGGTTACAATTGTGGTCTGGTAATAATAATTATTCGAAGGAGGATTTTTTATGGCCGACACCTTTACAGAAGTAAAAGAAATAATTGTGGATTTGCTCGGTGTTGATGAAAGCAAAGTGACCCCTGAAGCTCGATTTCGTGAAGATCTGGAAGCAGATTCATTAGATCTGGTTGAATTAATAATGGCGTTTGAAGATAAATTTGGCGGAGAAATATCCGATGAAGACGCTCAAAATATTTCAACCGTTGGAGAGGCTGTCACCTACATCGATGACCGAATGGTAAAAGAAGGATAACCGCATTTGATCTTCATTAAATTCGAAAGGGGCTGTCTTTAATCCTTTATAGACAGCCCTTTGGTTATTTAATTACCCAATAAATCTGGTATTTCACCGGGAAAATTGGCTACACGCACACCCACATGCTCAAGTGACCGGATTTTATCCTCCGCAGTACCAGCACCCCCTTCTACGATTGCCCCTGCATGTCCCATACGCTTCCCGGGTGGAGCTGTTCTTCCAGCAATAAAACCTACTACTGGTTTTGTCATATATTGAGAGATAAAACCAGCCGCTGTCTCTTCATCCGATCCGCCAATTTCCCCGATTAAAATTATTTTCTCTGTAAAAGGATCATCCTCAAACATCCTCAGGCAATCCACAAAATCAGTACCATTGATAGGGTCGCCGCCAATACCAACACAGGTACTGACGCCAATATTCTCTCGCTTCAATGCGTATAAAACTTCATAAGTAAGTGTACCTGATCTGGACACGACACCAACTGTACCCGCGATCGCAATATTGCCAGGGATAATCCCAACTTTTGATTCGCCTGGAGATAATAATCCAGGACAATTTGGACCCACCAGGCGAGATCCCTTCTGATCCAGATAATTACGAACCTGCATCATATCCTGAACTGGGATACCCTCCGTGATGCAAACAATCAAATTCAAACCTGCATCAGAACTTTCAAAAATCGCATCAGCTGCAAACCTGGCTGGAACAAATATCACACTGGTGTTTGCTCCAGTTGCATCCACAGCAATCTTAACTGAATCAAATACCGGAACCTTGCTGTCCAATACCCATTCACCGCCCTTGCCAGGAGTTACTCCTGCAACAATATTTGTTCCATATTCAACCATCTGCCTGGAATGGAATATCCCCTCACCACCAGTGATACCCTGAACCAGTAGGCGTGTATTCTTATCAATCAAAATGCTCATGTTATTTATTAACCTTCGAAATCCGCACAGCTTGTTGGGCAGCCTCTTCTAATGTGTCAGCTGTGATCATTTTCGCTTCTGACAATATTCGCAAGCCTTCTTCAGCATTTGTACCCACCAATCTGATTATTATCGGGATTTCAGTTTGTATACCTTTCAAAGCCGCTAGAATACCACGCGCTACTTCATCCCCACGAGTAATTCCTCCAAAAATATTTACCAGGATTGTAATCACCTTCGGATCAGCCAGAATGATCCTAAAAGCTGCAGCCACTTTATCCTCTCCAGCTCCTCCACCGATATCCAGGAAATTCGCTGGGGATCCGCCAAAATGTTTGATTATGTCCATGGTTGTCATAGCCAATCCCGCTCCATTGACTAAACACCCAATTTCGCCCTCCAATTTTATGTAAGCAAGTCCATATTTTCTGGCTTCTACTTCCGAAGCAGCATCAACATCCAGGTCTCGCTTCTCCTCTAAATCTGGATGGCGAAACAGTGCATTGTCATCAATGATCATCTTGCCATCAACTGCAAGCAATTGATTCGATTTTGTTATTACCAGCGGGTTTATTTCGACCAGGGTTGAATCAGTCTGACTAAAAATATCCCACAGTCTGGAAGCCGTCTGAACAAAGGGTTTCCAAAGCTCGCGCGGTAAATCAATTCCAGCCGCGATATCCCGAGCCTGGTAATCTTTTAAACCCAGTAGAGGGTCAATATGTGTTCTGATTATCTTTTCAGGAGAAAATCTGGCTACCTCTTCAATATCCACCCCTCCTGCCGAAGATGAAATCATAACCGGCTTGCGTTTATCCCTATCGTTTGTGATGCCCAGATAGATCTCTTCTTCAATTTCCGCTGCCTGTTCAACCAAAACCTTTCTTACTGGCAGTCCCTTCAAACTCATTGTAAGTATTTGGGATGCGATTTCGTACGCCTCATCGGGTTTTTTCGCTAAACGGATCCCTCCAGCTTTTCCTCTGCCACCAACCAGCACCTGTGATTTGATAACAACACGATCATTCAATTCCCCAGCTATAACTTTTGCTTCTTCGGCAGAAACAGCAACTCTACCAACGGGAATTGAAATGCCATGCTCAGAAAATATTTTTTTTGATTGATATTCATGTAATTTCATAAGGGTAAAACTCCCACTTATTATTACAATTGCCCCTATTCTTTAGCGATTATACCATGTGCAATTTTTGGGCTGTTATTATTTGAAACCTTGAGAATTGTTCCTGATTTTTCCTCTCTGATATAATCTCCGAATATTATTTACATCATTAATCCCTGTAAAATATATAAGTCTTACAAGTTGATTTTATTTTAAGAGAGAATCAAATTCGCATGAATCCAGAACTTTCCAAACCAACCGATTTCATCCGCGAGATTATTACGTCGGATATTGAAAACAATAAATATGGCGGTAGAGTACACACCCGGTTTCCACCTGAACCAAATGGATATTTACATATCGGCCATGCAAAATCAATCTGTTTGAATTTTGGTGTTGCGAATGAATTTAATGGAAAATGCAATTTACGATTTGATGATACAAACCCAAGCAAAGAAGATATCGAGTATGTAAACTCGATTAAAGAAGACGTTCACTGGTTGGGATTCGATTGGGAGAAAAGGGAATATTACGCTTCTGATTATTTTGAAGAATTATACAGTTATGCGGAAGGGCTTATCTTAAAAGGGAAAGCATATGTTGATGATTTAACTGCTGAAGAAATTAGAGAATATCGCGGCACTCTAACAAAGCCGGGAAAGAACAGCCCTTTCAGGAATAGAACAATAGAGGAAAACCTCTCGCTTTTCAGGGAAATGCGCAGTGGAGCATTCAGCGATGGGTCGCGGGTTCTACGCGCAAAGATTGATATGAAATCAGGCAATTTGAACATGCGGGACCCAGTCCTTTATCGCATCCTTCATGAATCCCATCACAGGACTGGTGATAAATGGTGTATTTATCCAATGTATGACTTTGCGCATGGACAGAGCGATTCCATTGAAGGAATTACTCATTCACTGTGCACTCTGGAATTTCAGGATCACCGTCCTCTTTATGACTGGTTTCTGGATGAGTTGGAAATTTTTCACCCCCAACAGATCGAATTTGCTCGGTTAAACATCACCTATACCGTTCTCAGCAAAAGAAAGTTACTTCGTCTGGTTCAGGGAGAATTTGTATCAGGATGGGATGATCCACGAATGCCCACAATTTCCGGAATGCGCAGGCGAGGGTATCCCCCTGAAGCGATAAGAGATTTCTGCAACCTGATCGGAGTGGCAAAAAGTGACAGCACAGTCGACATTGAATTGTTAGAACATAGTGTCCGCAATGTTTTGAATAAACGGGCATCCAGGGTAATGGCAGTTTTACGACCTTTGAAAGTCGTTATCATTAATTACCCAGAAGGTTTGACCGAAGAAATGGAGGCAGTCAATAATCCTGAAGATGAAAATATGGGAACACGTAATGTACCTTTCTCTGGGGAGTTATTTATCGAACGTGATGATTTTCGAGAAAATCCACCGAAAAAATTTTTCCGGTTAGCCCCTGGAAGAGAGGTCAGGTTGAGATATGCTTATTTTATTACCTGTGTGAATGTAATAAAAGATAAAAACACAGGCGAGGTTACCGAGATTCACTGCACCTATGATCCTGCTACTAGAGGGGGTGACGCTCCCGATGGACGAAAAGTAAAATCAACCCTCCACTGGGTTTCAGCTGCCCACGCATGCAACGCCGAAGTCCGTCTATACGACCGGCTATTCAATAAACCATATCCAGATGAAGTCGATGGCGAAGGGGATTTTATCAATTCCTTGAATCCAGATTCATACGAGATTCTTTATAACTGCTATCTCGAACCGGGTCTAAAGAAAGCGAAACTCAATGATCACTATCAATTTGAACGATTGGGATATTTCTATCTTGATAAGGATTCAACTTCGGAGAACCTCATATTTAATCAGACCGTAGCTCTCCGTGATCCCTGGGCAAAAATTGAAAAAGCAATTCGCAGAGAACAAGTAACTAATTAAGGATTAATTACTATTAATCTTTTACTGGAGATAAAGACTTTAGCTGCGGTTATCAGAGATATTAATAAAAAAGAAATAGCTGGGGAGAAAGGATTCGAACCTCTACATACGGATTCAGAGTCCGCTGTCCTACCGTTAGACGACTCCCCAATGAAAGATGTGATGTGAAAATCTTACCATGCCAATAGTGATTGGTCAATTTAGAAGTCTGTTTTGCCTTCCAACCCCTCTAATAGAATAATTGCATTTTGAATCCGTGTTAAAACCTTATCTCTAGAGATTAATTCCATGCTCTCAAAAAGTGGAGGCGAGACTTTCTGCCCAGTGACTGCAACTCGGATAATTCCAAAAAGTTGGCCAGCTTTTATACCAAGTTTTTCTGCTAGTTCTCTAAGCGGAATTTCAGAGGTAATCTGATTTATCGTTTTCAGATTTGCAAGTAACCTGTACGCCTCCTTTGCAGCATTGGCAGATTCTTCCGGAGACATATTCTTCCCTACCAAATCCATTGGATCTGGGTAAACATCATCTTCAAAGAAAAATCCCGCTCTATCCAGCGCATCCTCCAGCACCACCAAACGCTCCTGTATCAGAGGGGTGACTTCCAATAACAATTCATCATTGACCTTATATCCCGCAGAATTAAAAACCGGTTTTAATCTTTTGGCTAATTCAGCCACTGCCAAAGCGCGAATATGAAGACCATTGAAATAATCCAATTTGGAAAAATTGATTGAAGCAGGGGCGGGGTTCAACCGCGATAAGCTGAATTTTTCTATCAGGTCCTCCATAGAAAAGAATTCAGTGTGGTCATCGTAACTCCAGCCCATCAATGCAACCCAATTAACCACCGCTTCAGGGAGATAGCCCAGTTCAACTAGATCGCTGATAAATATAGAATATCCATCTTCCATCAGCAGAGATGATTCGCGTTTGCTCATCTTGCCCTTACCACTTGGTTTAAGAAATACTGATAGGTGAACCCACTCTGGTTCTACCCAACCAAAAGAACGAATAATGTGGGCGTGCAGGCCAAAAGTAGAAAGCCACTCCGAGCTCCTGATTACATGTGTGACTCCCATCAGGTGATCATCCACCATAGCTGCAAGATGATAAAGTGCCAGACCATCAGATTTCACCAGAATGTAATCGTCGAGATTTTGATTATTAAATGTGATATCCCCTCTTAAACGATCATGAACCGTAATCGTTCCTTCTAAAGGCATCCGAAATCTGATAACACGCGAATCCCCATTTTTAATTTTTTCATTGACTTCATTTGCTGGTAATCTTCGACAAGTACCATCGTAGCGTACTCTTTCTTTGTTACGTAACTGCTCTTTTCTTACATGCTGTAATCTTTCCGGAGTACAGAAGCAATAAAACGCATCGCCGTTTTCAATAAGTTGAAGGGCATAATCTAAATAGATCTCTTTGCGCTCTGATTGCCGGTATGGGGCAAAAGGACCTCCTTTTTCAGGACCTTCATCCCAATCAAGCCCCAGCCAGGTTAATCCTTCTATTAACTCCTGTTCAGCTCCGGATACATAGCGTTTCTGATCAGTATCCTCGATCCTGAGAATAAACTGTCCACCAGTCTGTCTGGCTATTAAATAGTTATATAGAGCAGTTCGGGCGCTACCAATATGTGTTCTTCCTGTCGGACTGGGTGCGAATCTGACTCGCACAGGTTTTTCAAGAATATTCATGGGCTGGTTACAATTCTAATGTTCGGTGGCGTAATATCACACTTTCAACCAATCCGATTCCAAGTAGTATCGACAATAAAGAACTGCCCCCATAACTAACTAATGGCAGTGTTAATCCAGTTGCGGGCAATAAGTTTAAATTAACCCCAATATTAACAACAGCCTGGAAGGCAATCAGGATCGCAACACCGTATGACACCAATGAGCCAAACGTATCCCTGGCCAATCTAGCTGCTCGCAAACAGCGGTATATAATGAACAACAGTAACAACATTACCAGCAGCGTGCCGATAAAACCAAACTCATGCGCAAGGGCTGAAAAAATAAAATCTGAATGGCGGACTTTTAGGAACCTTAGTTGAACCTGAGCTCCCTGGCCATACCCTTCCCCCAGCCAACCTCCTGAACCAATACTGATTAATGCCTGCTGAATATTATAAATCTCACCATAGCGTGCATCAGGATCGAAAAATAAAAAATTCAAAATTCTGTTTTTCTGATAATCGACGAGAAAAGGAAAGCTCGCAAATGGCAGGGCAATTGCCAATGCGATAAACACAAACAGATACCTAATTCGAAGGCCAGATGCCCAGAGTAAACCGAACCAAATCACAAACATCACTATCGATGTGCTTAAATTGGGCTGCAGGATAATCCAGATGACAATCCCCATTGTCATTAAAAAACTTCGAGAAATCCACTTGACATCATTTATCTCTTCAACATGTTTCGCAAAAAAATCAGCAAGCACAAGAATCAAGATAATTTTTGCTAATTCCGAAGGTTGAATCAAAATAACTCCGGTGTCAAACCAGCGCGCTGAGCCAAATAACGCTGATCCAACGATAAACAATACCGCAAGGACAACCACTGTAATGATATACAAACTTCTACTTAGAGATGCCCACAATCGATAATCAATGGATGACATTATCAGAATTACAACAAAGCCAGCAATTGCAAAAATCAGCTGTCGCCCAACAAGATTAAGCTCCAAAAGCTCGATATTGCCAGCAATTGCTGACTGGATCATGGTGATGCCGAATATGACCAGTATCGCCACAGCGCCAAGCAGCCAATAATCAAAATATTTCCAGTAGATATTTGGTCTTTTCCACATGACAATTAACTAACTTCAATATCTTTATAACAAAGATTTATGAACAAAACTGTTCGATTTTTTTCCCAAAGAGTGGATACTTTTACAATAATTTATATCTGATTTCGTTTTCTTGTCGATTTTAAGATTTCAATTTTTCACAAATCAATAAAGGACTATTGAATTTGGTTATTGGGCTTGCGTGGAGGTATCAATCGTCTTTAACTCAAAATAAGCCTCAAGCGTTCTTCGGATTATCGGACCAGCGACACTAGATCCCTCGCCTCCGCTGTATACAAATGCCACAACTGCAATTTCCGGATTTTCAAAAGGGGCATAACCAACTGTCCATGCATGAGTCGGCCAGTTCCCTGGTATACATAAATTCTTTGCCTGAGCGTATTGATCGCAATATTCAGCGGTGCCTGTTTTACCGGCTGCTGATATTGTTGCTCCTTCAAATCTGTCCTTTAATGTCCCAATCGTAACTGCAAGCCGCATTCCCTGCTGGACTGTTTCTAAGACCCAGGGTTCGATCGTTTTTGTTTCCCCAACAACTGGTTCACACCCTCGTATAGTCGTTTCACCATATTCTTGGATCATTGGGTCAACAGTCAGGTCCCATTTCAGCTTTGGTTCGAACGGTTCAACCACATTACCTTCGCTATCAATAATTTCCTTGATGAGGGTGGGTTGCATGTATTTTCCATCATTAGCGACAATCGCCGCGGAGAGCAACACTTGCATAGGTGTTGCCAGTACATATCCCTGACCCACGCTTGAAATGTATGTATCCCCTGAGGACCAGCTCTCTGCCTGGTTTATTCGCTTCCAGGTTGGATCTGGAATTAAACCATTCTGCTCATCCGGCAGCCCAACACCGGGCGCGTCTCCATAACCTAATGCATTAGCATAAGTTCCAAGCCTGCAGATTCCAAGCCCTCCGCCAGGCACTTCATTTTTATAACCGCCTCCTAGTTTATAAAAATAAACATTACTGGAATTTGCCATTCCGTGAATGAAATCTAAATTCCCAAAACCTGCTTCATTCCAATCCACAAATTCACGCTCGTTTCCCGGGTCATTTGCGTAATACTTTTCAGTAACGATTAATTTTGGCGGTGTCTCAATTATCTGGTCTGGTGTAACCACTCTTTCGTTCAAGGCCCCAACTCCTGTTACGAGTTTAAAAACTGAGCCAGCAGGCAAAACATCCCCAACTGCATGATTCAGCAGCGGATTGGATGGGTCGTTAATCAACTGATCATAATAATATGCCGGGATAAATCGAGACATCCGTGAATTTTCATAGGTGGGATATGAAACCATTGAAAGGATTTCACCAGTAGAAGGATTTATCGCAATGACGACACCACTCGTATAACGGATTTCACCAAAATATCTGTTCCAATCATCCATCTCCGTTTTCAGGATTGTCTCGACTGCCTGCTGCAGGCGTGTATCTATGGTTAATCGTAAACTCAATCCAGGTGTTGGCGCAAATGGCGGTTCAAGATCGCCAAGAACTTGCCCTCCTACATCCACCTGTTTTACTTCACGGCCATTTGAACCCGCAAGCAGATCCTGGTACTCCAATTCCAATCCTGCATAGCCAACTTTGTCTCGGGCAGGTACAAAACCTCTTTCTAAATAGAAATCTTCTTGATTGGCTGGAATAGGCCCCAAAAAACCAACGATTGACGATGTCAGGGAATTTGTCGGGTATTCTCTCAATGGCTGGATTTCAATGCTTACCCCAGGCAGATCAATTGATCTCTCCTGGATCACCTTTGCCAGTTCTTCATCGATGTCACATCTAACCTGCACTGGATCATAAGGTGTTGCTGATTCACCATATTCAGCGATTTGGGCAATTCCATGGTCAGATAAACAGGGCACATAAGGATTCTCAGGGCTTAATTCCCCTCCAATAACCGGGACATCGGTCAAATCTGACAGCTCACGGAATATCTCTTGAATTTCGCCTTCGTCATCCGGCAGGTTTGCAAACGTAATCGCCACATTATACGAAGCAACATTCCTGGCCAGAATAACATCATTTCGATCAAGGAGAATCCCCCTCATCGCAGGAGTATTAAACTCTTTTATGCTGTTATTTACTGCTTCAGCTGACCAACTTTCTGCTTGTATGACTTGAAGATAGAATAAGCGGATGGTGAAGATAGAAAAAACAAACGCCAACACGCCCAAAAAAACAAGGATACGCCAGTTTTCAATCAGATTGTTAACTTTCGGTGAAGTATTCATTTTTGATTTTTTCCTAAAACCCACTACCAGTAATGAGTATTACGCGGTTAGTTCCCCGGGGTGCAGCCATTTGGCCAAATCCCCAAAGAGAAAATAGATCGGAGCAGCTAATAATAAATTCAGTAACAGACTGGGAAGAGTTATCAGAAAGAGTACATCGATAATTTCCATCGGAACGCCACTGACGGTTAAAGTAATAACCGAGATAAAATGGAACAGAAGGGTTCCAATAAAAGTTGTTAACAACATGGCAAATATTGGTACCTGCCATACACGTTGTTTTAACAGCACCGCTATTGTAACAATCAATAAAAAACCCAATACAGGAATGAAGAATGGCAAAGCTGAAACCACACCAACTAGCAGCCCACCAATTATCGCCCAAAACCAGGCATTTTTGACCTGTTTTTGTAATGCCCAAGAAATTACAGCAAGCATAATTAAATCCGCGCTTCCATGCAACAATGTAATCCGAGAGACAATCACCGATTGCAAAATCAGAAGGATACTGAGTATGGGTATGGAAATCCAGACAGACATAAGCTAATAGTATAATAAAATTAAATCACTGAAAACAACCGAAATATAAACCTAAGATAACCATTAAAAATCGATCAGGGGGATTCTTCAATTGGCACAAGCGGTTCAATATCTACCGGTCTGAAATTTGTGATTATCAGTACAATTTCAAGTTTATTAAAATCAACAATTGGTTGGATCGATGCATTCTGAAAAAGATCCGTTTCAATTTTACGCACCCCAGTAACCTGCCCAATTAAAATATTTGAGGGATAATTGCCTCCCAACCCGGATGTGAGGATTAAATCTCCCGCCTGTACTTCCGCAGATTGGGGGATCATTTCCAGAGAAAGCTCTCCAGAAACATTTCCAAGAACTACCGCCGGTGCCCGGGAGGGTTCCAGCCGCACATTAATTGATGCGGCCGGGTCGGTTATTAATTGAACCCTCGCAGCACCAGATGTAACTGCCGCGATCCTACCGACCAAGCCCTGCTGGGTGACAACAGGCATTCCCCTTCTCAAGCCATCATCAGAACCACGGTTGATGATCACATACTGAACAAATGGGCTGGGATCTCTTCCAATTACCGTTGCTGCTAGATAACGATTTTCAGGCTGGACCCGAGCAAAATCCACCAATGCAGACAACACCTGTGTTTCTGATAGTTGCTGCTTTAATTGAATAATTTCTGCTTGCATCCTCGATAATTCCGCCTCCAGGTCTGAGTTTCGCTGCCTCAATCTCGCCAGATCCTGAGGGGAATTGATGATATTCTGAACAGTCTGAAATCGTACAGCCAACCATGTCTGTGCACTAACAACAGGGGCAATAACCAGCCTTGTAACTGGAGTCAAGTACCCGCCCAATGCCAAAGCGATCATTCCAACAACTATCAGCGATAGGATTATTGTTTGTAACGATCTTGTCGGGGATGAATTCATCATTCGTGACGTGTGCTGCCTCTTTCTAAACCTACCAGGAAATGCCTGAGAGTATCGTATTCTTCCAAGATTAAACCGGCTCCACGGGCTACACAACTCATAGGATCTTCTGCAACCCATACTCTGATACGAAATTCATCCATCATCCTTTTATCAAGAGCCTGCAATAAAGAACCTCCTCCTGCAAGGCAAATTCCAATATCCATCAGATCGGCGATAATCTCTGGAGGCACCTCGTCCAATGCATCTTTAATGGTGTCAATTATCGTTTGGACGGAACCGGAAATCGCTTCCCGGATCTCCACGGATGAAACTTCAACAGCCTCAGGTAAACCAGTGACTAAGTTGCGACCTCGCAAAAGCATCGTTTTTTCTTCGGGCAAGTGATAAGCTGAACCAATATTTATTTTGGCATGTTCAGCCATTCGTTCGCCAATCAGGAGGTTGTATTTATTGCGCATGTATTGAACGATATCAACATCCATCTCATCACCAGCAACTCGCAACGAACGGGAAATGACAACACCGCCCATAGACATCACCGCGACTTCTGATGTCCCGCCTCCAATATCAACAATCATACTTCCCCGAACATCTGATATCGGTAGTCCGGCACCCAGTGCTGCGGCGACTGGCTCTTCGATCAAACCAACTTCCCTTGCTCCAGCAGACATAGTCGCATCATAAACCGCCCTTTTTTCGACCTCAGTCACACCAGAAGGAATGCCTACTACAACACGCGGGCGCGGAACCGGTACAATACTTTGTTCATGCGCTTTCCCAATAAAATATTCCAGCATCGCTTCTGTTATCTCAAATTCCGATATAACGCCATCCCGCAGTGGGCGGATCGCAATTACATTTGCCGGTGTTCGACCGACCATTTCCTTCGCCTCGGCTCCAATCGCCAAGGGCTGCCGCGATTTCTTATCAATCGCAACCCAGGATGGCTCGCTGATGGTTATTCCCTTGCCGCGAACATTGACCATCGTATTTGCAGTTCCCAGGTCGATGCCTATATCAAGTGAAAAAAAACCCAGCAGCCAATTTATTGGATTAAAAGCCAACTGCGCCTCCTCAGCGTCGGCGATATATTACAAAATATATTAATATTATTCTCGAAAAATGGTTAATGGTATTGACCCACTCACATCTTTGACTCTTTCGGATTATACCATCGAACCACTTTTATTGATGTTTGTACCTTTTAGAGCAATAAGCCCTGAAATTATAATGGCCAATAAGGAATGTTTTATTTATAACTTGGTTAAGTCTCTCGTATCTAATTATTAAAAACCACCCTTTTAATGATAAATTCCCCCAAAAAACAAAATAATTAAGTTAAATCATTACTTGCCCGGAGGCATCATCCGAATTTATCGAATAAAACCCCAGATTTTAATCATTGTTCACAATCTCCCGAGAATGTAGTTTTAAGATTTTATCAATAACGGAATAATAAATATTTACTAGAACATCAACTGGTTGATTTCATCAATAGATTCTCTTGAGGGGCGCAACTGCTCCTCAGTTAACCGATTTAATGCAGTCTCAGAGAGGTTATATAGATCTTCCAATGTGGGCTGGTCCTCATCGATGTATATCAAACCAGTGATCAAGCAATTGCAGCGATTAGCCTCTTCCAGGACCCTCATTGCTTCAGTCCTGTCGGTTGGATCGTAATCACGTTCCAATTTGCGAAGAACCACTTTCGATCCATCATGCATCGTGACCTCAGCAGCTTCACCAAAATCATAGTCGATCATAATCTCTTCTGCTGGAGGAACAAAAGATAATTCATGTAAGGCGACTTCATGTTCTCGCCCCCAGGCATAAGAGTGTACAGCTGTATCAGTATTGTTGAATGTAACACAAGGGCTGATTATGTCCAGTACTGCAATTCCATCATGATGAAAAGCAGCTTTAATTAATTCCTTGACCTGTTTTGGATCACCGGCAAATGATCTGGCGACAAAGGTTGCATGACCAACCAGTGCTTCCCAGGCTATATCAACCGGCATATAAGGGTTCTTCCCCTGGCTCTTTAATACCAAACCCTCTTCCGCTGTTGCTGAGAATTGGCCTTTTGTCAAACCGTAAACACCGTTGTTCTCCACAATATATAGAAAGCGCATGTTTCTTCTCACAGCATGTTTGAATTGACCCATTCCAATGCTGGCAGTATCCCCATCTCCACTTATTCCAATTCCTTTAAGCGTTTGGTCTCCAAACATCGCTCCAGTCGCTAATGACGGCATCCTTCCATGCAATCCGTTGAATCCAAAAGAACGATTTAAGAAATATGTTGGACTCTTGCTTGAGCAACCGATACCACTGAACTTAATAATATCTTCGGGTACTACACCAATTTCAAAGCAAGCAGCGATAATCTGGCTTGAAATGGAATTATGCCCGCATCCCTGGCATAACGTTGTGGGGTTTCCCCTGTAATCTGATTTTTGTAATCCCGCTACATTTGTATTATTTATCTGGGTCAGGGTTTGATCGACCATTTCTAACTCACCTCTCTACTAAGCAAAGCATTTTCAATATAAGTGGCTGTCAATGGAAGGCCATCTAAATATGCAATTGATTTTAATTTTGGCGCATATTCTGGGAATTCTATCGTAAGCAGTTTATGCATTTGTCCATCCCGGTTCATTTCTATCACATAAATCTGATTGAATTGTTCAAGAAAATCCTTGACCTCATTATTAAAAGGAATTGAACGAATCCGCATAAAATCTGTTAATAAACCTTGATTGGATAAGCGGTCTCGCGCCTCGTTAATTGCTGGTTCAGTTGAACCAAAACCAACAATTCCAATTTCTGAACCATCAACCTGCTCGAATATTGGTTCGGGAACATAACTCCGAGCTGTATTGAACTTGTTTTTCAGACGATCCATAATTTCCCGCCAATTTTCTGGGTTTTCAGTATATCTGGCTTTTTCATCATGACCTGTACCGCGTGTAAAATACGCAGCACTGGGATGCCGGTTACCAGGAATCGTACGGTATGGAATCCCATCCCCGTCAACATCTTTATACCTTGCCCAATTCCCTTTTAATTTTTCAAGCGAGTCTTCCCAGAGTACCTTGCCTCTTTTGATCGGTTTATCTGGATACTTGAAGGGTTCAACCATCCATTGGTTCATCCCAAAATCCAGATCAGAAAGCACAAAAACCGGGCTCTGCAACTGTTCGGCGATATCGAATGCTTTCCAGCCAAATTCAAAACATTCATTTACTGATCCGGGCAGCAAAATGATTTGTTGTGTATCTCCATGGCCAAGGAAATGGGTAAACAGCAGGTCACCCTGGGCGGTTCTGGTTGGCAATCCTGTGCTTGGGCCAACCCTCTGCACATCCCAGATAACCACAGGCACTTCGGCGAAATATGCAAGCCCGGCATATTCAGCCATTAAACTTAAACCGGGCCCGGAAGTTGAGGTCATGGCTCTTAAACCTGCCCAACCCGCGCCTACAGCCATTCCAATCGCAGCAAGTTCATCTTCAGCCTGTAATACAGCATAAGTATTTTTGTTTTTATCATGTGGGTCTTTGCGAAGTTTTGGTAGGTACTCCTGCAATGCTTCTGGTAAACTGGTAGCGGGTGTGATTGGATACCAGGAAACAAATTGAACCCCTCCATAAATCGAACCCAGTGCTGCTGCAGTGTTTCCATCAGCCATAATATAGTCTTTGGTTTTATCTAATTCTTCAACCCGGTATGGGTTTTCTTTAACTATGTTGTTCACTGCCCATTTAAAAGCTGTTTGAACCACATCAAAGTTTAGTTCCACGGGTTTCGTTTTACCCTTGAAATGGAATTCTAGGGCTTCTTTAATCTTTATTAAATCAATCCCCAAAAGTTGGGCTAGCACGCCCACATATACCATATTTGCGACATAATCTCGAAGATTTGTTGGTGCGCCCGATTCCCTGCTGATTTTTTTTGCAGGCATCGAATACACAACCACATTATTCCGGTTAATTGGTTTATTTATATGATCAGGATACAGAAAAATCCCGCCTGGAATTACACTTACAAGATCCTGCTCAAAAGTATCCGGGTTCATTGCAACCACAATTTCGTGTTCTCCCTTTCTAGCAAGGTATCCATCTTTATTAACCCGGATCGTATACCATGTTGGCAATCCCTGAATATTTGAAGGGAAGAGATTCTTTCCAGAAACTGGAATCCCCATTTTGAATATTGCTCTCAATAAAGTGAGATTCGATGTCTGGCTTCCGGAACCGTTTACCGTTCCAACGGTGATTGAAAAATCATTCAGAATTGGTTCAATCACTGTCCGGGCAGCTGGTTCGAGATCTGTGGTAGTTTTCATTTAATGAGCTCCAGAATATTCTTTGTTCCTAATAGATGGGTTCCAAAAAATTTAAGCTTTTTTATTATTCAGATGATTTTTACAATTTTGTTCACCATTGCCTTTACTTTCGCAAGGTTCGTTAATTTTTTCCTTTAGATTTTTGAATTCTTCCAAAGGGTGGATATCATTAATTGGAAATTGTTGCTGGCTTCCAGTATCCAATGCAACCAATACTTCTTCCCTTAATGGAATAATATCCACAACAGTCCCTTCACCCAGAGGAGTAATTACTCTTTTTTTTGGTTTTGGCAGGTTGTTCCTGGCTTGAATATACTGCTGATATTCATAAATCAAACAACATCGTAAACGGCCGCACATTCCAGTAATTTCTGACGGTGAAAGAGAGACACCCTGTTCTTTTGCCATGCGTATTGAAATTGGACTGAATTCGCTCAGGAACATAGAACAACAGCGTTTTTCCAGACCGCAAGCGCCAAACCCTCCAATTATTTTAGCCACATCACGCGGCCCAATTTGCCTCAGTTCGACTTTTGTGCGAGGGAATGCCTGCTTCAGTGATGCCCGCAATCTCTTTAAGTCAAGTTTGATATCCGAACCCAGGTTATAAAGAAAAGTTATCCGGCCGCCATCATAGGAGTATTCTGCAGAAACAATTTTTAGACTTTCAATTTTTACTTCCGAAACCTTCTCCCTGCACAATATAAGGGCTTCAGTTTCTCTCCTTTGCCAGAACTGCCTTCTCACTAAATCACGTGGAGTTGCTTTGTGATGGATTGGTTTCCATTTTCCTTCTCTCTGCGAATTTTGATCATTTACAATTGAAATGATCTCGCCCATTTCCTTTCCCCGGCTTGTTTCCACAACAACAAAATCTCCAATTTCCAAATCAAGGAAACCACTAGCATCAAAGTGATAAGTTTTTCCGACTTTCTGGAACTGTACTCCCACAATAAACGGATTCATATTACTCCAATAACTATTTCAGCCAACCATTTTGATTGGGATAACATCTTCACGCTGCATGGCGGCAACGCTAATCCTGGCTGCCAGTTGTTCAGCTATTGAGATCAAAGAGTGCCCTGCTGGTGAATCCGGATCAGTGATAACGATGGGTTTTCCGGCATCACCACCTTCACGTACCGCTGGGTCGACCGGGATGGCGCCGATAAATGGCACCCCTGACTCATTCGCTAAACGTTCACCGCCACCGCTCCCGAAGATATCAAGCCTTTCACCATTCGGCAGATCAAGATAACTCATATTCTCAACAACACCAAAAATGTTAACATTTAACTGCCGAAACATCTCCAGGCTGCGCCTTGCATCGTCCAGGGAAACTTGTTGTGGTAAAGTCACAATCAAACCACCGGTTAAAGGAAGTGATTGAACCAGGCTCAAAGCTGCATCCCCTGTCCCGGGTGGTAGATCTACAATGAGATAATCTAATTCACCCCAATTTACATCAGTCAAAAACTGGCGGATTGCAGAATGCAGCATCGGACCCCTCCAGATCAATGGTTGATCAGTTTTAACCAAAAATCCGATCGACATAATTTTGACCCCGTAGGCTTGGGCAGGTAGCATCTTTTCGCCCTCAATTGGTGGTAAATGGTCAACACCCATCATTACAGGTATATTCGGTCCATAAATATCGGCATCCAGCAATCCAACTTTAGCTCCACTTTTTGCAAGAACTACTGCGATATTTACCGATACTGTGCTCTTGCCAACTCCACCTTTCCCCGACGCTACAGCAATAGCATTTTTTATTGGCAGTTCTAACAGACCGCGTGAGCGACCATCACTCGGGACATTTGCATCCATCGTAATGTCCACCTGGTTTATCCCATCAATAGCCAGAACCGCTTCCTTCGCCTCTTTTAAAATCTGCTCTTTTAATGGGCAGGCTGGTGTTGTCAGGACTATTGTAAATGCTGCTTGATCACCCACTACCTCCAAATCTCTTACCATATTCAGGGATATAAGATCATTATGCAGTTCAGGCTCCTGTACTTTGCTGAGCGCCTGTATTACCTCTTCTTCCAGATTTTTATTTTTGTCGTTCATATTGGCTTTCAATCCTTCTTTTTCTTATCTTTGATCTTCCGAAGTTTTTGCCATTTTCCGGGCAGCTTTTGCCGCTTCAGCCTCAGCGCGTGCTTCTTCCTCTCTTTTATAATTTGTCGGTCTTATTTCGGAATAATAAGTGACAGGTTTAAGCAGTTTTTCTTTATTAAAAATATTGTTTTCGAATCGATTATAGACCGATAACTCATAATCATGATCCATTTTTATTGCATCAAATGGACAATATTCAGCACAGAATCCACAATTCATACAAATATCTACATCAATATAGAACTCCTCTGGTTCGGGTACAGGTCGACCTGTATCCGGGTCATTCGTTCGTACAATCCAGATGCATTGAGGTGGACAAACCTTCGCACAAATTCCACATGATGTACATCGTTCTTTTATTTCACCACCTTCTCCCACCTCATAAAGCAGGAAGGGAACGTACCTAAATTCCTCTGGAACTGGAAGTTTTTCATCAGGATATTGTATGGTGAATATACCGCGCGAATCGCTGCTCATTCTTTCAGCGATTCCTTCTTCGGTGTAATACCTTTTGCCCAGCCATTTAATATCTTCTAAATAGGTATCAATAAACCTTTTTATCGTCACCCCCATGCCTGTAATTATTCCCTTACCATCCATGATGTATCTCCAAACATAATCCTGCTATCTATCTGTTTCTCCCAATACGATATCCACTGAGCCTAAAATAGCGACAACATCAGCAATCTTGTTGCCCACACACATTTTTTCAAAACAGGTTAAATTGATAAATGAGGGAGCTCTGACATGGTACCGCCAAGGATTGGGTTTCCCATTTGAAACAATGTAAAATCCAAGCTCTCCTTTTGGCCCTTCAACCCTGCCATATGCATCGCCAGGTGGAACCCGAACCTGATATTGCTGCTTTCCACTGATAAATGGCCCGTCCGGGATTTCATTTAAAGCCTGTTGAAGAATTCGTAGACTCTGGCGGATTTCATCGATGCGAATCAGATAACGGTCGTAAACATCTCCGTGGTACCGTACAGCTACATCAAAATCAAACCGGTTGTAAATACCGTAAGGGTCTGCGCGCCTCACATCATACGGCACACCTGACGCACGTAAAACAGGTCCAGCAGCGGAATATCCAATTGCTTCTTCTGGGGTTAATACACCTACTCCTTCTGACCTGGAACGAACAATGTCATTATTGGTCAGATATAAATCCAACTCATCAATCCGTCTTGGAAGCCGATCAAATACTAGGTTTCTAGTCTTATCCAGGGTCCCTTCAGGAAAATCCCGCGCCACGCCTCCAAACCTGAAATAATTACACATCATACGAGAACCACTAACAGCTTCAAAAATATCTAAAATCAACTCTCTCTCTTCAATCGCATAAAGTGAAGGGGTAAAAAATGCCCCTAAATCGTTCAAGAACATTCCAATCGCAAATACATGATTACTAATTCTGGTTAATTCCGCCATAATTACCCTGATATATTCCGCTCTCTCGGGAGGTTTAAAATCCATTAATTTTTCAACCGCAAGAGCATATCCAAAATTATTACTCATGGATGAAAGGTAATCAAGCCTGTCCGTGAACGGCATATTTAGTAAAAATGTGTTCCGCTCCCCAATTTTTTCATGGTTGCGATGCAGGTAACCCATCACAGGTTTTAAGGACATGATGGTTTCACCATCCAGTTCAACAACTACTCTGAATACACCATGGGTGGATGGGTGTTGAGGTCCTAAATTAACCACGACCGTGTCCGTTTTTAATTCCCTCTTTTCTTTTTGCATACCGCCGCGTTTCAGGCTCGAATAGAGTAATGTGTCATTATCAGGAACCCAAATTTCGGGATTGAAGCCCTCCGGATAGTCTACATTCTTTCCAAAGGGATTTTTATCTTCTAACCGGATTACCTTCCCTTCTGGCCACCTGCTCTTGAAAGGTTTTCCATCTTCTTCATAATAAGCTTCCTTCCAGTCTTTTCGTAATGGGTGACCTGCAAATCCCTCCCACATTAAAATTCTACGCAAATCAGGGTGTCCATTAAAACGTATCCCCAGTAAATCCCAGGCTTCTCTTTCCTGAAAATCTGCTCCCGGGTAGATAGGAACCAATGACGGAACCTGTGGATTCTCCCTTGGCACTCTGACCTTAAAAATAATTCCAGGGCCGCCTGTGGATTTATAGGCATGATAAACCACTTCCATATTGTTATCTGGTAAATTGTCGATGCCGGTTACGGACGATAAATAATCATATCCATATTCATCCCTGATAATCCTGGAGACCTGCATCAATTCATCCGCATCGATAAAAAACCCAGCAAATCCATCCCGGGAATCCAGTGTTACAGAATCGGGAAACCGAACTGTAAGATCATCAATATAAATGGGTTTGTGGTTTTCCAGTATTCCTTGCTCGCTCATGTTCACAGTTCCTGATCAAATGTTTTCAGCCATAACTTCGGGTTCGTTACTAATCGCATCCAATTTTTCGTACGAATAGTTCTTTATGCGTTCGTATTCATCCGGATTCATAATATCCGGTCCTAAAACCGGGATTGGGATTGCATCAATCGGCTCTTTTTGGTACCAGCGGACCTTCTTTATCGATTGGTGGTCAATCTTTTTCTGAAGCGTGATTAATCCATGAAGTAAAGCCTGGGGAGTCGGGGGGCAACCAGGGATGTAAACATCAACAGGGATAAACTTGTCTACCCCGGATACAACGTTATATCCTTCCTTGAATGGACCCCCACCAGATGCGCATGCACCCATAGCAATCACATATTTTGGTTCAGGCATCTGGTTGTAAAGCCTCACAATTTGAGGGATCATTTTTTTCGTTACAGTTCCTGAAACAATCATCATATCCGCTTGTCTGGGGCTGGGCCGCATTACCTCCATTCCGAATCTGGAAAAATCATAGCGGCTGGCTGCAGTGCATATCATTTCAATTGCGCAGCACGCCAAACCAAACATTATAGGCCAGAGCGACGAACGGCGACTCCAATTATAGATTTTGTCGATTGTGGTTATTGCTACCTGTCCATCCAGTTCTGGAGGAATATCGAATTTTGTTGAATTAATATTCTCTCTTTTCATTTTATTCATAATATTACATCCTTCATTATCTGTTTAGAAAAGGGGGGCAGGATATTGATTGTGTGCAGATTATAACCGCGATATTCAAAATGTCAACTTAATAAAACAAATATTATTTTGCTTAATTGTTTTTAAGTAGTATAATCCAAATATGCCTCCTGCCAGAGACCGAATTTTAAATTATATAGAAAGAAATCATACAGTAACCTGTGCTGAAATCAGCAATGCCTTTGGGGTATCCAGAGCGAATATCCGTTATCACCTTGATATTTTATTAAATCAGGGTTTTATTGAAATTGTCGGAAAAAGAAAATCAAGAAGGAAAGGCAGACCAGATCTTTTGTTCAGCCTTTCAAAGTTTTCTAAAGGCAACAATCTCGATAAATTATTGAACGCTCTTTTTGAGGAAATAAAGAATAGATTTCCTGATCAATATGATGATACCCTAAGAAATATTGCCACCAGATTCTCGGTTTGTATTCCATCAATAGGAGCAAAAGAACCACAAATAAGCGAATCTTTACAATTAAGTCAAAAACTGTTAACAACAGTTGAAGTGCTGGATAAACTTTATTATCAGGCTCATTGGGAAGCGCATGGTGATGGCCCCAGGATTATCCTTAAAAATTGTCCATACTGGCAAATAGAACCACAACATCCAAGTATTTGCCATCTGGATAAATATCTGATCGAAACCCTATTAAAATCCTCTGCTTACCAGGCGGGAAAATTAGAACAGGACGAAAGAGGCATCCCCCACTGCACTTTTGTGGTATCCAGTTAATCGCCGGGTCAATTGGATCTGGCAGAAATTCTGACCGCTATCCCTAATCCAACCACAGAAATTACACTTACTATTACCGCAATAAGAAAATTAAATTGGATTTGAATTAAAAATGGAATTGCAGAAATTAAACCAGCACATAAAAGCACAAAAAACAAGCGCTGCATATGTTTCAATTTGATATTAATAAGAGAATCTTTCATTTTAAGGTCATTTATTCTGATAAGAAAACCAATCAAATCCCAGTGTGCAATCACTCCTACCATGGCAATTAATAAAACCAAGGCAGGGATTGATACAAATACTCCCAGGCAAATAAATAAAGAATTGACCAGCAGCGTCAAATGAGAAATCCAATAATATTTAAACCAAAAGCCAAATAATAAGAGTATGTTTAATACAACTATCAGTATAGAGATATGATATTTATCAACCCAGAAATATCCAAGCCCAAGGCAGAAAGAACTGAGCAGTATGCTCAAGATGATAGCGATTTCAAAACGTTTCATAATATTGACCTAATAATTTTCTCTCTATGAAAAATGACAGCAGGGATATGACCAAGTGAGATCTTTACTGGAAGGCAGGCATCAATATTCATCACCTGTATTCCCGAATAACGCAGTCTGGATAATAAAAACCTCCTCTCAACCATTGCCAGACGTGCACCAGGATTATCGCGATCTACGCTCTGTGTCACTCCAAGCTCAAACGTAATTGGATCGGGGCTGATACAAAGAACCTGATAAGAGCGAGCTTTTATGGAGGATAGAAACTGATAATCTTCACTGTGAATAGGGCTGATAAATATAATCTGAGACCTGGGTGGAAAAATCCGGGTCGGTAGATTTTCCAATTTTTCGAAAATTCTGCTCTCACCAGATTTCGCTTTTGTCAACGCCATCAATATCTTTTCTCTTTGTTTTTTTCCATGACCCAGGTATGTCCAATCAAGAAATCCCCCATATATCAATAATCCCACTCGATTTCCAGTATGAAGCAGCGATTGTGCAATTGCGGCGGTTATTTCCACCATAATTTCGAATAGTGATTCTCCATTAAACTTAAAATCACTGCGCTGGCGGGCATCTAATATCAACCAGAAATCAGCCGTCTTTTCCATCTGAAACTCATTGCTGAAAAGACGATCATACCCTCTAGCGCTCACCAACCAGTTGATAATATTGAGGGAATCGCCAGGTTGGTATTCGCGTACATTATAAAATTCGATCCCTCTGCCTCCCTTCCTCGATGGAAATATACCTGAGTTACCTTTTGTAATATCCGGTCGGACTGGAATATTCTTTATCCTGGGTGACCTGGGCAACACTTTCACTTCCCCCTCATTTGGATAGGTTACATTTAATTGAAATAATCCAAAAGGATCGCCGCTGATTACTTTTATACCTGGGATAAAATGAATACCCCTTTTTGCCTCAATTTTGTAATCCAATTCCAGGGTTTCGTTAGGCGACAGATCAGTTATCAGGCTGTAATTGCCATCCATAACTTTGACTAATGCTGGGATTTTGTCTTCAATAATTGCTTCTCGTAAATTATCACCGCCATTATGGAGCCTCACCTTCACATTAACATGTTCGCCGTGAATAACTCTGCTGGGATCTATCTCGCGTGTGATATTCAATTTGATTGCAGCAGGGATGAAAATTATTGCAGCACCAATATATACAGCCAGGGGAAGCGAAAGAAGGATTAATTCCCCTCTCAGGGTGATCAATCCTAGAAGAACCAGAGTAAAAAATAATATGGCAGCCAGTAACAATCGCATTGAACGGCTTAATGTTTGTAAACCGGAACTGGTGTAGAGTTGATTATTTGATCGAGAAGCGTTCTCTCAGCATTTGGCTGCATCCATAATTCGGGAATCAGGATGATTCTGTGAGCAAGGGTTGATTGAATAAATCTTTTAACATCATCTGGAATTACAAAATCACGACCTTCAATAGCTGCATAAGCCCTGGATATTTTCATAAGAGACAAACTTCCCCGTGGACTTGCCCCCACAAGTACCTTTCGATCGTTACGGGTTGAATGCACAATCTCAACAATATAATTATCAATATCCTTGTCAACATACACATTTTCGACAACCTGGCGCATCTCAAGAATTTTCTCAGCGTCCGTAATTTTAATAATTTCAACCATATCCTGTTGACGCTGCCTCCTTTGTTCCAGAATCTCCAACTCCTGATCCCTGCCAGGATAACCAACTCCAAGTTTTACCAGAAATCGATCAAGCTGCGCTTCTGGTAGTGGAAATGTACCTTCATATTCAATTGGATTCTGGGTGGCAATTACGACAAAAGGCTCAGATAATTCTCTGGTAATACCATCAACGGTGACCTGACCTTCCTGCATAGCTTCAAGTAAAGCTGACTGAGTTTTTGGAGAAGCACGATTGATCTCATCAGCAAGTATAATATTTGAAAATATTGGACCTGCCCTAAAATCAAATTTATTTTCAATGCGGTTATAAATATAACTTCCAGTAATATCGGCAGGTAGCAGATCCGGTGTAAATTGAATGCGAGAGAATTCTAATCCAGTCGCTATCGCAATGCTTTTACTCAATATTGTCTTGCCCAAACCAGGATAATCCTCAAGAAGGATATGTCCCCCAGCCAGTATGGCAGCGATAATATTTAAAATTAATTCACGTTTACCAACAATAGCACGCTCTACTTCATCAGCGACACCCTCACAGACCTCAGATACTCCCTGTACGTTCAACATTTGATACACCTCGATCTAAGTAATATCCGTTTCTAAATAATTTAATATAATTTCAATTTCCATATCCATCTTTTGATCATTATTATTCTGGTTGTAATTCTGTTCATTGTCGAGGAAATGCTGGAACGAAGGCGAATGGATCCCTTGCAGCAAACATGCTTTAATTTGTTCCGGCAGTTGAAGATCCTGCTTAATAATTAGATCCTGAATTTGACCCTCGGTTAACCGATGTTGATACGCCAAAATTGCGATTATTAAATCCGCCATCTTTTTCAACAGGAGCCATCTGGAATAGTTCCCCTTTTTTGCCTGATTGATCATTCTGTTCCAGCCGCTCACAATACCAGGAGTACGTGTATTATCCTTTACAATTTTTTGTTCTTTTTCAACCCCGAATCTATTCACCTTGGAAATAAAAAATACCAACCCTATGATCAAGAGCACCCACCAGAAAATCTGCGGGATGGATTCCAAAATTTTCCAAAAGAAATATATTAAATTGATCAAAGGTATGAACAAATTTTGAGAGAGATAATTCCTCAAAATATAAGCCAGAATAGCTGTGAAAAAAATAAATATCAGAAAAATTGGATATCGAAATTTCATCATAATATCTCCCCCCGCTCGATTATCTCATTTAAACAGTGGACCGCAAGATTCTGGTTTCGATCTTCAACCTCCTGATTTCCATATCGCACCTGCTCAAATAATCTTGTAAGCCATATAACAGGTTTTTCAGGAAATCCCAAGGATAACAAGTGTTTTTCAAATTCGCGTGGAGTGAATGCAATATCACGTGAAATACCCTGTTGTTCTTTTAAAATTCTGATCATCTCATAGTAACAATCAAGAATCACATTATTAAAACTTTTTCCTTGATTGATTTCCTGTACAGCCAGCTGGGCTTCTTTTGTTATGAGTACAGAGGGTTTTACATTTTTTTGTGTTCTGGATAAGGCCCTGATAACAACAAGGAGTACTGTGCCAATAAGAAAAAAGCTCAATATAAAATTCAGCCCCCAGGGCAGTGTGGATACAGCAGATTCTGAAGCCAGAAATTCAAATTCCGCAATACTTTGGCCGATTCCTTTGGAAAGATTTAATTGAAAATCCTGCAAATTCAAGCGCCGCCTGAGCAATACCAAAGCGGTTACCAGTAAGGTCAATTGAATAACACTGTAAAGGATACTTCTTTTTCGTTGGTTTGTGTTTTTCGATCGTGCAGGTTGGAGGAAAAAGAGGATCGCAACCATTACCGGTAAAAGAATGAACAAAAGCACCGCAAAGTCCAGCAAACCTTTTGAAGCCCAGAGAAGTTCCAGTAATTCTCTTATCAGATCATCTTGAAAAAGATTCCCGGGTTTAAATTTCAAACTGGGCAATCCACTCGAAAGAAGAATTAATGCGGCAATAGATAGGACAACTAAAAAGACTGCTACAAAACGATTTGCGGGGGACATATGAAAGATTCTCAGAGTTAATTTATCAGATTCCTGGTAAATATTACGGATAATCCTATTATTTTAACAATTTTACTTCTACTGTTGCGATAAGTTCACAATGAACGGGGTCACAACTCTGCAAACTTTTCTGCTTATTACCTTCTCTCGTAAAAGTATTTCCTTTATAATACACTTGAAGAAGTTGTAAAATCCCTTTCCTGTTGGGAAATCAGTAATTTGTTGTCAGTTTTTACCAGGAGTTTTTCATAAAGGAGGAAAAAATGAAACAACCGAAGAGCATCAATCCGAACAAAATAGGAATCGCTTTATTTTTCAGTGCGCTTATGATTGCGGTCATAAGTTGCATTTCCCTGCCATCTACTTCTTCAGACTCCTCCCTTCAGGAGACTCAAATGCAGTTAAGCGTCCAACAAACAATAGCAGCTCAAAATGCCGTCCAACAACAGCAGGAGCAGGTTCAAGTTCAGGACCTCTCACTGCAAGCGACCCAAACGCAACTGGCGTTAGACGTCCTGGCGGCTAACCAGGCGATGCAGGCAACTGAAACAGCGGTAGCCCAGGCCCTGGCGGCTCAGCAGGGAGAACCTCAGGAAACCGAACCCGTGGAAGATATTGGTTCTGATCAACCAGCGATGGAACCAGCTGGTGATGTTGACAGCATGATGGAAAACGCAAAAATTCTGCTTTTCGAGGACATGGTCAACATCCCGGCTACAAAAAGGTACGTCAAAGCCGCATTGGACGGCATGGATTTAGACTACAAGGATGACGGCAGCGCGAAAGGATGGTTGAAATCTGACCTGCTCACCCAGAATTGGGATCTGGTGATAATCGCACTGGAACTTAGAGGAGCATTCTCTGGAGAATATTTTGAATACATCAACCAGGCTCTTGATAATGGTTCCGCGGTTATCCTAGAAATCTGGTACATGGACCAGATTTCTAGAGGGACATTAGCATCAACATTAAACAGGTGCGGAGTAGAATTTGAAAAAAATTATGTCAATAAAACCTGGGATACTAATGACTACCTCCAATGGCCGCTTCCAGATAAAGCTGGTCACCCAATTTTTAATGAACCGAACAAAAATTTCAAATTCACAAACGTAGCAATATACTGGACAGGCGATTTAGGAGATTTCATCAAACTCTCGGGGAAGAAAGAAGGCGCTGAATTGCTTATGGGTACTATCGCCACTGAGAAAAACACCCACGGAACTTTGGCGGTGTGCGATGGCGGAAAGTTTATCATCCAGACCTTCAGTTCTCACGATTACGCCGAAGAAGAAATTGTTCCGCTCTGGCAAAACATGATCACTTATGTATTGAACAATAAATTTTCAGGCGCTGAATAAATGAATTAAATTCAAAATACATGTAAATAATGCTTATGAAGAATTTAACCATATTATCCGGGATACTGATTCTTTTTATAATGATCAGTATCACAGGCTGCGGAACTTTATCTGGAAACCAGGATACATCTCTCCAGGAGACACTCACAGCATTGACTATCCAGCAAACAGTTCTTGCCCGTCAGGCCGAAATGGCGAAACAGGAAACCGCTGTTGAACCAGTTGTAACGGTTGAAATTCAGGACCAGGAAATTGAAGCGCAGTTACTAGAAACCCAACCTGTGGATGAAGAGCCCGTTCAAACAGCAGATATTATCGCAACCGAAGCTGAAAGCATCACGACAGAAATTGCAGAAGAACCCGGAACAGAACAAACAGAAGAATTAGCAATTGATGTCAATTCTCTTTATGAAAATGCCAGGATTCTTCTTTATGAAGATGTCCACCATGACCCCGGAACGCTGAGGTATTTTCGCGAGACACTTAATAATATGGGTCTGAACATCACTGACGTCGGCAGCGCAAAAGGGCGTCTGAAGTCTGAACTGACAGTTGGGGCGCCAGATGGAAAACCGTGGGACCTTGTGATCATCTCTTCTGAACACCATGGCAAGAGTACCCCAGGAGAATTCTTCGACTACGCGACAGAAGCTCTGGATAAGGGTTCTTCAGTGATCCTTGAAGTCTGGTTTGTTGACAAATCATATAATGGCGCGGCGGCACCCCTTCTCAGGAAATGCGGAGTTGAATTTGATAAAAACTGGATTCGAATCCCACCTGAGGGGATGGTACTCTACCCCCTGGAAAGGGAGCACCCGGTGCTGAATGAGCCTAACAACGGGTTAAAGTTTACAGATACTACCAGTTACTGGGCTTACGAGCATGATGTTGGCGATCTCATGAAAAAATCATCAGGCAGCGATGCTGTTCTCTTGCTGGGGACAAAAGGGTCTGATAAAAACGCTTACAGTACAGTAATAGTTTGTATGGATGGGCGCCTGACCTTACAGACTTTCACAACCCACAATTTCACAATATATGAATACGCGCCTTTGCTTGAAAACTATGTCCATAATGCGCTGATAGCAAGAGCGAAAAATACAAACTGATTTCAATTCCTTGTGATATTAATACATATATGCTAAAATCCCTTCCAGTATGATCCAAAAACGATTAATCTACCACAACTCGCATTCCCATATCGCCGGCCTTTATCCCGGTCAGGTTTGCGTTTGATTGTAGATAATCTTTTTATCCTTACACCATCAATAATAAACGCTCCCTGAACGGGAGCGTTTTCCATTTAGAAACAGGACATTCAGGTTTGATACAAATTCCGTCAATCATGGAAAACTACGGAGAACAAGATGAATCCAGATAATACAAATATAAGGATTGCGCTACCAAGCAAAGGCCGCCTGTCTTCTGAAGCCCTTGATTTATTTTCAAATGCCGGCATGCCAATATTCAAACCCAATCCCCGGCAGTACCAGGCAACAATTCCTAACCTTCCCGAGGTTAATGTCATTTTTCAAAGAGCAGGTGATATTGTAACCAGTGTAAGAGATGGAAGTGTTGAATTCGGAATCACAGGTTGGGATATTTATTCAGAAAAAATGACTAAAAATGGTGACCTGCTTGTACTTTTAAGAGATTTACGATTCGGTTCCTGCACGCTTAATGTAATTGTCCCAGAAAAATGGCAAAATATTCAGACAGTCGACGATCTGGCGAACTGGCAGAAATCAATTGGCAGACCTATCCGTGTGGCAACCAAATTTCCCGTATTGACAGAAAAATTTTTTAAGAAGAACAATATTACCAATCTAATAATGATCGCTTCTGAAGGGACACTTGAAATCGCGCCTACAATCGGGTACGCAGATGTGATTGTCGATTTAATCTCATCTGGAACTACACTCAGAGATAACAGGCTGAAAGCGTTGCAGGATGGATTGATTTTGCATTCGCAAGCTTGCCTGCTGGGAAACCGGCAAACCTTAAAAAATGACCCGAATGTGCTTGGGACTGCCCGAAGATTGATCGAATTTATTGTAGCTCACCTCCGGGCGGTCGATAATGTGTCTATTTTTGCCAATATTCGTGGTGATTCTCCTGAAAGGATCGCTGATCGGATGTTAGCTAAATCCGTTATTGGGGGATTACAAGGTCCGACAATATCACCCATCTTGAACCAGGACAGCAGCAACTGGTATGCTGTTCACCTGATCGTCAGGAAAGACCAGCTTTCTAACGCAATCCGGGAAATCAGGGAGGTTGGAGGCAGCGGAGTCGTAGTCTCGCCAGTCATGTATATATTTGAAGAAGAGCCTGCCGCCTTTCAGGAACTGCTTTCTTTTCTGGAGGTATAAATGATAAAAACCTATGATGTCAAATCGGCTCAAGAAACGATCCTTAAGCGTAATTACAACCATCTCCTTGAGTATCCTGAAAATCTTATAAAAAGCACCGAGAAACTCTTTGGGATAGGAGTCTCTCCTGATAAAGCTGTGGATATTATCTTGAGGTCTGTAAGAGAAAATGGGGACAGGGCCATTGCTGAATGGACCAAATTGCTGGATGGGATAAATATAACCGATATCAGAATTTCAGCTGAACTGATAGAGAACGCCTACCGATCGCTTTCTCCAAGCTTATTAGATGTTTTTAAATTATCCGCCAGTAGAATAAAATTATTTCACGAACAACAGCCACTTCCAAACTGGGAAACAACCACGTTAGGAGGAATTCTCGGACAGAGGACAACCCCAATCGAACGAGTGGGCGTATACGTCCCGGGAGGGACTGCGCCATTGCCTTCTTCCTTATTAATGTCCGTCATTCCTGCCCAGGTTGCGGGTGTTAATCAAATCATAATCTGTACACCCCCCAATCCAGATAAAAGTATCCTGGCAGCAGCGGCAATATGCAATATCAAAGATGTATTCCTGGCAGGAGGCGCGCAGGCTGTTGCTGCTATGGCTTACGGAACAAAAACCATCCCAAAGGTAGATAAAATTGTCGGTGCAGGAAACCTCTACGTAACACTGGCCAAACAAAAAGTATATGGAACCGTTGGCATTGAGGGTTTGGCTGGTCCCACCGAGACGATGGTGATCGCAGATAAAACAGCAAACCCTGCTTGGGTTGCTTCGGATTTGCTCGCCCAGGCTGAACATGATTATCTGGCAAGCGCGATCCTGCTTACGCCTGATGCAGATATCGCCAGAACTGTCGCCGCAGAGATAGATAATCAACTGGCAAAATTATCCCGCTCCGAGATGATTGAGACATCTCTCCAGAATCGCGGCGGTATTGTTCTTACACCCGATCTTCGCAGCGCAGCCATGTTAGCAGATGATTATGGCCCTGAACACCTGTGCCTCTCCGTTGAAAAACCGGAAGAGGTAGCTGGCTGGATTAACAATGCTGGTGGAATATTCTTCGGCGAAAATTCATATGAAGTGCTTGGGGATTATATGGCTGGGCCAAGCCATATTATGCCAACGGGGGGTACAGCCAGATTTTCCTCACCACTAAATGTTTTGGATTTCGTCAAAATTTCCAGCGTTATTTCACTTGACCCGGAGACAAGCCTTGAGCTCAGTCCGCCTGCAGCAAAATTTGCACAAACAGAATCTCTGACTGGACACGCTGCAGCGGCAAATTACAGGATAAAGCAATAAAATGTTCAATCCCGAAAAACTAATCCGGAAGCATATTCTGGATATACCAGGATATGAGCCGATTTTCCCTGTAGACGTACTTTCAGAACAATTGGGAATGTCTGCAGATCAAATAATTAAACTGGATGCAAATGAAAATCCATATTCATTACCAGAACAGGTGAAGCAAGCTCTCTCAGATTTTTCTGATATACAAATATATCCAGATCCTGAAAGTCGCTATTTACGTCAGGCTATTTCGGAATACCACAATGTACCGGTAAGCAGGATTATGGTCGGCGCTGGTGCGGATGAATTGATTGATTTAATCATGCGCGCCTTGATCGATCCTGGTGATTTTTTATTTGATTGTCCGCCAACTTTTGGAATGTACAAATTTGATGGAGATATTAACAACGCAGAAGTTATATCGATAAACCGCAATAAAGATTTCACTATCGATATAAAAAAAATTATCCAGAAATGCCAGGTACAAAATCCAAAATTAATTTTTATTGCCTCTCCCAATAATCCTGACGGCGGACTGCTTTCCCGGGATGAATTTGCCCGTCTTATTGAACTCCCTTTGTATATTGTCCTGGATGAAGCATATATTGATTTTGCACCAAATGACACCAGTTTTCTCAAGGAATATCGTGAATACAACAACCTTATAATACTCAGGACGTTCAGCAAATGGGCTGGTTTAGCAGGGCTACGGATCGGCTATGGAATCTTTCCGGAAGAGTTGGCTAAACATATTTGGAAAATAAAGCAGCCTTACAATATATCAATAACCGCATCGAGAGCTGCGCTGGCAGTGTTGAAGGAGCAGGAAGTATTTAAACAGAACTGTGACAGAATAATAATTGAAAGGGAAAGATTGTACAAATTACTTGAATTGATTGATTGGCTTTCACCTTACCCTTCCAAAGCAAACTTTATCCTCTGCAAGGTGCAAGGCAGGAACGCGCTGGAAATTAAAAACAAACTCGCGGAAAGAGCTATTTTTATCCGCCGCTTTGATAAACCCGGTTTGAAAGACCACCTCCGGATAAGTGTAGGCAAACCTGAGGATACGGATCAAATCATCCACTACCTTAAAGAAATGGAGTAATTAAATGAGGATTGCGGAAATAAAACGAAAAACAAATGAGACCGATATTGAGGTGAAACTCAACCTGGATGGCAAAGGGAACTACTCAATCAATACAGGTATTGGATTCTTAGATCACATGCTGAGCCATTTAGCTGTTCATGGGATATTTGACCTCGACCTGACATGCCAGGGGGACTTGAATGTAGACCCGCACCACACTGTTGAGGATTGCGCACTGGTGATTGGAGAGGCATTTGATACAGCTCTTTCAGATCGGAACGGGATTAACAGGGTCGGGGCTGAATTTGTACCAATGGACGAAGCGCTAGCTCAGGTAGTGGTTGATTTTTCAGGGCGTCCATATTCTATTGTCGAGATCAAATGGCATAATCCGGAAATTGGCCGAATTCCGACCAGTTTATTCCAACACTTCCTTGAATCATTTGCTGTAAAGGCAAAATGCAATTTGCACGCACGGATTTTGTATGGACGTGATGACCATCACCAGGTAGAGGCAGTATTTAAATGTTTAGGCCGGTCATTGCAAAAAGCCAGCCGGATTGACCCGCGCCGGGCTGACGCAATTCCCAGCACAAAAGGGATTTTAACATGATTGTGTTGATTGACTACGGCGTTGGAAATCTGCGCTCGGTAGAAAAAGCCCTGCAGACAGTAGGAGCCGATGTGGAACTATCCTCAAATCCCAATACAATCAAGAAAGCCGAAAAACTGGTTTTGCCAGGAGTAGGCAATTTTGGGGATGGGATTGAAGGACTTCGCACCAGAAACCTGATTGAATCAATTATTGAATCAATAAACAATGGTGTTCCGCTGCTTGGCATATGTCTGGGTATGCAGCTGCTTTTTTCCAAAAGCGCCGAGGCGCCTGGAATTCCGGGATTGGGATTAATTGTTGGTGAAGTTTTACCTTTCGAAGGAAAATCAGTCAAGGTCCCACAGATTGGATGGAATCAAATTCTTCCAACCAGTTCTTCCAGATTTTTAGAAGGCATTGAGCCGGGGAGTTATGCTTATTTTAATCACAGTTATTATTGTAAACCAACAGAGGAAAAAGATATTCTGGCTATTACTGAATATGAAGTTGAATATGCCTCAGTGGTAAAAAAGAATGAACTTTACGGCGTGCAGTACCATCCTGAAAAAAGCCAGAATGTAGGACTGACAATTCTGCGTAATTTCTTAAGCGAAGATGGACAACTATAAAACAGAACAATTCTACATTTATCCTGCGATTGATTTACGAAAAGGAAAAGTTGTCCGTCTAACGCAGGGTGATCCTAGGAAACTGGTTACTTTCGATCACAGGCCTGAAAATATTGCTCAACGATGGATCGAAGCTGGAGCAGAATGGTTGCACATCATAAATTTAGATGGTGCGTTCGGTGAGGAAGGAAATCAGAACCTGAGGGCATTACACAGAATCATTGAAACAATCAAAATATCTGGAAGAAATGTACTAATCCAATTCGGAGGCGGACTTCGCACATTAAAACAAATTGACCGGGTTATAAATGCAGGTGTACGGAGGGTAATTCTGGGTTCGGCTGCCATAAATTCTCCCAACCTTGTTTCTGAGGCGGTATGTATTTTTGGAAGCGATCATGTCTGTATAGCCCTGGATACCCGCAACCAGCAAGTATATTTTCACGGATGGACGGAGGCAGTCCCAATTTCTCCAATTGATTTTGGAAAGAAAATAAAGAATGCAGGTGTTAAGATATGTATATATACAAACATCGAAAAAGACGGCATGCAGACCGGTATCGATGTTGAAGGCACAAAAATATTCGCTGATTGCACCGGTCTTCAGGTGATTGCATCTGGGGGATTTACGGGCATTAAAGAAATCCAGGCAATCAGAAATGCTGGTCTTCAGGGTGTTATTATCGGTAAAGCACTTTATGAAGGAACTATCCAGTTGGAGGATGCGTTGAAATGTTAGCAGTCCGTATAATCCCCTGCCTTGATGTAAAGGATGGCCGGGTGGTTAAAGGCGTTAATTTTGAAAATCTGCGTGATGCAGGGGATCCGGTGGAGAACGCTCGCATTTATGATGAGATGGGTGCTGATGAACTTGTATTTCTCGATATTTCAGCCAGCCCGGAAGGTAAAAAGACCACCCTGAAGGTGGTCCGGCGGGTGGCTGATGAAATATTCCTTCCTTTGACAGTGGGAGGCGGTATTAGAAATAAAGATGATATCCGAAATACCCTTTTAGCCGGCGCAGATAAAATCAGTATAAACACTGCTGCCTTAAATAATCCAGAATTAATATCTGAAGGAGCGAACCGTTTCGGGAGCCAGTGTATTGTGGTTGCAATTGACGCTAAAAAAATCTCTCCAGGAAAATGGGAAGTTTATACTCACGGTGGTAGGACACCTACTGGAATAGATGCACTGGGGTGGGCTCAACAGGCTGAAGAGTTCGGCGCTGGTGAAATACTGCTGACAAGCATGGACACTGATGGCACTCTGGTTGGATACGATATCGAACTGACTAAAACAATCAGCTGTTCGGTGAATATTCCTATTATTGCCAGCGGTGGTGCTGGCAAACTCGAACATTTCTCCCAGGTTCTAATCGACGGAAACGCCGATGCTGTATTGGCTGCTTCATTATTTCACGATCATATTATGACAGTTGGCGAGGTCAAACGGTATTTGATCAGTCTGGGGATTCCTATAAGGCCAGTAGGCATATGAATAATAAAATAAAACTCCAAGATATTAAATTTGACCAATCAGGTTTGATAACCACAGTAATCCAGGATAAGAACAGCAACCAGGTATTGATGGTTGCCTGGATGAATAGAACCGCATTAGAAAAAACCCTCCTATCAGGTGAAGTACATTTCTGGAGCCGCAGCCGAAATAAAATGTGGCACAAAGGCGAAACATCCGGAAATTTTCTATACGTTATGGAGATTTACGCCGATTGTGACGGCGATACGATCCTGATAAAAGTTAATCCTGGCGGTCCAGCCTGCCATACCGGCCAGATATCCTGCTTTTATCAAATTTTGGAGCCCTGATATGCTCGAAGAACTTTATCGAATCATCGAAGAACGAAAAAGAAATCCTGTACCCGGATCCTATACAGCCTATTTGATTGAAGAAGGTGAGGATATGATTTTAAAAAAGATTGGGGAGGAAGCGATGGAAGTAATACTTGCAGCAAAAGGACAGGACAACCAGCGTATAATCGAAGAATTATCCGACCTGTACTATCACACCCTGGTGCTGCTATTGTCCCGGGATATCCCCTTTTCCATGGTACAGAAAGAACTCACAAACCGGCATTTAAATAAAATACAGGGAAGCGATTCATAATAGCGGTTAAATCATCAGATTTATGGATTGGTTGATATCAATAACGGATCAATTTAACCAAGGCCTGGAATGAGCGGCCGGTCCCACGGCATCCCCAAAACGATCGCAACCAGCGCTAACCCAAATAAAATTGCTGCCCGTCTGAATTTCAAATTATCTGGGATATCCTTTTTTGTAAGCGCGCTTCCAAGGTGTACAAACACAACTGCCAGGATCATCATAATTGTATGTTCGAGTACATAGAAGCGGGCCGTCTCATTGCCCATTATCCCACTGAAATCCTGAAATGCTCTGGCGGTATTTGGGCTGAAAAATAGAAAAAGCGCTAATCCCAGTAATAATTGAATATCAATGGCGATTGTGTAAAACGTTGAAATTTTCCGGTCAGATTGTCCCCAGGGTCGCTTCCGGATCCATCCGGCGAATGCCTTGATAAAGGCAATTATCCCTAAAATCAGAACAAACCAGCGGACGATATTATGAAGCGCGATCACTATTGTATATATATTCATTTCTCTCTCCAGGGTAAAAATTAATATTTATTTTCGTCTGTTCTTCATGAATTCAAATGATATCACGCCTATCTCCGGATGGAATAAATGCAAATTTTATTGTATTGAACCGGTACGCTTTCCCTTAATAATATACTGGTTCAGCGATGCTACCATGCATTTAAAATGTATAATTCACTGGGGCAAAAATAGAATACCCATCTTTGAATACCTCGATATTCGTGTTAAGATAATCAAAATTTTATCTACAACTACGATAAATTCAATGAGTACAATTTCTGATTCTGATATTCTTTCGCTCTCTCTGCAACATACCTTCTGGACCTGGTCTGCCCAATCGAAAGTCTCTCCAATCCCGATGAAACGGGCCAAGGGAGTCTATTTTTGGGACGTTGATGGAAAAAGATACCTTGATTTTAATTCGATGGTCATGTGCGTAAATATTGGCCATGGAGATCAAAGAGTAATCGATGCAATTATTGAACAGGCACGCCAGCTACCTTATGCTGGACCGCCAATGGCAACCCGACCGCGGGCAGAATTAGGCATGCTCCTTGCAGAAATTACCCCTGGTGGTATAAACCGTTTCTTATTCACATTGGGTGGAGGCGACGCAAACGAGAACGCAGTCAAACTGGCGCGTGCTTTCACGGGCAGGCATAAAATTTTAGCCCGCTACCGTTCATATCACGGTGCAACAATGGGTGCGATGGCATTAACAGGCGATCCTAGAAGATTGGAATGGGAACCAAACCTGATGCCGGGGGTTGTCCATTTTCTCGATCCGTATCGTTATCGCTCTACATTCCACCGCACCAATCCAGATATCTCTGAGGGTGATTTTTGTCAGGATTACCTGAATCATCTTGAAGAGATTATCCAGTTTGAAGGACCAGAGACGATTGCAGGGATAATCATTGAACCCGTGACAGGAACCAATGGAGTGATAATCCCACCGGATGGTTATTTACGAGGTGTCAGGGAAATATGCGACCGGCACGGCATATTGCTTATTGCCGATGAAGTAATGAGCGGATTCGGCCGGACCGGGAAATGGTTCGCGGTTGACCATTGGGAGGTTGCACCGGATTTAATAACAATGGCGAAAGGTTTAACATCCGGATATGCTCCTCTTGGCGCTGTTGGAATGAAACCAGAGATTTCGGACTTCTTTAACGACTATAAATACCAGGGAGGCCTTACATATAATTCCCATCCAATTTCACTTGCCGCAGCAGTAGCAAATATCAAGGTTATCCAGGATGATAATTTGATCAAGAATTCTGAGCAGAATGGAATTCTATTGAGGCATTTACTGACAGATTTGGGAGAACAGCATCCTTCAGTTGGAGATGTCAGGTCGATCGGCTTATTTGGGGTGATTGAGCTCGTTCGCAATCGGCAAACCAAAGAGCCATTCGCGCCGTATAACAAGAACAGCCCGGAGATGGAACAACTGCGGAAATCGTTGCTCGACCAGGGTTTATATCTTTATACACACTGGCACACTATCCTTATAGTGCCCCCACTATGCATCGAACCAGAACAACTCAAAGATGGTTTTGATATTATTAACGATGCGCTGGTTCAGGTTGACAAAGCTATCGATTGATAAATATATAAACAAAAGTATTTGATTGTTTAATCTCCCCTGGATTCTTGTATTCTCCTTTACTCGTCAAGCATTTTTTGCTGGCTGAATTTGATGACGGATGTCTCTCTCTCCCGGTTTAGAATTCGCCGAATTATTGCAAGCGATACTGCATAAGTCGAATCCATTCCATAGTAAGAAAGGCTGACTGCACCCAAGTTCTTCCCTTTACTCAGAGGTGTGTCCGAAGCGTAATGAACTATACCCAAATCAAAGGGCAATTCATATAAATTAACAATCTCATTTATTGGATGCCTGTTAGGTCTGTACATTTCATAAACCGCTGAGAGATATGGGCCTGCCTCCATCTCAATATCGGTATATCCTTCCCGGTAAAACACATCCATATATCTGGAATTTTGTAAAAAAGTCCCCTGCACAGTAACTGCTTTTTGATTGTCCAGGACTGTCCCATGGACAAGATAAGGAACAACATCACCAGCTTTGAAACAATTGGAGAATAAAAATGTATTCTGGGAATGCTCATCATGGACAATATTCGAAATCATTACATCACCGATTACTCCATTTAAGGTAGCGGCTTTTCCCATAATATATATCCCCAGAATTTGGCCTGCGTTTGTAGCTACCTCGGTGAGAATATTATATGCAGCCATCCCAAGAGGATAATCAATATTTAAGAGCAATGCATCACCCAACAAATTGTTGGGAAATTCCATATCCTTCGAAACCCTGGGATCCAGAAATTCTGTTTTTATTTTCGCCAACTCGATAATCTGAGCCTCAACATCGAATGACTCCCCGGCAGGTATCCGGTGAATTCCACATTTCTTTTCGTGAATCGCCTGTTGTTTCGAAAAGTAACTGCCGTCAGTCTTCTGGTGGTACTTTCTGACCAGGTAATACAGAAAATTTTCTTTACTCGATGGAATCCTGCCCTCCGTAATATCCCTCCACTCGTTATAGAGTCCAGCATTGCCAGGTTGTTCCAGGTACTCGATTAATTCATCTTCAATAATCTGTGTATAACCAGAGACAATATTTCGCAAACTATGGGTATTACTTGAAATAAAATAAACAGGGCTGGTTGTGATTTGAGGAAATTCTTCGACTATATTATCCCACCAGGACCGAGTCGCCCGGCGATATGCAATCAGCGATCCGCTTAACAGACGGACTCTGAGATCCTTTGGTGAGGAAGCAATTTCTTCCATGTAACTACCAAAATCCTGGTCCCAAATAGCAAACAAACGATCGAAATCCTCCGATGGTATCCCCAGCAGTTCAGCTAACTGCAAATAACCAGCCTGGTTCTTACACAGTTCAGCCAGTGAAATAGATGATTGTAATCGCCGTAATTTGTTGTGGAATTTATTCCACTCAATTTGAAAGGCAGTCAATAATGGAATTACATCATCGATATCAGACCTGCTGGCAATGAAACAGGCCAGTTGACCCTGACCGTCAGAATAACAACGCCGCCGCCTGGCAGGTGTAGATGCAACACTCCATTCAGTCACATCTGAGAAACCCGCCCGCTTAAACACTTCTTCAGATTGACCCAGGATGACCAGCCGAACCTCTGGCATCTCGATCGGCAGCCTTAATATGCTGTATATGAATGCCGACATGTCCAGCTTCTCATCCCGCGCTGAAGGGTGAAGCAGCGAATTCATGCCAGCATGAATTTCCTCCAGAGAGCGTATTTTTACTTCTGCCGTTGTACGCAGCAGCGAATAATAAGTCCTCTGGTAAAGTTCAATTTCTTCTGACTCAGTTGTTGGAATCGTTCGTTCCATTATTTTTCTATTTCCAGGTACTTCCTCAATGTTTCAGCTGATGAGCTTTTTCAATGGCTTTTATAATTTTGTAATAGCCAGTACATCGGCACAAATTGCCCGTGATGGACTGCCGGATTTCTTCCAAAGTCGGGTGCTGCTTTTCTTCCAGCAATTTTGTACCCGACATAATAAATCCTGGGGTACAGTATCCACATTGAACCGCTCCCTCTGTTATAAATGCCTCCTGAACAGGATTGAGCTTGCCTGGATCAGCCAAACCCTCAATAGTGATTATTTCTGACTGGTGCGCTCTCGCCGCAGGTACGAGACAACTCATAACGGCATTCCCATCCATAAAGACAGTGCACGCCCCACACTCACCTTCAGCACAACCCTCTTTCGTCCCTATCAGCAAGGCATCCTCCCTTAATAACCTGAGCAAGGACTTGTTGTAACCACTGAAAAATTCAAAATTTTTGCCGTTCACCTTTATTTTAAGAATTGATTTTTGCTGGTGTTTTGTGCTCATTTCCAGTTTTGATTTGCTGCCATTCACTGAACCAGAACCGAGCATAACCGGACTGGAAGGAAATCCATGCTTCTCTGTACCGTTCATAATATCCCGCAAACAACGTTCAACACAGATTTTAACCATCTCTCTCCGGTAGTCAGCGGATCCCCTGATATCATCAATCGGCCTGGATTCGGATTTTGCGATCATGCCTGCTTCAGCAACTGTATCCTGGTTAAGTTCACGCCCAGATAAAAATCCGGCTGTCCTCCGTGCATAAATTATTGTCGGAGCCACTGAGCCCAAAGTTACAGCCGCATTTCGAATTTTCCTTCCACTCTCCATTCCTTTGAATTCGTCAAAGAATTCAACAATAACCGCTGCGTTTACAACTGAAATCGCCTGAGCAGAACGAAGGCCAATTTTTATAAATGCACCCTGCTGGAAAGGATTCATGGCTGGGAATAAGATATCCACCATAATTTCATCCGGCCGCATAACTGTCATTCTTACGCTTTTGTAGAATTCAGAAAGAGGAACTGTCCTTTCACCCCCAATTGATACCAGTTTTACTTTCGCACCCAGGGCCATCAATGGGGTGATCGTATCATTAGCCGGAGATGCGGTAATCAGGTTTCCTGCGACTGTCCCCCGATTGCGAATTTGGGGTGCCCCAACCTCCCAGGCAGCTTTGATTAATGGAAAAGCCCGGTCTTTCAACAGTGTTGATGATGCACATAGATTATGGGTAACAAGAGGACCTATGTGGATATTCCCATCTCCGTCCTGTTCTATCTTGTCTAACCCCGGGACTCTTGTTATATCTATCAGGGTTTCAATCCCGGGGCGAATCCCCCGCTCGAGCTCAATCATCAAATCCGTTCCACCGGCGATAATCCGAGCCCGTTGCCCTTCGTTAGACAGGATTTGGAGCGCCTCTTCAATGGTTTTTACATTGTAATAACTATTCCACATCATCCACTCCACATCTTATACCTATTTATGCCTTTTTTTATTCCTCAAGTAAACCCAGAATAGTTGGCAATAATTGTTTCTTGCGGGATACCACGCCTCTCGCCATTCGGGTTCCATCCGGTTCGCGAGGGTAAGGTAAATCGTCTAACACTGGCGGGGCATTCACCATTATCAACCTGCTCCCGTTCTCTACAACATCAGTAACCATCAGTAAAGTAAAGTTCAACCCATTTTTTTCCCGAAGAGTATTTAATGCCCTTACCAGCTCTTCCTCCATATCAGATAATTGGACTAAATCCGTTACTTCAACCTGTGCGATAGCGAATTTAAATTCACCTGCTTCATATAGTTTCAGATCTGTATTAACGATTTCGTCTGGATTGCGGGTGGCCAGACCTGCTCCGGCATTGATTACCTGCTCGCCATATTTCTCAATCGTTTCCCCTGCCAGAGGGCCCGAGTGGATAAATGCCCAGCGAGCCAATCTTTCCGCAGCCTGCCGGTCCCGTTCGGTTGTGGTTGGTGAGGAGAAGATCAGGGTGTCGGAAAGCAATCCCGCTAATAAAACGCCTGCAATTTCAGGCGGAGCGCTTAAACCAGCATTCTCGATCCGTTCTGCTACCAATGTACTTGTACTACCAACGATATCAACAGAGAACCTTATTGGTATGTGAGTTGACATATTCCCTAACCGGTGGTGGTCGAGAATTTCTACCAGCTCAGCCTCCTCAACCGCACCTAAAGACTGACCGGGCTCGTTATGATCAACCAGAATAATTCGCATTCTGGGGGGATTTAATACATCTCTCTGGCGCGCAACTCCCAGATAAATCCCCTGTTCATCAACGATAATAAATTCATTATGTTCTTCCCGTAGAATTCGATTGAGGACATCCCTTATCCGGGCGCTGGCTTGAAATTTCGGGACACTTGTATCACAGGCTTCCCGGGAATGTAAGTCCAGCAGATCTGCTATGCGCATCTCCTGGCTGCGAGGATGCGGGCCAACATATTCACCCAAATACTGGAATAAACTATAGCCCGTGATCAACCCATAAGGAGATCCGTCTTCAGGATCAACAATCGGTACGATACCGCCTGTCCTGGTCAATATAGCCCAGGCTTCCCGCAAAGGACTGTCTGGTTCAGCTGTGTCCAGGCGGCGTGCAACCGCTTCAAAGCGTGGAGATGCATCTGTCAATATTATGGGCGGTTCAATGCCAAGCCTGTTCAAAACCCAGGTCGTCTGGGGGTTGATCGCTCCTGCTCTGGCTGGAATAATTTCTCCACCACCACTCTCTTTTAATAACCAGGCATAGCCAATCGCAGAAGCGATAGAATCCATATCAGGATTTACATGACCTATTACATATGTTGGACTCATAATTCTTCTTTTTTGATCCTATTTAATATTGTTACTTGAGTGCCTATAAGAAAAAATCATGACTGATTGTTAATTCTATCTGAGAGATCATATTATCCTAGTTTATTTTTCAATTCTCTCCAGACTTTCTCGGGCAGGATTGGGTTATGGTCAATATTCACTCCGCAGGCATCCAGCACTGCATTCCCAACAGCTGGCGCCACACCATCCATGGGTATTTCAGCGACAGCTTTTACTCCAAAGGGATGGCTTGGTTCAAATGTTTCGACAAATATTGTCTCCAATTCGGGCATCTCATTCGACTGAAAGATATGGTAATCCCGTAGATTTTTTTCCCTTATATTTCCTTTATCGTCATAACACATTTCTTCACAAACCGCATAACCGAGAGCCTGTGTCATTCCGCCTTCCACCTGCCCGGAAGCGGTAACAGGATTTACAATCACACCGGCATCCACAGCCATGACCAGCTTATCAACGACAACCTGTCCGGTTTCGATATCCACTGTAACTTCCGCGAATTGGGCTGCAAATGGAGGCGGAGAAACCTCGGACATATAAGAAGCGATCCCCATTATCTGTTCCTGATCTTCATGGTGCAGGGAATGATGGCCGATTTCTGACAAAGTTACCGAACGGTTATCGCCAGCGGTCGCCTTTCGATCACGTAATGTAATCTCTTCCGGCAAAACTGGTTTTTCGTTCTTTCGAAATTCCTGTCCATTGTTTAGGATTTTTGCCGCCCGGATTTTTATTCGCTCCGCGACCTGCTCTGCTGCTTTCACCACTGCAGTACCCGAAATATAGGTCGTACTTGACGCATACGCTCCTTTATCGAAAGGTGTGAAGTCTGTATCTGAAGAATAAACAATAACATCCTCTATTGGAACGCCCAGAACCTCTGCCGCCATTTGGGCAAGAACAGTATCAGAACCTGTACCCAAATCCGTGGCACCCACCAGTAAGTTGAACGATCCATCATCATTCATTTTTATGCTCGCACCACCCATGTCCAAATAAGGAATTGCTGTACCCTGCATAACCAGCGCTGCTCCAATTCCTCTCCTCAAATAAGGTTTGCCTGAAACAGTTTTCCATTCACTATTATTGAACTTCTGATCCCATCCAATCACTGCCTTGCCCTGGGTAACGCATTCCTCCAAACCGCAGGTTTTTATGATTTCAGGTCTGGGTTCTCTTCCCTCGCTCCAGGCAGTGCTGAAGGGGTGGAGTTCTCCAGATCTGAGCGCATTTTTCAGCCGAAATTCAAGCGGATCAAAACCCATTTCACGCGAGATTTTCTCTATATGTCGCTCTACAGCCCAATACCCCTGAGGCACTCCATAACCGCGGTATGCGCCTGCTGGAGCTGTATTCGTATAAACTATATCTGCATGGAACTGTATATTTGGCGATCTCCGGTAGTCTCCATCACCGACATACAGCGCCATAGACTTATGACCTGTATTTCCTGTGACAGTCAACGCATGTGACCCGTATGCCCCTGTATCGGTCAGAACTTTCATTTTATTAGCAGTGATGGTACCGTCCAGCTTTAAACCAGTTTTCATCCAAATTTTCATCGGATGGCGCGCCCTTGCAGCGATGAATTCCTCTTCACGAGTGTACTCATAAAAAACCGGTCGTCCGGTTGCAATCGTCAAATGAGCTGCAACATCTTCAACCAGCACTTCCTGTTTCCCGCCAAATCCACCTCCGATGCGTGGTTTGATAACCCGAATCCTTTTTATCGGTAGATCAAGTACCGGGGCAAGGATCCTTCGAACATGGAAGGGTACTTGAGTGCTTGTTCGAATCACAAGACGGTCATCTTCATC
>Ga0180438_10001013_pt1 | contig 51528 bp, 63 predicted proteins | sample SS_ome_12_FD_132455 | JGI IMG/M metagenome (GOLD analysis project Ga0180438, IMG submission 132455) | Hypersaline lake sediment archaeal communities from the Salton Sea, California, USA - SS_3_D_2 metaG | ecosystem: Environmental > Aquatic > Non-marine Saline and Alkaline > Hypersaline >...
CTCCAGTATGTCTACTGGTCGGATGATGACGGCGCGCACGTCATGCTGCAGATTCACGGGGGCTGTGACGTGCGCGGGGGCTACACAATGCCGGCCGCGTTCGACGTGACTGACTGCGACGGAACTGCGATCTTCGACAACGCCCGGGCGACCATCTACTGCGATAATTGCGGGAAGTATTGGGACACGGACAACGGGTGTCATTGGCTCCCGGATGGGTGTAGTGGGCAGGGGCACACGGAGTTACAAGACTACCCGGCAACCGACGAAAAGCCAGACTACCCTGCGCCGATTGTGCCCGACCAGCTACGCCCACCCATGGAATTGCCTAAACGGCCGGAGCCTTGCGTGGGGGTTGTGTGGGTCGACGAAGACCGCAACGGCCATTGCCCCTATTGCGGTGGGCTGTTGCACGTCGCCCCTTGGCCAGCAAGTTGAACGGCATGGGGTGAGAGTAACGCACCGACAGACAGAGCGTACCTCAACGAAAAGGGAGGTGGACACCATGACGCGCGGTTAAACACCGCAAGCCCCGAAACGCGTAACCCGGGGGTCGCAGCCGGGCGGGGCGCTTGTTTCCATGTTTCCGTTTCACACCTTTGGAGAATGCACCGATGGCACATTTCTATGGGTCCTGCGAAGGCAAAGCCAAGACTCAGGCGACCCGGCTAGGGTCGCGCGCTTCCGGCATGGTGACGCAATGCGCCTCATGGTCGGGCGCGGTTCGATGCACGGCCCACGTCGACGAAAATGACGTGGATTGCGTTACGGTTGAGCTAATTCCGTGGCATGGCAATGGGGTCGCGCGGCTTCTCTACTACGGCCCAATGAGTGGAGCGCAGCCGGTCACGGAAGACGAATTGCCAACCGATCCGATCAGCAGAGCGAAAAGGGAGGTGGCGGCCTAGTGTCGGGAGTTGAACAGCGCAAAGACGGCTGGTGGGTGGTCGGCTTGCAGGGCGTGGAGCCTTGCGGGCCGTACTACACCCGGGCCGAAGCGGAATTAGACCGGCGCGGAATGGAGCGCACGTTCAAGCACGAGCACCGCGCCGGGTTTATCACCTGCGAATCACTGAGAAAAGGCAAGCTATGACTGAGGCAGAATACAAGGCAATCCGCGCTCGAATCGACCGCCTGTATAAATGGCTGAATTCGATTCAAGACAAGCGTACCGGCTGGGTGAGTTATCGTCCCAGCGACAAGCCGGCCAGTGTGCCGGACGTGACGAACGAAGAACAGAGCGCAGTGGAAGTGTACGAGTTCCTGCGCGACAAGCCCGACCGATACTTTCTCTACATCAACGAGAAGAAGGCAAAGGCAACCACCTGGAGTGGCGAGAAGCTTGGCAAGGTGGTTTTCGGTCGCGAGTATCGCGATAACTTCGGCGGTGTTCGCGTGCCGATCGACGTGTACGCAATCAACGGGCTGCGCTATTACGGCACCTATTACAAATCGTCGGGCGACTACGCCAGAATCAAGCGCTGCAAACATCAGCAGGGGGCCGCATGAAAATCCCAACAAACTCGCTCCCGGACCGCAAGCCGAAGCGACCGCGCGGCAATCCCGCGGCGCAGAGATACAACCGCTACAAAAAGCGGCTGGAGGCCATCGACTTCACGCCAATGACGGCGCACACCTTAGCCGGAATCCTGCTCTACTTGGCCGACGGAACAGCAGAGCGCAGGGAAATTGTACTGAGAACCTTCGGAGAACTGGCTAATGGTGACGCATAAAGCCTGCACTCGTTGCGGGCACACTAAGCCACTGGGGGACTTCGCCCTCAAAGGCCCGGCTAGGCCCGGTGGCGCCCAGAGAGTGGCGGCAGTGTGTAAACGCTGTTTCAATACCCAACAACAGGAGAGGCGGGCCGCGGAACGGCGGGAAAGGCTTCGCAGGCTTTGTCCAATGTGCGGCAACACTCAATTGCCAACCCATACCCGCGGGCCGCTGCTGTACGAGCTTAGAGCGCAGCGGGAAAGCAAGAGGTTGCTGTCCGTTGCGATTGAATTACACGATTTGTATCTGCTCGGCGTAATCGACCATCCGCTATTTCGCGACCTAGCGAAGCGGAACAAGCGGAACCTCGTGTCGGTGTGTGGCCGGCGGTGGATTAACAGACGACGTGACGCATTAGAGAAAGGTAAGTGATGAACAGAGAGCGATGGCTGACGGAGTGCGTTAGCGCGCTTCGTCCAATGTTCCGCGAAGCTGGACAGCCGATCCCCAAGAAGATCCGGGTCTCGTGCTCGTGGCCGTCCAGAGGGGCGCGGAAGTTAGACGGAGAGGCGTGGAGTAACGAGCACAGCCAGGATGGCTGTTTTGAGATTTTCATCTCGCCACTCTTGGACGATCCGATTGAAGTGTCGGCCGTGCTCGTTCACGAGCTAGTACACTGTGCGGTCGGATTTAAGGAAAAGCACGGCAAGCGCTTCGGCGCCCTGGCGCGGGCCGTTGGGCTTGAGGGAAAGACGGCCACTTCGGTGGCCGGTAGCGAGCTGAAAGCCGGGCTGAAGGAAATCGCCAAAGGGATCGGCCGGTATCCACACGCCCGGCTTGCGTATGCCGAGGACGATGGAAAGAAGCAATCAACTCGCATGAAGAAGCTGTCATGCCAGGACTGCGGGTATACAGTGCGCACGACGCAGAAGTGGATTGAAGTCGGGCTCCCGGTGTGCCCGTGTGGCTCCACCTTGTCTCCGGAGGACTTAGAGGAGGGGGAATAGCTTCCCGCACTTCCCAGCCCAGTCCGCGTTAGGACAAACGTAGAACTGCCCGACGCGGACCATCAGGCAGCCGCATTCCTTGCACGCCCTAGGGGTCTCTCGATCTCTAGGGCGTGTTCTTTTGCTATCTCGGAACAGTAGGCGCTGCACCTCTCGATCAGGGTGCATGGTCGGCTGATTCTTTTGCATACACGTAGAGTAGTTCCGGACCCCGCGAAAGGATCAATAACAGCGTTCTCTCGTAGATCGGCTGTCGAAAAACGGATACACCGCTCGACAAGACCCTCGTGTAATTGCGTAGGGCACCAGGAGCGACGTTGCTTTGAGTTTCCAACCACTCTCGGGAAATCAAATACATCCCCCGGAACACGTCCTCTTGGATCGGCTCGTTTGTCGCCACATTTCTGTCTCCAGGACTGGACTCGGATTTGATCGGGATAGAACTTTGCATGTTCATCGTGCAGCAGAAGCAGTGGCCGGTAGTTGTTGCCGAGTTGCTTCTGTTGATGCTGGCCAAAGGTGAAGGTCTGCACACACTGCCGGACCCGGAGCCAACGGAAGAGGTCGAGTAGCCGGTTGACGACCGCGCCAACCTGCGCGAACCATCGTGCATTGTAGCTTACCCACACAATGTCTGCCGAGTGGATGAACCGCCTCAACCAAGACTCGAATAGGTTAATGTATTCCCAGTCGGGCAGCTTGTCGTTCCCCTCTGTATACTTCAGGCCGATGTTGTCCGGCGGGTCCGCGAACAGGCAGGTGGCGTGCGGGAGGGTCGGCAGAACCTCCAGGCAGTCGCCGTGAATTAGGCGGTTGTTCGTCAACGATCATCTCCGTCGCCATGTAGTACATTACGTTGCTTGCGATCAATGAGCATGTTTATGTTACCCACAGCCACGTCTCTCATCTTGAGACCGAGGTCTGAACATAGGGCCGCCACGTACCAAAGCACGTCCCCAAGCTCTTTCTTTATTTGGGCCCGCCGGTCGTCCGTCACCAGTCCGCCGTCGTCGCGGTAGATTTTCTTTACCTTGTTGGCCACTTCGCCGGCCTCCCCTGCGAGAGCAAGTGCCGAATAAATTACAGGCAAGTTGTCCGGGTAATTGGCTACAGTGCGAGCTTCGGTTTGGTAAGTATCAAATGTGCAAAATGTCATTCTTCCTCCTCTCCATAATTGATCCCCGGCTGGTAGCCGGTATGGTTCAAATTAACACATTGTCCCAGGTCGGCTAGCTGTGCCCGGAGCACGCGGACTCCGTACTGGGCAAGTTGAGTTCCGATCCGGCCTGTCAGCGAGCGGTTGATAGCCGTGCGGTCTTCCATCAGTTCCGCGAAGGTCTTACTGGTCACGAGGGCGCAGAGCACGGCGCACACTTCATCGGCCAGCGAATCCTCAACGCTGTCGGTCTCGATCAGGGCCCGGGTGACGGACTCAACGTCTCTCGCGAACTCGTATCGGACCATGCAGCCCGCCACGACGGACTTCCCGTCCGCCGTAGTGAGCGTCTTGGTCGGTGGGATTGCGGTCTGCACATTCCCTGGCCGGCTGTAGTAGCTTGTCCAGAACGGCCAGAGGACCACTAACCCGGGGCTCCGCACGCGAACCACAGAGCCCCGGGTAATCGTCACGGCAATGTCCGTACACTCCAGGTGCTTTACCTGGGGAATCCATTGCCCGATCCATTCGGCCAGCCGGCCGATCCAAGCGAAAGCTCCCGTCATGCTTTCGCCGGTGGCCGGAGTTGAGCGCCGGTACGGTCATGTGCCCTCACAATGCGCGTTACGTCCGAAAATACCGTACCTAGCGGGTCTCGCCAGAGTTCGTGTCGAGAGTTCCACGGCCTCGGGAAGAGAGAGGCGTAGCCTCCGGCTGTACGGAAAGCATTCACGTTCTCATCGCTGTCGTCGATTAACAGCGCGACTTCGCTGGCAAGTAGATGCTTCTGAGGTCCGATCAGGAATTGTCGGTGCATCCATTTCGGCATGTGCCTGTGAATCCATTCCATTTTGCCAGTCACGCAACCGGGATCGCGCACGGGGCTGGTAAGCAGGCAGATGTTCCGCCTCGCAACCGCCCGGCAAAATGCCAGAAGCGGCCGGAATTCCGGAGACTCCGGTGCGTCTCGCCATACCTCCGGCCCCGTAAGTTTGTCCCAAAATGCCTCCGCAGACTCGAAAGCGAGGTCGCTCCCGGTGATTGGGGTGAGGAGTGAATTTGCTGCCTTTACGATATCGAAGCCCCATTTAGGATCGTACTTTTCGAGTTCATTCGGCTCCACTTTGCAGCCAACTCGCGACAGCGCGTGCATCGTGAATATGTTGCACACGTCGTCCAGGTCAAGAAAGATGTGAGTAATCAGCATAGGGGTCTTTCTTATGCGGCTTTCTTGGTGCAATTAACGCAATCACAGGTATCAGGTCGTTCAACCGCGGCGTGCGCGGCTTCTGGCGGCCGACCACTAACAAGCAACTCGTGCAGGTAGCCGAATGCATTGAAGATCAATGCGCAGACAGCCTCTTCCGTGAAAATTTCGTGGCCGTCTTTCCTGTCGTGTACGTTGTATCCACGGTGCGCCATCCACCAGTCCATGAAGTGCCGGAAGGCCGATTTGATGTACACATCGAAGCCGATTCCCTTTTGCCAGTTATCGGAGGCCCGCATCTTGCCATCAGCCTGTTTGCGGTGCTTGTGCAGATACTCGGCATACGCCCCCATGGCCACCGGCGAGAAGAATCCTTCATAGTCCAGCTTGTTCGTGTCGTCGTCACGGGTGGCTCCGGTGTCGAAAGTTCTCATTGGGTGCCTTTCTCCTCTGGGTGTAAACGGTAAAAGCTATAGTAGTCCGCGTAGTCTCCGCCTTCCTTAATGTGCTTTAGCCATAGTTCTGGTTCTGCGAAGCTAAAGATAAGTGCATGTCGAAATTCGTTCTCAGTAAGAATCGCCATACGCCTTCTTGTTTTTACGTCGAATCTGTCGATCTTCATGCCGCCTTCCTCCTGTATTTCTTTGCTGCGTAGTTCACGCCTGAACGAGTCACGAAAATCGGAAGGGCAGCCGTCAGTCCATAGCGCCGATCAATCACGATCCAGGTCTGTGTCGGATGCTGAAAATCGGCCTTAATCTCCACGGAATACTCGCTATACCCCATCAGCGACCCGCATGAAATCCAAGTCGGATAGTTCACGAGATGAGTGTGCCAATGGCCGAAGATATCGAAATCGACTTCCCCAGCTTTGTTCCACTGGGCAATCGCTTTATTTACTGGGATCGTAATTCCGCCTACACCACCTTGGTATCGCAGGCCGTCGCCGTGATGGAATCGCACCTTGCGGCCCATGATGGTCTGGGTGTTGTGATAGCCTTTCCCGACATCGAAATGGACGCGGGGATTACTGGCGTAAAACCTAGCCAGTGTCATATAGAGCAGCCACTCAAAGCTGTTTTTGTAGCTGGTCTTGATTCGCTTGCGTGGAGTAGTGCGCCCGTGGTTGCCCACACACGTCGGAATGAAGATCGGCAACTTAGTTTCGCGCAATAGCAGATCAATTCCGGAGCACAGCATCTCTTGAAGGAACACACAAGCCTCGGTAGGGCTCAGCGCATTCGATTCCTCAAGCTCCTCTAAAATGTATCCGGAAAAGAGGTCGCCAAGCAGTGGATGCCAAAGCTCCGTCACTGGAGCCAGGGTGTTTTGCCAGTCCAGTAATCGCAGAATCTTGGCATAGAAGCGCTTGATCTTCTCTTCCGCGAGAGTAAGGTTGTGAGCGTTCTTGAAGTTCACTTGATCCGGTTCGATTCGTTCCTCAACGTGCCAATCCGTGGCCGGCACTACAGCAGCCACGCCGAGCGACTTGCCTTTCTGTTGTTTCTGGCGCTCAAAATTCTGAACCACTGGTTCTGGTTCGATTGCAAGTAACATCTGAACCTGCGCTTCAAAGTTCCTCGCGGCAGCGAGAGCGTCCGCGTACTTGCGCCGCCACTTTCGCGCTTCAGCGATGGCATTATTGCGCTTAAGCTCCAGGTCAGACCTTTCAGCTATATCCAGTAGCTTTTCTGCGTCACGCGGTCGTTTCATCACTAATTAGCTCCTTAAGTTTTTCAATTACCGTCTTCACGCCACGATCAATCTGAAGGTCATAGATTAACTGCTTTGCAATCGGCTGCAACGCAACCCCGGGGTGACGGATAATCGCTTGTACAACCTCTCGGACGTACTGCCGATCCTCTTCCGGGAGGTTGTCGTACCACGATACTTTCGATGATTTGGAATGAATGCTAGCCACAAGTTCTGAAGCCGGCTTCCGTCTTTGTTTCGCCATATTGTCCCTTTGTCCTTTACTGAAGTCTCGTTACGAGTAACTCCACCCTAGGGTGGTCACGGTCGATCTCGAATACAGGCCGCTCGCGCTGCATGTGTTCGTAGTCGTCGTCGGGCAGCAGTCCAGCGTCCACGAGCCCGTCATAGGCCGCCTTCAGGCTCGCGATGGCGTTGTCAGTGTCTCGTCGCCTCTGATTCGGCCAGTAGAAGGTTGCGGCTACAGAGGCTCGTTCCCAGCCGACCAGGCATTCATCCTGGACGGCTTCGCGTGCTATCCGTCGGTAGCGCTTCGTTGCCGCGGCCTTCGCGAATCGCCCGCCAGGCGTAGCAACCGCGCAATTCGGGCTGAGTACCCGCGCAGGGAGCGGTAGTACGATCGTTACGGTTTCTGTATCCATGGGTAGTGTTCTGCTGTCCAGTAGCGGAATGTCCGGCCGTCCGGCTCGCGCACAATCCTGCCCGCCTCAATCATGTCCGCGATCAGGGCGTCTCGGCTCTTCCTGTTGAGGTATTGTGTGTTCTGGGTAATTGTCCGGTGGCGGCAGCCCTTCCTGCCGTGCTTTTTGATGATTTTGCAAATCTTCTGCTTATCCACTTCGATCTGGCTACACACAATCTCCGGGGCCGTTTGTTTCGTGAACTGCAATAGCAAGTGTCGCACGAGCCGGCAGGCATACTCTGCAATCGGCTCAGTGATTTCCGGTGCGTCATAGTTCACGCCAGCAGCAATGATTAGCGCCACTTTCCGTGCGTTCTCCTCGGCTTTACGCCAAAGTGCAGCCACGCTGGAAGCCTTGATCGCAGGGTCGTGCGCTTCATCATCCAGTGCCACAAACAGGCGATCCGCTCCCTCAGTGCGCGGCACGACAATCTGTGTTGGCGGAAGGTCGGTTGCTTGCGTGAGAATCGGATCGAACCGCGCGAACTCGCTGATGCTATGCCCGTCCGTGGCTTGTGGCTGTCGGGCGTACCATTTTGCCACTTGCTCGCAGAGTCCCCGGGGGGGCTGGTCGCCACTTTTGCCTCGCGCCCGTGTCTTGCGCGGTATCTGGTCGTCGACCCGGAACAGCAGGCACCTAGCAAGCCATCCGTCATCCAACTCTCCGGCGGAAATGCCCTCTAAGAATCGGATCGGTGTCGACGTGCCGTACAGGCAGCAGCAAGGCTGAATGATCTTCCGCTTTTTGTCTTCGTCGGAATATTCTCGGCCCGTGAATGTAGAATCAGACGCGGAATAAAGCCGCATCAGTAGCGATACGATAGATGCGTGATACTGATTCTGTCCGCGCTTGATTGAGCGGAGTAGAAATCCAATCTCATCCCATAAGAATAAAGTGGCCGGATGCTTCGCTACGCGCTCCTCCAGGGCTGAGTCAGATGCCGTGGACTCCCCGCCCAGTAAGTCTAGGCAACCTGAATACGTGCAGAGATTACGAATCCGGGAGGGTGCCGAGGCTTTCCCGGCGGACGAATCGGCGATCCCCATGCAATACAGGTTAGTGCGTGTCCCGATCTCATCTTTGATTTTCCTGCCGAACAAAGCTCCACCGAACGTGAGCGCGCAGGCCAAGGTCAAGAGCGGCTGCTTGATTAACGATGTGGTATCAATCCATTCGCATATTTCGCCAATTAGCCCCGGTGGGTGGCTTAATGTGAAGGCCGGCACTGTGCTTACGCAGGGCTGCTTTGTTGGAGCTTGCTTGGCGAAATGGTTCGCCATCATCGTTCTGGCCCAACCATACGCCTCTTGCGGCACATCCTCGCGGAGATGTGCGTACATGGGGTCATTCCATATCCACAAGTGCGGCAGGTCGTTCGGCGGATTATCTCTGGCCTGGCTTACCTTTCGGCGGAAATCCTTCTCGTCCTTCGGGACACTCAGGTCCCACGGCGGCTGGCAATGCGGGTTGTAGAGCCGGGCCAGAACGTCGTAGGCTTCGGCCTCGGAGAGCCCGATTCCGTTGATCGCGCATTGGGCTGCCCAGAAGAGGTCGTTGTGCCCGGCCTGCCCTTGGACGGCTATATCACACGTCGGGATGTACGCCTCGGCGACACGCATCCTCGCGGCACTGTCGCCTGTTGGGGCGTGGGGCGGGAGCGGTGTGACCGGCTTAACGAGTAATGGGCGGGTCGGCGGGCGCATGAAGTCCGGGTATTCGGCGATCGCGATCTCGCCTGGGGCGCAACCGTCGGCCCAGGCATACTGTCCACCGTTTGGGTGGATGGACGGCGCTACTACGACATAGAAGTCCGTGCTACGAATGTCGATCCCGTGACGGAAGCCGTTCTTATTGGCCGGTGGGTTGTCGGTGCGGTAGAAGGCGTGGAACCCGCCGCGCGGGGTCTTTTGCACTACTGTGGCGGGGAGTTCTGGGAATTCCTTCAGCGATTCGTAGCCGTTCACGTCCCCGGCTTTGGTTACATCTACATCCACCACATAGACGCCACTCTCTGCGCCGCATGCAACGGCCATGTTCGCGTTCGGCCATACCGTCCACCACGTCCGAATCTGATTGGCATCTCGCGTGGCGTCTTTGACGCCGTGCTTTGTGATGGGAATCTTCTGCCCTGGCCGGCACGGAAAGACGTGCCAACCGAACTCGGCGTACTTCAGGGCTGCTTCAAGGAAGGGGTTCATTGATATTCCGATTCGATAAACACTGTTTCTGCTGCGAAGTGCTCAGGGCTGCTGTATGTTTGTGTGACCGGACCACCTTCGTAACCAGCAACAGCAACTGGCAAATCTTCGTCATATCCCTGTAGTTCTTCGATCAGTTCACGAATAGTCATAGTGCGGTATCCTGAAGGGGTTGATTGTACGCAACGATCTCCCAAAACTTACCGTTCTTCCGAACGGTTATCGTCTTTGTGTGTTCCATAATCCCTTGTGAAAGGAAGAGATTTTCGAGCGCATCGCTAACACTGACCTTGCCGCTTTTCGGCCTCCCGAATCGCTCAGCCCACCATTGCTGCGCCTTCTGGCCAGCATATCCTGGATGATCCAAACAGACCCATTCCCGGTACATCGACAGCCCACAACGGTATTGCACCCGTATCGAATCCGGCGAGCCGAGCTTCTTGTGTCGGTTGACATGCACGGCGTCCACCTGGCAGATGCGCGGCTGTGTTGACAGGATCGACCTGTCGGATGCTTTCCGATCGTGTAAACGTCGCTCTCGCTCTTCGCCTTCCAGGCGGTCGATCTCCTGCCTCGGAATCTCCCAACCACACTGCGGACAGACACGCACGGCGCGGCTAAACGACTCGCGACAGTTGCCGCACGTCGCCATCACAACTGCCTCGCCACCCAATAAGTCGATCGGCCCATGTTGCTCGATACAGCCGCCGAAATCCAACACTAGACAATCCTTCTTGTCCTCGTGGATTCGGAGCCCTCGGCCGACCATCTGTGAGTAAAGCCCGGCTGAGAGCGTGGGGCGCAGAAGCACAATGCAGTCGACGTGTCGGGCGTCGAATCCCTCCGTGTAAACATTCACGTTGCAGAGGGCGTTGATCTTCCGTGCTTTGAAGTCCCGGACGATCTTGTCGCGGTCTCGCTGCTTTGTCTTGCTCGTTACGATCGGCGCGTGAATCCCGTGTTTCTGAAGCTCAAAATTCACTCGCTGGCAGTGCTCAATGTCGACGCAGAAGAAAATCACGGCCTTACGGCCCTCGGCCTTAAGAAGGCGCACAGCCTCCGATACGGCGTCCGTCACGATCTGGTCGCGGTTTGTGATTTTGGCCAGGCTCTTAATCGTATAGTCTCCGCCAACCTTCTTGGCACTCGCCAGGTCTGGTTGCGTCTCGGCGACCTTGGACCGCAAGTTACAGAGGAAGCCCTGCTTGATGAGGTCCGTCACCTTGACTTCATAGCAAATCTCGTTCAGGATATGGTCACGGTGACAGATGGGCCCGCCGTCCAGGCGGAAGGGGGTCGCGGTCCAACCGATAACACGGAGTTGATCGTTCCACTTACGGCTTTCATGGATGAACCGCCGATATTTCCCTTCGCCTTTCAGCGGTATCCTATGTGCCTCATCTACCATAATCACGTCCCAAGGCGTAAAATCGCCGGCCCGCCAAAAAATCGAATCAATGGAGGCGTATAATACTGAAGCCTCCCAATCTCGGCGTTTTAGCGCCGCCGAGAAAGCACCCACCTTAAGTCCGGGAGCGATTGCCTCCAGCGCCGCGGCGTTCTGCTCGATTAGTTCCTTTCGATGCGCGAGAATCACGCAACGGAACCACGGTGCGTCTTGCTTCCATTTCTGGATCGCCCACGCAATGCATGGCGACTTACCGGAGCCCGTCGGCATCACGACGCACGGGTTCGTCGCCAGCATGCAGATGTGATTATGCAGCGCTGTGAGGCAATCGTTCTGGTATGGGCGTGGGGTCATTAGGCGGCTTCTACTTATCCATGACCCCTTGGTACTCAGTAAACTGCATCACTCAACCCCCTCTCTAATTTCAGCCCACTTGCCACCTTCCCAAAGGATCGCCACTCGCCCGCCCTCGTGCTCGCATACGGTGGCTTCAGCCAGATCGCACCGCGCGATCGGCTTCAGTTCCGAGAACTCCTCACCGTAAATCCCCTTCCATGCGTGCACAAACCCGCCAGGCTTCCCTTTCCAGACAATCCGTGAGTCCTCTTCGGGGTAGCGAGCCAGAATGTCGTCTGGGATGTAGCCGGTGATGCGAGCGCCGAACAGGTCTCCGGCCGCGCCTATCGTCTCGTTCCCCGTCAGGCTGGCCGGCATTCCCATAAGAGCATGGCTCGTGATGCAGCCCGGGGCGCTGCCGTGCTTCCAGGCCGCTCCGTCTTCGTTGCGGAATTCGACCGACTGGTGGCCGGCATCGTCCGCGTTATAGGTACCCGGCTCCGCGAATGGTAGCAGGCCAGGCAAGGTGATGTGGTCGCGACACGGGCTATCCGTATCGATTTGCACGTTGTATCGCTCGCACTCCCATTGCCCGCCGTCGCCCGTAGTGATTGGCACAGCATGGCAACAGTGCCGACAGGAGAGCAATGGAACGGGTAGAGCTACCTCGCCGGTGCCGTGGCAAATTGCGTGCGCGTCGCACCAACGGCATTTGTAGTAGTCTGGGCGGCCGGAGAGCCGAGGAGGCGGAAATGGCGATTCGATAATCCTCTTCGCCTTATCTACCAGTGCTTTAGCCTCGGCTTCGCCGTAATAAATCCGCTCCACATAGATCGCGTCATTATCCTTACACACCGCGAAGTAAAGGGCCCGTTTCATGCCGGTTTTGTGCATGTAGATCACGCACTGTGCGTAGTGTATCGGCTTCGATTTCTTTACGCCCTGTTTACACAGGTCGCGAAAAGATTTGGCGCTGTGCGTCTTTCCCTCCAGGACATGCCAGGTTTTTGGGGCTTCGGGGAGCCCGAGGACGCAGCCGTCCAGATAACCTTTCAGGTGCCCGCCGAAGTCGGTCACGAGGAATTGCCGGCCGGTCTGCGGGTCCACGGCGTGAACCTCGCAACCGATCGCGCGAAGGTTCTCGACGATCCGGTCTTCCTCCCGCTGGCCAGTCTCGAATAAGCGGTACATCCGGCCGTCGAAACTCGGCCTACAGCATTGCCGGTAGCAATACCACAGATATCGCTCGCACGGGTGGCCGATTTGCGAGGCGGAGACCGTCCGGCTCAGGTAGCCGTTGTCGCCCCGAGCCTTATAGTGGTCGTAGATCGCCTTGACGGTCTGCGACTCAGCTTGCATGTCTGCGATGTTACCCACGGGATCGCCTCCTAAGACAGACAAGGCATACTGCTATGCCGCACACAAAGCCGGCAACACCGATTAAGGCAGCAGCAACGATAGCCTCTTCAATGATCGGGCTTATGGCTTGAACAGGCTCCTATAGCAAGCGCCACAGACGAAGCCAAGCGCGAACTCGACAACAGCAAACGCAACCATGGTTGTGAGAAGGTCATCAACGGTCACGATACGGGTTCCTTTCTGATCTTCTCTGCCAGTTCTTTCGGGGCCCAGATGCTTGCGATTCCGACCCGACAGAGACTCTTCGGTCCCCGCGGAACTTTCACAGACGTGCCTGGAAAGGCACGGATGATTTTCTCGGCATCTTTCAGCCAGACGTTAGACAGCCACACTTTCATCATTTGCTCCTCGCGGTTGCGCCCCACACATCAGCCAGGGCTTGTAGCCCCACGCAGGTTGGAAGTCGCGAAGCAGAGGGCTCGCGCTTCACGTCGAGTCCAGGCCGCCCTTTGCGCTGCCTGTGTCTTTCCGCGTAGGCACGCATACGCGCCTCTTTGGTCGGTAATCGTTTCAGGTTCATTACTTCTCTTTCAGGGTCACGGCGACTTTTCTGGGGGTGACTACGACGTGTTCGGCGATCGCCTTCCAAACCTCCGGCGATTCTTTGCGATACCATTTATAGCCGGCAACGTCTAACTCTTGCCGTGTGGTGGTTTTGATGGGCGGGTGATACTTGTTGCCGTCCCGGAGCCCGAGTCGATTGAGCGTGCGGGCGATTTCCTCCGTGTCCGCCCTGTAGGCCAGGCTGCGCTTCACGGTCAACTTCACACCATCGCCAACCGGGACCGTCTTCTGGCCCTCTTCGTCGGTCGGTACCAACTCGGCAATCTGTGTCTCGATTCCGGTGCGAACCTCACGTGCCAGGGCTTCTGCGTCCCTTGCGTCCCGCAGTTTCCCTACCAGCGTTCTTATGGTTTTGGCTTGCTCTTGTTCGTCAGTCATATTTTCCCCATTTCAGGAAGTTCCTGAGCGCGATACTGGCCAGCACGCACTCGATAAAGATCAGGTCAGGTTTCACAATCCGAACGCCCTCAACGATCCAGCAGCAGCCCCCGGCGATCCCGAGTAAAAACCCTACCCGGGATCGCGCGCCGAGCCTCCAGTGGCCGGCGATAATCAGGGCGTTTCCGAGCCAGCCGAATGGCATTAGTCCTCTTTCGTAAGGAAGCAGAAGGGTGGCCCTCCGTGGCCACCTGACCAACATCTGTCTTAAGCGGCCTTTCTCTCCCACGGGGCCTGTTGCGGGGGCTGTTGCTGCGCTGGAGCCGCCACAGGGGCCGCCGGCCCTGCCGGGGCAGGAGCGGGGCCGGCGGCGTGCGGCGCGACAGCGGCGGGCTGTGTGGGCGGACCCGGAGGCGGTGCGTGGGCCGGTTGCGGTAGGCCAGCATCGCCGGTCTGCGGCTGCGCCTCACCAGGGGGCAGGTATTTCTGGACTTCGTTCTGCGCGCCATACTTCTTATCTGTCGTGACACGCACCCGAACAGCCACGACCTGATTCAATAGCTGAGACGTGTCCGTAAGTTCAGCGGCCCCGATCGCACGGCCGATGGCCCCGAACGCTTTCATTCCGATCGCCAAGCACTCGGCGTTCGGGTGCTGAATCATAATGCGATCAAAGAGTTTCCGGCCCTTCTGCTGGCCGTCCAGCACGCCCATGGCGAGATTGATGTAGTGGCCGTCGCCCTTCTTGGTCTGTTTGATCTCGGCGGACTCAATCAGCACGGGATACGTGCCGGGCGGGATGGCCGAAAAATCATCCTGCGGCGCGATCATATTCGGGTCGATCGGCTGGCCGAAGATTGCCGTCAGGTTTCCGTGTTGCTCCATCGCCATTGGCGCTGGGGCCGGCATCGACGGCGGGACTGGCATGGACGGGGGTGGTTGCATTTGGATTCTCCAGGGGTTCAACAAGACCGTTCAGGTAACATACGTAACACGGCACAATCAGGCACTCCGACAGGTAGATCGGCCGTACTTCACCGCCACAATATGGACAGCGTTTATACTCAGCAATGTCCCAACTTGTTTGGATTGCATACCGCCGTTTGGCTCTTTCATTCCTGCACGCCTTGCACGGGTTGCGTCGCTTTGGTTCACCATCTGCATCCGGCGCTCGTTCATGGCGAAGGTAGAACTCACTCACTGGCTTTCGTTTTCCACAGCGACTACAAGTCTTGAACTTCATGCTGTTTCCGGGCGGCCCGTGTGCTCCGGTAGTCCGACCTATCGGTTCGCAAGGAAAAAAGTTCGCACACGGGCCGCGTATTTCATTGGGCGGACATTGCCGCCGCGACGGCATTCTGGAACGCCGCCCACGACAGCGGCAACTCATACGGCAGGTGGCCGTAGACTCCGCGACCTCCGCCTGGATGCGCAGGTCGTTTTTGCGTATAGAGCCAGCGGGAGCCGGGGTTAATTTCGATCCCACGCTTTTTGACGTTCTCTTTATGGAAGCCCAGCTTTTCCTCCCTGACAGCCACTTTGTTGTTACAGAAGAGAATGCTGTCGGCCCAACGAAAAAGCAGGTTGGAGACCTTTTCGTGCGTATCCAACTGATACTGGTCGTATGAGTCACCCTCGGGATCATCGAATCGCCGAATCTTGACATGGCCAACTAAAATGGAAGTCATGTTGAGATCGCGCCGAAGTGCGTCTAGCCAGGCCGTGATTTTCTGCCAGACACCTACGGCCTCATCGGTCCCTTTTCCGAATCCACCGCCAACGTCATTGATCGACGCGACCTTACCCTTTGCGCAGATTTCCGCATGTATCATCAGCGCGAGCGTACTCACGGAGTCGATTACGGCTGTCTGGAATTCATGCTGGCTCTCATGCAGGAATTGCAACCAGCCAAATATGTCTTGAACGGACTGGCAGACCGGAACCTTATCCACGTCCAATTCGTCAATCCCTTCTTCGCCTGCGATCGGGAGGAATACGGGATTGTTTGCTTCAGCGGCAAAGGTTGATTTACCGATCTTCTCCACGCCCAAAAGAATGATGCGCGGTGCCCGGATGCATTTCCCGGATGTGATTTGACTCAGATCGTAGGCCATTACTCTGGCTCCTTATGTTCCCAAATTGTCAACCCGTCGCTGTCTTCAGTGCCGTAGTCGTCCGCCAGCAATCGCCATCCGTCCTCCAGTCGTTGATTCCAATCGACCATCTCATCCTCCGTCATGGGATTGCCCTTCGTTGCCGCCGGCGTTGAAGGCGCTCTTGGCGAGGCTCTTCTCGGTGGGCAAAAGAGAAAGCTGCCAGATCCTCTTCCCGGATGCGTCGTCGCGGTCGTCGAGTGCCGGACGGCGAGACGTTTACACACGCCAAATCCCCGCGTTCAACGAGGCGTCTGACGGTGCGCACCGAGCAAGAGAGTTGCCTGGCAGCTTCTTTGAAGGTCAAAAGTCGCATGATTGCCGTGTCAAACAGGGTTGAAGCTCAGTGTCGACACTTCAATCTTATCCAGCCGGCTTGTCACAACTGTGACAGGTTTCTGTCACAAATCGCGACTTTTGGTCACAAATCAGACCGAGACTTCTTCTAGAAGGATACTGCCATGCCGCGTGATGATCGCGAACAGAATATCCGCATCAAGAAGTCGCTCAGAGAGGCGAGAACAGGCTTTGCGAATCGCGTTATCGCTCACAGGCTTCCCCCACACAGCATCTTGAACGACCTCAAAGGTCGCCTGACTGTGTTCGTGGAGATAACGTAAGAGAGAGAAGTCAATCTTAGATAGCCGGAGACTCTGCTGCCCGTACTGAACCGTGCGTGTCTTAGGGTCGAATCGCAGATGCGGCCTGTCGATCCGCACGCCGGCCAGCCTGGTGTCCGGGATGTCGATCAGAAGCATTCCGTCTGTGCGCCGTATCGCCGTCCGCATAAGATCGACGGCTTCAGTATCAGAAAGCAGAAATTGCATAAGAGGCGGTGGCACGCACCGCTAGCGCAGAGGACGAAACTGGGAAAGCGGGGCAGAGCGCAAAGAGGTCGTGCTAGTCGCGCGGCTCTTCACGCAACTCACGGAAGTGAATATGAAGTTCGCAGTCGAGAGCGCGAGCAATAGATTCGAGCGTGGAGAGCTTCACGTCGCACGGCTTATTGCCGAGCACGAGAGAGATAGTGCTGCCGGCTAGGCCAGTGCGTTCTGCCAGTTCACGCTGAGAGATATTGGCCTCAAAGAGGGCCCGCCGCATCTGTCGTTTTAGTTTCGGGTCGATAGGCATTTTGATTCCTGCCGTAATCACCATTCCGTGCCCTCCTGTATCTCAATGTAGTCTAATCCGGGTGAAACATCCTGTCAAGGCTAATCCTGCACCGATCCATCAAATAACCACTCGCGTACAGTATTCGCTATTTTCTGTAGCCTCCCTAGTTCATTGAGATTGAGTTGCGAGTAGACCCGCTTCTGAAGCGATCTTGGGGCGTGCCCCATCGTAAGGTCGATCATGGCTTGATCGGGCACGAGGTCCACGACAGTGGCGTAGGTGTGGCGGAGAGAGCCGATTCCGGCACCAGGGAGATGCTTGTCTGCCAGCAGCTTACACCACGCCCGCTCTAGGGCTTCCCGCCCGCTGTGTGCGCGTCGCCGCCTGGTCAGCAGAAGTCGCCGCTCCGTCTGGTCGACCGGCTTACGATGGTTGTCTCGGTAATCCAGGATCGCCGTAACAGTCTCGGGCCAAAGGGCCGCCATGCGACGGCGCTTCGTCTTGACTCGCCGGAAATCATGGTAGGGAATCTCGCCGTCCAGGTGGAGCCGGTCGAGCGTCACGGCGACCGTATCACTCTGATAGAAGCCGCAGTTGATCCCTAGCAGGATCGCAACCCGCATACTGGGCTCTGCGACCCGAAGTGCCGCCAGAATTACCTCCCGGTCCAGAAAGCGAGATACACCGCGCTCCTCTCGCTCGTACTCGATTGCGTGGATTCCAGGTGCCTTGAATCTCGGGCCATAGCGAACCTCTCGGTCGTACAGCCCCATCTCACGACCCCAGCGGAAGACAGTCCGGACGGCCGTGATGCGATTTCGCATCGTCGATGGGCCCCAGCCCCGGCGCTCCATGGCGCTCTGGACCGCTGTGAAGTGCTCTGGCCCGAGAGACGCGATCGGCACCCCGGCGAGCCGGGTATCCTCCAGGAGTTGACTGGCGGCCTGATAGTCGTGGCGAGTCCTGGGTGAAAGCTGGCCAGTGACGATCCGGTCGTCTACGTCCATGAGATGCCTGGCGACCAGTTCCCCGACCGTCATGCTGCCGTTCTGAGTCGGCGGGATTAGCCCGGCCAGCAGGTGGTCGCGCTCCTGGAGCCAGAGTCGCAGCGCCCGGTCGGGATCGGTCAGCGGGCCGAAGTAGTGGACACGCCCCCTGACCTTTTTACTCCACTGGCCGCTCGGATGGACCGTCAGAGGCCAGTCGGGGCGGGCTAGCTTCCACTCTCGGTACTCAGCGACTTCGGGGCGCACCATGTCAACCGCCCTCCAAGGAAGTATACTACATTTCCGAACCAATTCACACTAATTTAGCATAACTAGGAAGTCTCCGGGTGTAAAGAGGGTGTTATTGGATTTCCGCCGGGCGTGGCGGTTGCCCTGCAAGTCGTCGCCAGGAAAGGACTTAGGGTAACACCCCGGAAACTAGGCGGCCTGGTAGTGGGTCATTTGCGGGGAAAATGGCATGTGTCATATCCTACTTACTGGCCGTAGGTTACGTCAATCCCGACTCTTGTTGTCTTGGTCAATTGGGGACAATAGGGGACACTGGGGGACAGATTCGGGTGTAGTTACACCCGCGCAGAAAAAGAGCCGGCCATGGACGTGGCCGGCTCAGTCCCGCCCCACCCGCAATACGCTCAGTCTGGCCTCCTGAGCGCCGCAAGCAGTTCTCGAATCTCCTTCCGCTCAGCAGCCAAAGCCTCCAGGAAGGCATCTCGCTGCTCTGTCAGGGCCTTCGTGTGGGCCGGGCCGACTCTCGACAGCACATAGTATATTGTCCAGCCGAGGACCGCCAGGGCCCCGCCCTGAAGCATCTCCGGGGCGATTTGCGGAATCCCCGGGGCCCCCTCGGTCGCCAAGAGCACAGCCATTCCCCATATCGGCCCACACGCAAGCCATCTCATCCTATTCCCTCCCGTAGAATTCGCGCAGCCGGTCGATCGGCTGTACCCCAGAAAGCGTCTCGCCCAGCCGGTTCACGTAGGCCGGCAGGCCACCGATCTCGTACATCTCGGCGAACGTCGTATTCTCGTCATAGTCAATCACTTGGATGTCGACCCCCTCCTGGACCAACTGAACTACAATCTCGTTCATCTGCGGACAGAATCGGCACCAGTCGGCCCTGAAAAAGAAATTACCGGAACCCTCCTGGCTGCCAATCGCACTCAGGGCCCCCTTGCGAAAATCCTCGCAGCGCACGGCGTAGCCGATCCCGCCATCGGAACCCCACAAGATTCCGACAATCTTGCCGTCCTGGAAGATCGCGGAGCCAGACCGGCCACCTTTAGGCGGCGGGACGAACGTGAAGCTTGTCCGGCCGCCGTTGTACTTTGGGCTCATGTTCGCGCCCCCCTTGACATGCCCCTCCCATAGCGATTGCCATGAGAGCCCTGGGCAGCCGATCGAAATAATCGCGGTATCCTCTTCCGGGGACGCCTCGCCGATAGGAATTGCGTTCGGTAACTCGCCCTCCTTGAACGCACTCACCGGAATCTTAAGGATCGCCGCATCAACTTTCAGGGCCTTCACGACCGTCGCCTTGTACTCGCCAGTGATATGGCCGTCCAACCAGAACTCGACAATGAATGTCTTCGTTCGCCCGACGACGTGCCGGCAAGTGAGTACGTAGACGTACTTGTCGTCAATCGCAAAACAGCACCCACTCCCGCCGGAACCTCCGCCGCGTACACGGCAGGTCGCTTTCAGGTATTCGTAAAGCTGATCGAACGGCTCCGGCTCTGGATCGACGATCGGGTCGCCGGGCTCTGGGATCGGCAATTCCTGCGACGGACAGCCGCCCTTCGGGCACTTATCACAATCATCATCCGGGCATGCGCCGTCCGACATGGGCACACAACCCGGCAACGCTAACAGCAGAATCAAGAGCAGTCGTCTCACAGGTACCTCCTTACACAGCAAATGAAATCTGACGTTGCTGACGGGCCTCGCGCAGCGCCTTCAGGATCTTGATACCAGCCTGGACGGCCTGGATGATCGCGAAAATCATCATGGGGTTGAATGCACACTCAGTAACCTCTTGAAGCTCCTGCGAACATTGGAGGCTCTGCTCGGCCGTGAATCGCCCCTCAATAACCGCCAGGACGACGCCGTGAATCAGCGCCCACGCCTCATCTCTGGCAACCAAATCGGCAGCGAAATCAAGAATCGTATCGTCGATCTCGATTACGGTACGTTCGGCGAGCACAACGCCCGTCTCGATAGCCGCCATAGTCCAGCGGCGCACGTCCTCGCTGTCACTCAGGTCGTCTGGGAAGTTAATCAGATCGCGGACGGGCACACGTCTCAACAACGAAAGCAATTGCAACAATCTCATAGTGCTACTCCTCAGAAAGAAACAGGTTTGCCACCTCAACGTAATACTTAGCCAACTCTTGGTCTATCGTTCTCGCGTTATTGCGCTTTGCCGCAATGATCGGCCAAAGTTGCTTGCGCTCTTCGGCTGTCCCTTGCAGGAAAACGTCCAACGATTCGCGCAGCGATAGTCTCTTGACTGACGCCTGGAGCGGTGTCAGCCTCGATTCCGCCAGAATCCCTTTTCGCTCTGTGCCGGCGAACCCTTCCAGTCCTTCTGGCGTAACTTCCTCGTCGGCCCGAAATCGCCGAACTAGCCCCTTGCGCCTCTTGCTTCTCTCAGCTTTCTCTCGCGTCCTGGAGCCAGTCGGGATTTTGTTCGCGAGGTACTGCATCGCCAACTTCTGTGCGTTGCTTCTCGTGATGTACGCAGGGGCAGACGTGATTCCGAGACCGCTCGTAACAGCCGCCTGGACAGCCGGTTCCTTCGCTTCGCGCATCCGCATATAGTTCTTGACACTGAACGGTATATACGCTTCGCCGACATGCTGCACGCTGTCAATTAGCTGGGCCATCAACGGGTCATCTGCGTTCCGAATTTCCGTTCCGTAATAGTCCTCATTGCTCCACATATCCAGGAAAGTACCCCACATCGGATGCACCTTGTGATGCGCTGTTCGCATCGGATCATGCGTCCACGAATACACGTCACGAGAGTAGGTCGGCAGGCCAATTCGCTCAACGCTTCCATCGGGGTTCCGATTGCCGGTGGGCGGGAAAAAGTAATCCCGCAACTCCCTGGGGGCCTCTCCCGTAAGCAGGTAGGTCAATATAGCTCCGAGGGTCGCATACGAAATTGCCGCCCCAATCACGTAAGCCTGCTTGCCGCTAATCAGTTCCCCGCCGAGTGCCTTCCGTTCCTTAGTGGTAAAGATGTCCGTAACTGCGCCGCCGTACTCACGGATACTACCGAGGTTCCAGCCTACTGACCGCACGGCCAACATGGACACATCTTTGACGTACTGGTTCCAAAACAGATTGTCGTAGGCTAGCTGGCCAAGGCGGTTATCGACTGAATCCCACGCCTGCGTCAGTTGCTCCGCAACTTGCTCCTCGGAAAGCGTTCCCCATCTGCTGTACACGTCGCGTGCCAAGTAATGGAACGTTCCTAGCTTTAGTCGCGGCACCATGTACTGCATGATAGGCGCTGCCGTCGCCTCTAGCGTCGCGAAAATGCTCTGTACCGGGAGCTTGACGGCAGAGGACGCCTTTTCCATTGGGGCCCCGTACCGTAAGTTGTAAAGCGTATCCCTGATTGATTTGATCGACCTGTTGTAGTATCTGGGGTCCATGCTGGCCCGGCCGCCTGCCCCGATGATATTTTCAATCAAGTACGCCAGTTCGTCGTTCTTAATCTTGTCAAGATCGTTGCGCATCGCCTTGATTAGCTTATCGCCCTGCCACAGCGACTTGAAGCCGGCAAAGGGGGCCGTGACCAACTCTTTGGCTCCCTGCGACACGTTACCGCGGAGCATCTTGAGAATCGACACGCCAGTCTGCGTGGCGATCGCGTCAGTCATAACATTGAGTGCATGGAACCCGGACAGCGACAGGCTAGCTTGATTCATTGCGTTACCGAACGCTCGCGCGGTGTTGTACAGCGTGCGAACAGCGACGTTCGGGTTGGCCCTCAACCCAGGAGATAACTGGTTATCAATCATGCCAGCGACCTCATTCGGCATCGCCCACCGCCCCAATACCCTCACGCCCTGTTGTGTAATCGTCTGCTCCTGCGTCCCAAGCACGAGCGAGCGGTCCAGCATTAGCAGCGGGCTCAGCGGCTCGTTGGCAGCCAGGAAGTCTTGCCACATCCCAGTTACCTCCGGCGCAACTTCCCGCATTTTCTCCGGCGCTGCAAGCCACGCCTCCAAGATAACAGCCTCCTGCTCCTCTGGCGTCTTGGAGTATTCGACGAACCCTTCCGTCTCTGGTATCGATCTCTCGACGCGGAGTGACGACAGCGCGTCCAACTCCCGCCGCACCGCCTTACCGCCATTCTCGACCATGTAATCGTACAGGCCGTAGATTTCGCCAATATTATGCCCGATCTCGTGTGCGAGTGTCGCTACGGGGGTCCCCGTCCGCGTCTTGATGATCCGCCGCCCCTTCTTTGTCGTGACGGTCTCACCGAAAGACTCCAGCTTCGTTACCCGTCTTGTCGCTACTCCCAGAGAGTTTGCGACTGACGTGAGTTGATCAACGAGTAGTTTGTCGAACACTTCGGTGACTGTCACGTCTCCGGACGTTTGCACTAAAAACGACGGATCATCGACAAACCTGAACCCACTCGGCAGATAATCTTTCTCCAGGCTGGCCGGCACGAACACAGCTAGGCCGTGTTGCTTCAGCAGCCCCATTGCCTCCGTCTTCGCCGCATATTCGTTCATGTGGTGAATCCGCATGAACGCCAACTCAGCCGGGTTGTCAGTCACTAGTTCAAGGCCAGCCTCACGACCTTCCTTTACAGTCGGGATAACCCGCTTACGGAGGAAGCCAGACTTCCGATAGGTCTCCCGGAAAATCTGACCGAGCACCGTGTCCGCTTCTGGGCTGGATTTCCACAGGTGAGGGAAGTAGTCTTCGTTGAATTTCGACAGCTTCCCGACCTTTTGGACACGCTCCCGCGCCGCGTCCAACTCACCTCGGATTACCTTTGCGACGGCGTTCAACTCACCCGGCTGCTCTGTCCCAGACTCCATGCGGTCGATGAATTCAAGTCGCTCATCGGGTGACATCTTGTAGAACGACCGCTCAATCTTATCGAGCGAATGCTTAGACGCCTCATCCCACTGGGCCGCACGAGCCATCTGGCCACGCAGGATATGCCCCGCTCGCCTGGCCCGCCGCCCACCGGCTGCGACCGGGGACGCTATCGACACAAGGTCTTCGGCCGCCGCCCGTGCTTTCGAGGCTACGGGCGACTTCTTCCTCTCCCCTGGCTTGGCGGCCGTTTCTGGCGCGTGAATGCCGTCCGCCGGAAGCGGAGCACCTGACTCCAGGGCCTCCGTCGTTAGGTTGCCGGCGATCCCGATGGCCCTCTGCTGGAGGACCCTGGCCGGCTCAGCGGCTACAGGCGGGTTCTGACTGACTGCCGTGCCGTACCTCCGGCTGATTGCCGGCTCGATCTCGGCGTGAGTCTTATCAGCTATCCAGAGGTATACGTTACCCTCGGAGTCTGTCGTACTTCTCGTCCTTGGCTCGCCCTTCGGGGCGCTGGGATACTTCCCTCTGAACTCTGCCGATATTTCTTGCCTGTCCTGAATCGTGGGGTTCTTTACTACGGTCGTCTTCCCCACCTTAAATACTTCCCATGCCTTTTGCGGCTCGACGGCCGGCGATTCCTGGGCCGCTACCGCCCTGTCAGCGTCCGTCTGCGGCTCGCTCACGGCCTCCTGGGCCTTGGCCGGCTCCTGGGCCGTCTCGGCCCCTCGGGCCTCTGGAGCGGCCGTAAACGCCTTACTTACTTCCTCCGTGAACGCCCTCCGCTGCTTGCGAGACTCGCCGTACTCGGGAGCCAGGCCCCATTTCTTCCAGGTTTTCCGCGATGGGACCCGCCCCTCTTTGGCGTAGGCCACGATCTCGCCAGTCACCCGAGCCACCTTTTCGCGACTCATCTGCCGCACGATCCCCGGGGACCCGGCAAATGCCAACGCAATCACCGTCTGAACTGTCGTTTCATTGACTATCTGCCTGAGGCTGTCTTTCGTGAGGGCCTCGGGGTCCACGTCGGCCACCTTCGCGGCCACGCCGTGGCTGATCTCAGTCACGAGTTCTTCCGGGACTTCCTGGGCGATTGCCATCCCGAGCCGCTTTAGTCCCTCGCGGACCCCGCCAGCCACGGCCTGCTTCCCTGCAACCATGGTTTCGACGCCCCCCAGGCCCATTTTCTGCATGACCGCGGCCGGGGCTCCCTCGATAACGCCCTGGCTAACTGCATAGCCGGCCAGTTTGGTGCCCTTCAGCCCGGCGTCCCGCCCCTCAGTAATGGCCCGGTTCGCCTCCTGGCCGGAGGCCGCGAGAATCGCCGCGGCGGGGCCGCCTGCCATCCCGGCGGCACCCATTGTCGTGAGGGATCGTCCAGCCCCGCGGACGCCGCTCTGAATAACGTCAGGGACGATCCCGCCACGCTCGCGCTTTCGCTGGACCTGCTCGACCGCATCCGCGAAGCGATTCATCCGATCGGCATACTCATCGTGGCCGGTCAATCTGGCAATCGGCGAGACAATATCCGCCCCAGCCTCAATTGCATACGCCTTAACGCCCGGCCAGTTTGACTCACCAAGCTCTTTGCTGGCCTGCGCCAGCAGCCGCTCGCGCTCGATAATCTGCTCAGACTGGCGGCGCTCCGCCTCCGTTAACTCCTGACGCTTCGGCGGCTGCTGCGCATAATAATCCCTGAGATTGCGGCCAACCTCCAGGACATCTTGATTGACGCCCTTTTCGCGCACTTCCAGCGCCCCTTCCCTGAATTGCCGGCCGAAGTTCAGTACATCGCGATCAATCGGCATTCTTCGCGTCCCACCACTCCAGTACCGCAGTCGCCTGGTTCACAGCGTCCGCCATTTGCGCCGGAGGTTCGACACCAGCAGCAGCACGCTGGCCAACCTCCCGCAAAAACGCCTGGGCAATCTGCACTTCACGCGGCATACCTTTTTCTTCCTCCGTTGCCTTCACGCCGAGGTTGCGGGCCCATCCAATGTACTCGCGTTTCTTCGGCTTTTTCGGCACAGCTTCCTTTTTCTTCGCGGCAATGCGCTTGCGTAATTCAGACTCCAAGTCCTCGCGATACACCCCACCTTCCGGTGCTTCGCCAAGAATAATCGCCATCGCTTGGTCCACTTCCTCTGGTGTGCGATAACGCTCTGACTCCATACCGAGCTTATCTTTCGTCTTAATCTTGTCTGCAATCAACTTGTGTCGAATATCGAGAATCTTCTCCTCTCGCCTCCTTGCAGCCTGCTGCTCAATGTATTCTTTTGTTTGATCGTAGCGCAACATGAGCTTCTTATTGCCGTCCTGGTCGATCGTGTACCACGAGCCATCCGGCTCCTGGAACGTATCCCCGGGCCCACGACCTTCCGGGTACTGCGGGGCACTTGGATCGCGGGGAATACCAGTCGGCTTGATTGTATCAATTTGCGTGTCAATCTCCTGCGCAAGCAGCGCCTTTTCCTGTTCGGAATATCGCTTGTTCTGTGTGAGTTGCTGCTTGGCATTTTGAAGCCTTGCAATCTCAGCCCGCTGCTTTGGCGTATACTTGAAGTCAACCGGAATCGCCCGCTTTTGAGCTTCCTCCTGCTCGATCAACTTCCGCTGATACTCCATCTCTCGCGTTTTCGCCTCGGCGGCTAGCTCGCGATCAGACGGGTAGTGCAGCCGGCCATAGTCGGCCATCATTGGGCCGCGGCTAGTCCGCGTTCGGCCGCCGCCACCACCGCCGCCGCCTCGCGGGGCCCCTTGGGGATCGACTCGCGGTGCCTGCGGTGTCCTGGCCTCAGTAGCGCCGGCCAAGGCGGCAAGTTGCGCCAGGGCCGTAATGTCGCCCTCTCCGTGCTTGACTCGAATCCCCATTATGCGATCCTCATGTTCCCGAGAGCGTTGTAGGCTTGCGAACCACTTTGCCCGCCGCTACCGGACCCGAGCTGATTGATGAGTGAGACAATCATGTCGGATTCCGGATACTCGTCCTCGCGGCGCTCGATCCACCCCAACTTGGTGCCTTGGAGGCTGTCGGCCAGGCGGTTCAGTGCGGACTGCTTTTCGCGCTCAATACCCAGGCCGAGTGTCGGAGAAATAGTTGTATTCCCCATACCAGTCCTGGCAAGCTGCTGCATTATGTCCGACCGCTGCCCGGCGTAATCGCTCCGGATATCGGCCTCGCGCTGGCCAGTGGTCTGGTCGATAATCCCGAGCCCCTGCTGGTAACGTGCCTCGTTCGCAGCCTTCGCTTCTGCCCAGCCTTGGTTGTACTGGTTAATGAGTTTGCTGAGACTGGCCCCCGCCGCCTTGGACTGCTTAAGTTCGTTTTGATATTTTCGCTTCTCGAATTCCCATTGCTCTTCCGCGAGTCGCTGCTGCGCGTCTGCACCAGGATCAAAGCTCGACATAACGAGCCCCCAGGGACCGACAGTCATTGAAGTGCCGAACCCAGTGTCCATAATCGCCATCATCTACCCCTTATTTAATTTGCCCCAGCTTTAACCCCAGCCGGAAAAGCTAACATCTCGACTGTCTACATTGACATACACATACGCCGCTTCATTACTACCGTATGGCTCGATAGTGAAGCTCTGCTCTGCCTCCTCCTTACTTCCATCATCTCTCGTAATTGTTGCGCTGAAGGTGACACTTACCGTCGCATTCCCACCCTCATTTGCGTCCAACGTAATCCAGTACACCTTCCCTTCTACTGGAGAATTGCAGGTTGCAGTGATTGTTGTGTAAGTAGCTGTGCATGTGAACTCGCTAATGTCGTCATACGTACTGTCGTCCGACCACCAAGACGGGTCGGCGTCACCATACTTCACGGCACCAAATTGCGGCCAATCAACTTGCTCTGGAGACGGTGTACGTGAGACCTTAATACGGAACTTTGGGTTCGATGGCTTGCCGATTGAGTGGCCCGTCAATTCGAGCGCGACAACAATCGAACTTATCGGCGACAAGGCAACTTCAGCCGCTATCGGAATCTCTCCTTCAGTCTCGACGGCATTTCCGAATACATCCCCGTCTGACACAAGCAACACGACGCTATCGCCAACATGCTCCACGCCGATATTGAAATAAAACGATGGCTCATTACCCCAGAAGTCGTCGCCAAGGTCAGAGTAATCCTTCGTTACTGAATCCGCATACTCGCCGGCAGGCTCCTCCTTTAATTGCACGGTCGCTCCAGTACTCTTTAGAGTTGCCGACCATACCTGGCTGCCAGTAGGCTCTATTGTTCCGTAATCTTCATGGTCAGTAAGCTTCCCAGTAATGCCTGTCACTTGAGTCCCGGGCACAACATACTGCGGTACAGTAAGGGCTATACCGTAATCTGGCGTATACCCCGGCGGATTCGGCCCAGGAAACGACCAATCTCCCCAGCCCGGCGGCACGTCGAGCGACGACTCATCAGCGACTTTGGCGACGTATGCTCCAGCCATCAGTTCTGAATGTGCGCCTCCACGTTACCTGTGCTATTGGCGGTCGGGTTAAAGTTCGTCCCGTTGTTCGATACGGTCGCAGAGTTGGCCTGCACGATCGACCCGATACTCGCGTAGATTCCGGTGCCCGTGTTGTACGTTACTTTCGTGTCCGCCGTCTTCGCTTCCACGGCCGACAATAAGCGGAAGATCATCCCGTACCCGGTGTTCCCGCTGCACACGCAAGCCTTGGCGATTACGTTACCCTGCGTGGCGTCGATTCCGTTACCGGGCGACCCCGAGAAGACCGCCCACGGCACCCGCGCGCTACCGTAGTACACCCGCAAGTTGTAAGTCGCTGCACCACAAGCCTTTACGTAGTCGCCGTACAGGTTGCCGTCCGGATTGACGTTGATCCCGATATCAAAGCCAACCACGCCGAACGCCGATCCGAGCCCAGCATGCGCCCGTTCAGTAACGTCCAGGCCGGTTGTGCTCGCAGTACTGTCACCGACCAGAACCATCTTATTCAATGAGCCGATCGAATAGCCTTGACTCACGGTCATGCCGTCGTAGCCGGAATAGTCCAGGATCGTCTTGACGATCGTGACAGTTCCGGCGACCGCCCCACTCGGCGCAGACGTGTGCTTGTGTGTCGTGAGGACCGTGATTCGCGTGTTGACCGCATCGACATTCGTGATTTTCCAAACCCCGGCAAGCGTCTCCGGTCGCGTTCCGCCAGACACATCGTACGGCACCAGTAAGTAATCATTGACCGCCGCGTTCGACACGTCAGACACATTCAAAACCACCGACCACGCGCCGGCCGCACCGGCCGAACTCTGAATCGAAGACAACGTAATGTCGTATGTGTTCTCGCCAGTAATTGTGATGTTATCGCCCATTACATGGTCGAACGAAGCTGTTCCGGCCGTGAGCGTATAGGTGCCGTCACCCAATTGAATCGTAACCGTCGCACCCACAATCATCGAACTGGAAATCTCACTCATCGCCTTGTCGATCGTCGCCCAGGGGTCGCCGGACGAGCCGTCTCCGGTCGTATCGTTGCCGCTCGTGGAGATGTAATAAGTCGTGTTCGTTGTGATAGCACCCTGGCATCCGAGGGCCGTGTGGGTAGCGAGCGTATGGTCCGTGAGTACGTTCGCGATCGTGTTCGGCAATGACAGGTGTTCAGCCGCTACGTAATCCGAGAACCCGTCGTGGTGTGCTCCACCATCCATTGCGGCCCCGGCCGCCGTCACATTCGTCGTGTCCGTCACATCAGCCGAGGCTTCAATAGTGTCTAGCTTCGCGCCGTCGACCGAAAGGTCGCGCCCGTCGATCGTGACCAGCGCGTCGACCGTCAGATTGCCGGTCAGGTTCCGCGTTCCATCCGCCAGCAGATAGATCGTGTGGTCGTCGTCCCCGACCCCGTTAAGCGAACCGTGGTCGATCTCGCTATCGTTCGTGGTGAGCGTGATATAGTCGCCACCATCCGTGTACGTAAGCCCGGTGCCCGTCCGTAGTACGCCATCATTCGAGGCGGCCCCCAGGTAGTCGGCCGTTGCACTCGAATCGACTGCCGCCTTTCCGATCGCATCGTATGCCGCGTCCCAATTCGCCGGAGTCACCGATGTGGTAGAGTACCCCGTGGACCGCAAAATCTTCCCGTTATCGCGCGTCCCAATGACCGAGATGTCATTTTCAAGGTAGGCCGCGCTCAGGATACCGGCCGCACTACCTTGCTGCCCAAGATTCGTCCAAGTCATCCCGTCGTCCGTCGACACATGGACGCGCCCGGAGTCATTGAAGCCGGCAATCAACACGGTTCCCGTGTAGGTAAAATAGCCAAACTTCGTCTCCGATCCGACCTGTCCCTCGTCGGTCCACGTCGCACCCCAGTCCGTTGATTTAAGGAGCTTCCCGCCGTTGCCGGTCCCAGCCAACACCGTACCGCTCCCGAGATACACGAAGCACCGAACACCAGCCACGCCATGCTGCTGTCCAAGGTCGGACCACGTTGCACCATAATCAGTCGATCGAAAGACCTTGCCAGTAATCGTTGTCCCGGCGAGAGCAATCCCGCTCCCAAGGTAGATTATCGAGTACACCTGAGTAGATGTACCGGAGTCCGGCGAACCAAGGTCGCTCCATGTGGCCCCAGAGTCAGTGGACCGCAGAATCTTACCGCTGGCCGACGTGCCCGCAATCACGATCCCACTGCCGCAATCCGCGATACAGTAAATCCAGGAGCAACTGTGCTGCTGCCCCAGGTCGCTCCAAGTCGCGCCTGAGTCTGTCGACCGTACGATATGGCCGTTCGAGCCTGTCCCACCTACAACAATCTCGCCCCCAAGGTTGCATAGACTACGAACTGAAGTCTCGCCCGTGGCTTGTTGTCCGAGATTAGACCACGTTGCCCCGTAATCAGTAGACCGGAGTACGTAACCGCCAGCATACGTCCCGGCTAACGCGACTCCGCTGCCGACATATTCCAGGCACCAAACCTTGGTCTGGCTATACATCGTGCCAAGGTCGGTCCACGCTGTTCCCGTGTCACTTGACCAAAGATACGGTTCTGCTCCATGGTCGCCCCAGCCGTATGCCTCATCTAGCAGTAGACCATCGGCGGAGATGTCCCGGCCGTCGATTGTGATTCCGGCGTCCACGGACAGGTCGCCCGTCAGATTGCGGGAGCCGTCCGCGAGTAGGTACTGTGTATGATCGTCGTCCGTCAGTCCACCGATCGAACCGTGGTCGATACCGGATTGATCGAGGCTAAGCGTATCGTCCGTCAGGACGATTGGAGCCGTAACCACAAGGTTCGTGTGTGTCGAAATGTCGATCGTATCAAGACTAAGTGTATCGTCCGTCAGGATAATCGGAGCCGTAACCGCGAGATTCGTATCGTCAGAGATGTCGATCCCGCTCAAGCTCGCACCGGTGTGCGTGTGCCCTGGGTCCGCTCCGCTCGTGACGTTTACACCGCTGATTATCCCGGTCGTCGACAGGTTGTCGTCACCGAAACTGATCGCCCCGGTATCGCTCGTTATAGCCGCGCCGTTGATCGTGATGTTATCGACCGTCAGCAGCGTTAAGGCAGTCAACTCCGTGCCCCAGGCCGGAGTCGAACCGACGCCCGCGCCGACAAGTACCTCGCCCGACGCACCATCCGTCAGGATGCTCGTGTCCTCAGCGGCGCGCTGGAACGCCTGGCGAACCTCGGTCGGCACGTTCGGATGTGGGATGCGACGGCGCACCATCAGGCAACCCTCCGCCGGCCAGAGTTAATCACATCCATTGTGGACTGCTCGTATGCCCAGGCCCGGCCCGAGGTCCCCGTGATTCTCAAGATCGCGGCCTGACCGCGCCCTAGCCGACGAACCGAACTATTAAGCCCACCGCTCCAAGTCCCCGAGGCTACCGACGAGGCCGAGGTCGCCCCCTCGAAAGTCGTCGCCGGACGAATCGACCACGTTACGTCAGCACTATCGGCGGCAAGCACACCATCCAGGGAAAGAATCGTCCCGAAAGTCCCATCTGCCGCCAGTGGAATCGGGCCGATCTCAACGTATGACGCAAAGGCCGTCCCGCAATCGTTTTCGGCGAGCCCAGAAAACCTCCGGAGATAACCGTCGCGGCCGCCCAATATAACCGCCGAATCTTCAACATTCGTGCCCTGGAGCGCGCAGGCCGCTAAGGGCTCGTGGCTCGACGAATGTGTAATGGGCCAGAACGTCTTGTTCGTCCAATCGAACCAGTAGTGCGTCCTAGCATTCGATGAATCCGGCGACAGAAAGATATGGACGCCATGGTTCTCTGTGTCGAATTCCAGGAGTACGGTAGTCGTCTCCGGTTGCAGGTTCTTAAACTCCTCCGGCAGCACTTCCCGTGATAACGGAATCGGCTCCGAATTCCCGCCGGGCGGCAAGGCGTATAAGCCGTCCAAAGTCAGGAAGATCAACTCTCCGGCCGGGCCGATACACCGAGCCTCCGGGCCGATGATCCCGACTGTGTGACTGACCGAATCCAGGTCCGGCGCGTACACCGGGTCGCCGCGCATCATCCAGACTTCAGTGCGACAGCCCAGAATCAGGTAGTCGTCGCTGTGCGCGATCAGCGAGGTCAGCGGGTCGCCCGGCGTCCCGGCTTCGGAAGCCGTACCGGCCACGGCCCGCTGACTGTCGGTCTGCGAATAGTCCCAATCGTCCTCATCACTCTGCCGGGCCGCATACCAGACGTGTGGGGCCGTGTCCGCGCCACCGAGGATAATCCGGTCCAAGAACCTGGTAATCAGCGGACAGCCGGTCGGCACCTGTAATGTCGGGGCACCCTCTGCCGTAAGAATCGACAGCGTTCCGGCACTCGGGTCATAGACCTTCGGAGCGCGCTCTACCCTGTACGTACAAGTCCCGTCACCTGGGGCCGAGGTCAGTGTGAGTGCCCCGGCCGCGATCGACGAAATTTTGTATGTCCCCGCCACTGTCGCACCACCGACGTTCGACACGACCACTACGTCGTCATACGCGCTGATGGAGTGGGCCGTCCAATCGGACACGCTTGCCGCGTCCAGATCGCTGCCGCTCACCGTCCCGTCCGTGCCCGTCACCCGGAGCCCGTAGTCCGCGATATACAATTTCTGCCCGGACTGTACGCATTGCAGGCCCACGTCACTCCGGAGCGTCAGATTCGTGGACAACTCCGTCATAGTGCCATAGGTGTCCTCGTAATACAGCTTCCCGCCCGCCGAGCCCACGAGCATCGTGCGTGAGCCGCTGAGTGTGCTGGTCGAGAAATACTGGACCCGGAACGTGTTGACCAGACAGATGCCGCCGCTCTCTGTACACTCCATCCCGAACCCGACGCGGGCGCCCGTATGGGCGTCGACCGTCCCGGAAAGGATTTTCGTGCCGTGCCAATACACATCCACGTCATTGCCGCTCACGACCGCCGAGAGCCACCCCGGGGCCGGTGTCGTAATTGTGCCCGTATCCGAGTCAGTAGTCGTCGCGACCGAGCCGGTATAGGACTTCAGCGTCCCGGACCACGAGCCGTCCGAGCCAGTCATGGTCAGTTCGATTTGCACGCCGTCCGTTGCGTAGGCCGGCGTCGTATTATCGAGCCGCAGATAGAGCCGATACTTCCCGTGGAATGCGTTACTGTACGGCGCGATGAACATCTCGACCGTGTACGCGCTGGTCGTGTCGATCGACAGGGCGTCCCGAACCACTTCGCCCTCGCTCGTGGCATAGCTGATTGACGCCATTGCGGACGGCAGGATGTCCGGCGTGTCCGACGCCCACGACGCCTGGGCCCAGGCCGCCGCCAATGAGGAGCCCGCGAAGTTGTCGCTCCATGCCGTGAAGTTGTCCCCCAGCGCGAGCGTCATGGGGTAGAGCATCCGCACGTCCGACCCGAGGTCCGTGATGTGCGACTTAATGAGCCCTGGCCGGCTGCCGCCGCGCATCCGCTCCTCAAACGTACCGATCGGCCAGACATTCGACATGTCCGGCGAGGTATAGGGCTTTTGCTGCCTAAAGGCAGCCCGACGGTTCAAACCGGCCAGCGGGAACGGAATTCGGAGACGCCGCTTTTTAGCCATCGCTAACTACTTCCGCCTTCTTTAAGTAGGCCAAGAGTCTTTCCACCAATTCAGGGCCATCACCAAGAAGCCCGACTGCCTTATTGCACTTCCCGCACAACCAACCACGAAACTCGCCCGTCTCGTGGTCGTGGTCCATATTCAATTTCTGAGTACATTCCTCTTCTGGTACTCCGCAAACGAAACACTTACCAGTAAATGAAGCCAGCAATTCATCTACTGTAGCTATGCATGGTGTATGCCCATCTTTACGGGCAGCCCCAATGGACCTATAGAGCTTCGCCTTCATGCGCGCTACGGGATCGTGTCTTCTGGCGGCATCCCTTTTCTTTTGATACTTCCTTTTTGCTCTGTTGCGTACTTCAGGATTAGCAAGGAAATACTCTCTTGATTTCTTAGTGCGACAGCTACGACGTGCACTCAAAAGACCGAAGCTCCCGTCTTTTCTTTTCGTTGCCTTGCCAAATTCACACGCATCCTTAACTACCCCGCACATTGTGCATTTCTTGGGCTGCGTTTCGTCAATTCTCCTTGCCATATATCTACCCAAAAGAAACCCGACGGCCCCGCACAACGCTGGACCGCCGGGGTGTCATTCTTAGCCAGCGCGTCAGTCGATCACTTCCTTCGGCGCGCCATCCTCATTCCGTAAAAACTCTTCGTCGTTCTCGATCTCGCCTTCCGGCAGGAAGAACATATCCAGCGCGAGAAGGTCCTGGGGCGTGAGCGCAGTCGCATCCGATTCGATCAGGCTGTCCAGAACCTCGGCCAGTCGCATCGGAGCCAGGGCCACGTCACACTCCGTCACCATGATCTCGGCATTCTGCCGCTGGAACTCGGCGTACATCTCCGTGCCTTCCTCGATTCTGGCCGGCTCGCCGGGCTTGGTGCCTGTGAGGTCACGGATCAGCGCATCACGCTGCTGCGTCACTAGATCGCACTCCTCGCCGATCATTTTCGCGTACTTCGCTACCTCATACGCAGCCTTTGGCTTCATCCGCAATGCAACCAGCCGACGCCAGGCGCCCAAAGAATTCAGCAGCAAACCGAAAGTCGTCTTCATACGTCTCTCCTCGAAACAGGAAAAAGGGGGCCCGGTGCCTCGCGCTCAACACGAGGCACCGGGTACAGAACCTTAATTACGTACCAAGTCCCTCAGCGGCGTAAACCGGAATGTACCCCGGCGTACCGTTGATATCCACACGAATTACATGAGACACGTTGCCAGTCGGCGTGACTGCATTTGCCTTAATGCCATTCGTATAACCGGAATCTGCCGCGGCAAATCCAAGGACATTATCGGCCCCGTCAACATACAATGCCGAACCCCAAAGGTCACCGCGCTGATCGGTAGCCGTAGCAACGAACGCCGCCAGTACGCCGGTCTGCGTAACCGTATAGGCGCCAGTGGTATTCAACTCGGCGTACACACCAGCCAAGTAACCTTGAGCGATAGTCAGATCGCCGCCAACTTCCGTGCGAGCACGGACAGCACAGGCCGCGTGTCGAGCGTCATTCAGTCCGAGGTCATTTGCGCCGGCCATCTCCAGATAGGCATACATGCCCGCAAGATAGTCGCCGTCGAAATCAACGTCGCCGACAAGTTTCGTCTGAGCGCACATACTTGCCAGCGACAATGCGCCGGTGTGCTCGGCGATAACCGCCAGCCTAGACAGTACGCCGCGCCGGTTCCCAGTCAGAGCCGAACCGCCATCGTCACTATGGAAACGATTCGCAGCCGTAGCTCCACCAAGTGAAATACCGCTACCGGCCGTATTAGCATGCTTGCCAACGTAGATGCCGGTCGTACAACCAGCCGCGTCAGCCCAAAATGCCTTCGGCCACTTAGTCGTACCGCCAGAGATATTTGCCATAAAGGCCGCCATCTCGCCGGTCTCGGTGTACGTCCGTGTTGAATTCAAGGTTGCCTCAAACCCAGAATAATACGAACTCGCCGAAATGGTTGTCGTGCCGGACGCCCCCTCCTCGATAGCAGCCCGGATGCCAGCCACATGCCCCGCAAGAGTTCTCGCGCCAGTACCGGCAAGCTCAAGGTAGCCCGTAATAGGCGACGATACTGAGCTAGTATTCGAGATGTCAATCCCGTCGTTCGCCTTCAACTGACCACGCAAAGCGTTGATCGTGATGGCGTTCGACTGGTCAATTGTCAGGCACACACGGGAAAGAGTGGCCCGATAATCAGCAGCATCTAACGCAGCACCAGCATCGTCAAACAAGAAACTGACTGGTCGATTGTTTCCGCTAGCGAGCGTGACACCTTTACTGGCCGAACTAGAATAGGTGCCAGTTTGTACCACCTTTCCGGTGAACGCATCACAAGAACCGAGAATCACATCAGCGCCACTCAGGCCGACGTAAAGGCCGTACTGCCAACTGGAAGTCCCGCTGGAAATGTCCGCCAAAAACGCAGCAGTAATACCACTGCCCCCATACGTCCTTGTCGAATTCAGCGTAGCCTCAAAGCCAGCAAGATACGTCCCGACGGTCGTAGTACCGGACGCCCCTTCCTCAAGGGCGGCACGAACACAAGCCACATGGCCGTTAAGCGTTCTGGCTCCAGTGCCGGCCAGTTCGAGGTAGCCAGTGAACGGCGAAACTACTGAACTCGCGCTAGACACGTCAATGCCATCAAGCCCCTTGATCTGCGCTCGCATAGCGTTCAAGGTAATGGCATTGCTTTGGTCTTTCGTTAGCAGCACGCGAGACAGCGCGGCACGATAATCAGCAGCCCCCAGCGCGGCCCCAGCATCATCGAACAAGAAACTAACAGGCCGATTGTTGGTACTCAGTAAAGTGACGCCGTTACTTGCAGTGCTCGAATACGTTCCAGTCTCAATCACCTTTCGCGTACAGGCAGCCACCACTTCCTCGTAGCTATCGCCGTCCGCAGTAAGAAGTGTCCCGGCCGCATACGCAACAGAACCAACGTCGCCAAGATCCGATAACTCCATTGAACCAGGCGGAATCACGGCGTTGAAATCACAACTCGTAACCGACCCCTCATTCACATAGAGGGCCGTTTCCGCACCGCCGTCCGTATGCTGGAAGATACACCCTGTCTGATAGCCGTCCGTCCCGTCCGTAGGAACAGTAGCTCCAGAACTAAACAACATCCCACGATTATCAACAATCGGAGGATTCATACGCAGCAGACTACAAACACGATCAATCATTACTCACTGCCCCTTAAACGGAAACCAAAGAACATCCAGCTACCACGCTGCCCCTTGCGCCCCTCCATGCCGTTACGACGTAGGCCACGGACCTGCAAACTGGCCCGGACCACACTCAATCTCTTCCATTGTCTCGTACCCGACAACTGCGTTGCCGGACGAGATAGCGTTGATCGCCCCGCGGGCCTTCGGGCCCTTCACCTTCACCCAAGCCCCAGGTTCCAGCAGTCCAATGCCGGTCGCGTCCGCGGCATCCTCGCCGAACCCGAGGTATACGTCATGGTTGCTCTGAACCTGAATCAGGATATGGTCGCGATTTGCGTCGGCTGCAACTAACTGCTCACTGCCGCCGCCGCCCGTCAACGTCTTCGTGCCCGCTGCCATTATCGCCTCTTTTTCTTCTTCGGTTTTTTTGATTGCGTCAATGCTTCAGTCAGCTTATCCAGGCCGGTTTTCGGCATTAGTCGTCCACGACGCGATTCTGCCGCCTTGCTTCGCTTCTGTGCCGGGGTCAACGGTTTCGGCTTCTGACTCGATTTACGAGCTTTCCTAATGGCCCTCATCGACTGCGACATCTCTTGATTGACCCGCACACGATCCTCGATACGTTTCTGTTCCTCTGGCGTCCTGCGCATGATCGTCGCAGCATTGATTGTCTGCTCGCTGTATTTCTTCTTTTTTTTAGCCACTAAATCGTTTCCTCTTTGTACGTGATTGGATACGTCCCGCCCGTATCGCCGTGCCTCACGCGCCCATCCCCATCGAATTCACGGTGGCCCATGTGCCCAAATGAGGCTGCGCCACGTTTTCGGTCGTCCATGATTGCGTTCAATAACATCCGCTCGTACATCGCCGTATGAATGGACGCCTCGTCATTCATTTGCTGCTCAGCGACGGCCAGGCAACTCTCAATCAGCAACTCACTGATCGCCATCCCGCCGAGGGCATACGGGTACGAATCAGACAGCGCACCGGAGTACGCCTCGTACTTGTAGGACAGCACGTAATCGCTATCCGGCTCAGGCCAGAACAGCGCCTCCCACCGTTGCCCCGCCGTCCGATCCTCCGCCTTTCGGCGAACCGCCACGTACTGCGGCGGCCCAGTACGATCGTAGATGGACCGCATCTCCAGTAGGTCGTCAAGGCTGACGCTCTTGACTGGAGCATAGTGCGTATCCGCTGCGAAGTTCATCTTGCCGATCAGGCGATGAAAATCGTCCGGCAGATCGTAATCGTAATCATCATCCGCGAGAGTCAGTGTCGTAGACGGCCGCACCCATGACCACTCATACCCGAGCACCCTTGGATCGCTGCTCACCGGGAAATAGACGCGCCGAACGCCGGACTGCACGATATCTTCGACTTCAGTAGCCTGATCGCTTGTCCAGTCACCGATCGTTCGACCATACCCAAGGAAGAAGCCAGTACGCTGCTTCAGTTCCGTCCAGCCAACACTTAAACCCGACTCTGCCACAAAATCCCCCGCGAGGACTCGAACCTCAAACCTAGTAGTTACAAACCACTTGCTCTGCCTGTTGAGCTACAGGGGACCACCAGGGCCCTCCGGGCGAAGAGAGAAAACCCGGAGGGCCCGACCCCGATCCTGCCCCACCTACGAAACCAGAACCACTCCATTCGCACCGCGAATGTTCCAACTACCGGCAACCCATTCCAAGACGCACTGGTCGCCCACGCCGCCAAGTTCAAGGCCATCCAGGTCTTGAGTGCCGTCCGCCGGCTCGTTGCCGTCGTCGTTCTCGATATCGATACGAGCCTCGTTACTCGTCACAGCCGTGGTGATAATCTCGACCTTCTTACGAAGACCCTCGATCGTGCCGTCCACGATCTCCTCAGCCGGCGAGGCGGTCGAACAGGCCGCACCGATCAGGAGCGACGTACCACCGACCATCATCACGAACGCCGTGTTGTCGACCAGTTGGACGACTTCAACGCCACCGGACGGAGGACCCACCTGGAGCTTCGCGTAAACCAGCCCGGCGTCTGTCGAACGATCGACCGTCTGCATGGGCTGCGCAGAACCCTCGCCGTCCAGACCTTCGTACCGGAAGTAGCCCTGATACGAAGTGGTCACGTCGAACGTCAGGAGCCCCGTGCCGAGCGTGCAACTCGCCTTCGCGTAGATATTGCACACGCTACCCGGTAGGTAGATTTCGATGAGTTGACCGCCAGTCACGGCGGCGTACTTGCGAGCCGCCACGCCAGCGAAATACTGCGCGTTAGTCGTACTCGGAAGCTCGACACGGTTGAACCGTCGACCGTCTTTAGCCGACGCCGTTCCGTAGTCGTAGTTATAACAAACGGCCTGACCCTCTTCCAGAGCGGTCGAACCACCAAACCACACCCAAGCAGAGAACGTAGGACTCTGCTTTTCGTGGCCGTTAATCGCGTGAGAAACCATCACTTTACCTCATGGGTTGAATTCGCAAACTTAAAACGCACAGACCGTCAAACTACGCCTTGTAGAAGACCGCCTGCTTCCGAAGGTCGGTGCAGACCATTTGCAACGTGGCGTCCAGGTCGACTCGGCGAACCAAGTGCTTATTCGAGACCATATACGGCTTCGTCAGTTGATTCTGCCATCCGGCCATCACGCCAATCGCCAACGTCTTCCAATCCAGCATGTAAACCGGATCGCCGGTATCGCTGTCCAGATACGGTGCGTAAGTTACCGGCGTCGACTTGAACGTCACCCGGCCGTCCTTACTAGCCAGATCGTTCCCGAGGTTCATGTTCTGCTTTTCCAGCAATTCCTCCATGATCCCGAGCACGTCGTCATTCGTGTAAATGCCGTTGCCCATGTTGGACAAATTCGGCACGGCGTGCGACACCGGAGAGCGGAAGCGCGTCTTGCGATGCCCCCTTCGCATGGAGCGAATAAGGTCCTCTTTCGCAATCGCAGTGTAGTCGTTCGACCAGTTCGCCCAGCGGGTATAGGTGGTCGAGTCGATGTTGCCACGGCCATCCGAAAAGCCACTCGGGTTCTCAGCGTTGAAGCCCTCGGTCGCATTCCGAACGATCCAGTATTCCAGTCCATACGGCGTCCGCTCGTCCGTCGAGTCGTCCGGCTTACCCCATAGGAACTCTTCCAACTTCTCGTAAAACGAAACCATCATCCCGACGTAGCGGGTTTTGATCAAATTAACGATCGCGTGTCCGCCACGCTGGAACGCCTTCTCTCGCTGGTCGTAGATATAGTGTGCATTGACGTGACGCGGGGGAACGGTCCCCTGCTTCATCGTGTCCGTGAGCGAAGAGCCGTCCGTCTCGAACAACTGGACAGCCCGCGCACTATGGTTGTGATCCATCTGCGCGTCCCAACGCCAGTCGTCACCACCATCAAACGTCTTGACATGCTTTTTCCACAACTCCCGAACCGCAACGTGGTCTTGCAGATCCGTCTGCATGTCCACGAAAGCGCCCTTTTTGATGAGGTTCTCTTGCGTCAAGAGAACCGCATCGTCGATATCCGAATACGGAATCCCCATTTTCTGCCCCTTAGTTTACTGCGAAGAGCGTCAGCCGAATCGCTCGTCGAGCATCGCGGCCGTCTCTTCTTCGACGGACTGTTTCGGCTTGGCTTTCGAGCGATTCACGCGCTGGAGGTGTGCCCCCTTGCGTCTCGCCAGATCGCCAGCCAGACGTTTCTCGTGCAACTCTTGATATTTGTCCGCCAGAACGGACCTTGCCGCCGTCTCAAACAATTCTTCACGCGGCGGCGCTTGTTGCCCCTGGGCCTGATAGCCGGCCAGGAGAACGCTCATGTGTTCCGCAATCTGTTCGCGTTTTACGAACTGCGGACTTCCCCGGTCTAGCGAATTATGTCCGCCAGTGCCGAGGGTATCGACGAAATCCTCGCCGAGGGATTCGACCTGCTTGTCAAACCACTGCTCGACTTCCCGCGCAGCCGCCATCTGGCTCGACTGCGCGATTTGCTCTTGCTGTTGCTTAAAGCCCTCGATTTGCTGCTGCTGGCCCTGAAGTACCTCGCGCATCTTGTCGAACATCTCGACCACTTCGGGCTCATACCGCTCCGGGTCAAGCTTCAGCGCAGCAAATGGGTCAACATCATCCTGTTTGGCTTCCTTGCTGTCAGCTTGCGCAATAGCCTGCTCTGCCGTCGACACGACCCGATCCAGGGCCGCCTCGTCGGGGAATGACAGCGCCTTACCAAGCGATAACCCAACATTGATTGCACGAGATAGAACTTCGTCGCTAAAGTTCGGGACAGGGCTTGGCTCCAATTGCTCGCTGCCCTGCTCCTCGCTCTCGCCGTCCGCTTCACCATCCTGTATGTCGTCGACATCCCCGTCGTCCGGCTCGGATTCAGAAGTGATACCGCTCTCTCCTGAATCTTCCTCGCCGGTATCGTCCGACACCTGGTCTTCTTGTGTGTCGCCGGTCTTGGTATCAGTCTCGCCGCCCTGCTCGTCACCCTGCTCATCGCGCAGTTCCTTCAGTTCCTCTTCGTGCTCAGCCGCAACCTGCTCGGCCGCCTCTTCGATCTCGCGGGCCAGTTCTTCGCTTGGCATATCTCTCTCCTAGTTCTCGACTGCAAAATGGTCAATTTGCGTAATATCGGTTCCGGAAAGCCACTGGAAAGCACCGAAACGATCCGTGATTCCCTGGCGCACACCAACCATGCCTTCCTTGAGATACAACGCGAAACCAAACAAGATTTCCATGACACACCTATCAGGGCAGGCTTCCGAATAGAACCTAATCCCATCCGGCGTAACGCAATTTACATGCGTCATTTCGTTAGCCTCTCTTGTTGTACATCCCGCGCACCTTCAGGGCCTTCCGCTCGTGCGCTGCGGACGTGTAAACGGGATCTCCGTCAGCCGTGACTTCCGTAGGGCAGCCGCGATCGCGGAGATGCTTCCGAAGCTCGCCGGCTTGACTGGCGTTCACACCGGAGGCGTAACACACCCGCGGCCATGCCTTTGACGGACGAACGCTGCCGCCGCGGACCGAAATCACGGCCCCGACCAACTCAGCCCGGTAGTCACGTTCCAGGATCTTGAGACGACGGCCTTCTCTAAGCTCAATCTCCCGCGGGGTTTCCCCCATCGGAAAGACATACTCGTAGACCGTTCCGTCTCCGCCTCTCTCACTGTAGCAATACGTCGGCATATCTCTCCCTTGGCAATCTCCACCCTAACAAGGAACGGGCAAAAGTTATCGCTGCCCCACCTGCAAGAACTAGTTTCACCCGGTTTGCCGCCCCAGGGCCGCGACTTCACTCTCCTGGGGCCGTCCACCGAGGAGGGCTTGCTGGAGGATTTGGCTCTTGCCGCCGTCCGTGGCTCCCGGCCGGTTGACCCGCTCATAGGTCCGGGTCGTGTTGGCCGGCATCCCGGGCTTCTCGCCGCCACTCATCACCTGGTCGACCCAGATAATCAGCCGGTTCAGTTCCTCGAAATCGGCGTACTTCGCGATCAGGGCGAAAAGTTCTTGGATATCGAGTTGGCCGCCCGACATCTCGATTGCCGGCATGAAGGGCACCACAAACTCGGCGAGGATCAGCCGGAGCTTCTGTAGCTTCGTGGCCGGAGAGTCGTCCTGGAATGAGGACACGTCGATATCCAGGTCATAGATACCGAACGAACCGAGCCGAGAAGAACGGTCCCACGGGACGACGATGGAGATGTTTGTTCCCGGGACGGCCTTACGCAGCTTCCGCCGCCTAATCGGGTCGTGCCATTCGTAGTAGGCCAACGACCGGAATACGTCTTTCGAGAGGTCGACCACCTGGCCAGCCATGTCGCGAAGCTGCGCGTTTGATGCCTCGGCAATCAGCTTGTCCTGCCCCAGCGTTTCGGCCTGCGGCGCGAGTCCACCAAGTGAATCCAGGTTACTAGAGAAGTAACTGAAAAGGTCGCGACATTGCAGGAAGAACGCTAGCGTCGGCTGCTCCACACCGCCAACCTTCATTGACAGGGGAGGCGGGCCGTTATACGTAATCCCCTCGCCGTCATTGGCGTCACGAAACCGCGTTGCCGCCTCATTATCACCCTGGAAGCCCACTACGGTTTTCTGCGCGTCAGCTTGGTCGCCTAACTTGCGATAAAGGACGTTCGCCAGTTCATGGAGGTCGCGCCAGGATGCGATCGGAGGCAGAGGCAATAGGTTCCCCGGGACATCATCGAACCCGAGACCGAGGTATGGTCCAATCTCCGGACCAGTCCACTCCCTGACGTTCAGTCGACGATTCTTCTTCGGCGCGTACGTGACTATCAGCCCTTCTTTCGGAAGCCAAACGTCCCGGAGGAAGATTTTCTTATGGAACAGATCGGGAGTCGAGTCCTGGGATATGCTCTCAGCACGCTCGTCGCCGGTGTCGCCGATCGTCGTGTACTCGTCGTGCTTCAGGTCCCGCTTCCATTTCTTCGGAAAGAAATCGCTCTCCATCACGTCTTCCAGGTCGAGCCAGTAGTCGTTGCCGATGTACTGGATTTGCGACATCTGCTTCGCAGCCATGTCAATCACCAGGTCGTCCAGCGTCACCAGGTCGACGAACGACTCGCCATAGTCGTGCCCGAGGACTTCCCCGACCTTATGCAGTCCAATCTTAAGCCAACCGGACGAGAAAAGCGCTTCGGTAACCAGTCGGCGCATCGTCTGCTGTAGCTTAATCTCCGCCGGTATCTGATTGACGGCCAGTTCCAGATTCGCGGCCACCGGCTCGTACCCGGCCTCGGTCGTGCTAATCATGGCGCGAGGGGCACGGGCCGCCAACATTCGGACAAAGATCGTCACCGCCAGCTTCAGGAACGGGGCCGGCACACGCTTAGAGGCACCTCCCTTGAAATAGTGCGACCCGACGAACTGCTTGATCGCCTCAACCCGCTTCCTCCGCGGGAACTCCAGTTGCCGAACCGACCAGTCGATGCTCTCGCGCAACCGCTTGAACTGCACCATATCCAGCGGGTTACTCATCTTTGCCATCGCTACCCCCAACCCTCAGAACTTAATAGCTCCCTACCGCGAGGTCGCTGCTCCTTTTCCCGTTGCTTCATGCGCCACGCCAGAGAGCCATACGGCGGCTCCGGGTTTTCCTGTTTCTTTGGTTTTTCTCTGCGCTCCGCCATACCATGGCAGGCCAATGCGTCGGCCATCACCCGGTCGCCGTGGTTCTTTTTCGCGCCGGTCGGGTCGACCTTATCGTTTGCCCGCGAATGCTCCACGCCGCCCTTGTTATCGAAGATGTATTCGAGCGTTTCCTCCAGCGCGATCTTCGATCGGTTAACGAGCGAGAATTTCTCTACGCCGGCGCGATAGTTCCCCATCAAAACGAGTTTCGTCTCGTTCGTGCTGGCCCAGCCGGGCACGTCCGAAACTTTCTTACTGATCGCCTCTTCGCGCCGGCGGTAGTGGATGTTGCCGTAGCCCAGTTCCATGACGCGGGAGCCGAACTGCCGCCCAACGCCGTTGTTCTCCCAGATCAGATACGCCTTATTCAGCCACGTCGCCAGTGCCACGGCCTGGCGGGCAAACTCCTCCGGGCGGATGTACGGGTTCGCGTACTCGGCGACCTTCTCGTTCGTCACCGCGTCGTAGGCGCAGAGACAGGAGTTGCTACTGCCCGTCCCGGCCGATACGTCGCCGCCAAGCACGATCTTGTGGTCGAGCGTAATCTTGCCGGACTTGTTCAGTAGACACCAGAGATGCAACCGGCCTTCGGGGTTCTCACGAAAACGGATCGGCTCCGCCGTCACGGAGTCGTACTCCAGGTCGCCCACCAGGATCGGCGGACAGGCGAACCGACGAATCGCCTCCTGGATGGTTGCCGCCGAGAAATACTGATAGCCGGAGCCGAGGTAGTCGATATCCAGTTCGGTCGCGATTTCGCGAGCCGACGCCGCCCGGTCGCACTCCCGGTCATACCACGGCGAGCGGAGCTTGCCGTCCAAGGTCGAGCGATAGCGTTTCGGGAAACCCTCTACATCAATCACCTTCAGGGTGCCGTCCTTGGTCGTCGTGTAGAGCCCCCTGTTCTTGAGCGGATGTTCCGACCAGTGGAAACGGAGCCTCTTGATCCCGGTCTGCCGCACGTCGTAATAGGCGTTGCCGGTCCCGTTGGGCGTCGAGTTGAAGACCCGGCAGTTCGTGGCGTCCCGGGTCGCGTTCAGGACTCGGTGTCCCTGGTCGACGGCCGCGAACTCGTCCAGCAGGATCGCCGTTCTCCGGTCGCCCCTGGCAAAGTTCTCAGTAGTCGACTCCCCGTCAATCACCGAGCCGGTATACGGGTTCAACATGTGCAGCTTGCTGCGATACGCACGACCGTACCCGGGCGGCATCAACCACCGCGGCATATTACGATGCAGGAAGTCGATCTTCCAGAAGAGCGCCTTCGGGTTATCGGACTTATCGACGTAATCCTCGACCCGGGAGCCCATAAGGAATGAGAGGTCGTCATGGAAGTGCCACGCCCATTCAAATGCAAGGATACATAGCCACGAGGCCCCCATGTCTCGCGACTTCTCGACAAAGATGTCGTGCTCGTTGATCGCGCGGATGATCGTCGACAAGCCATCTCGCTGAAACGGATAGAGGATCATCGGGACCTTGGCGAACGGCTGTCGGCGCGGGTCGTAGGTCCAGACGAAACCGTTCACGTAAAAGATCGGGTCGCGCTTACAGGCATCCCAGACTACCTCGGCGTACTGCGGGTCGTCCATGACGCGGCGGTGGACCGACTGTCGCCAGCGCATACTCTCCACGAGGTCCGCGGGGACATGCTTCGCGAAGTCGGTACAGAATTTCATAGAATAAACTTCTCGGCGTACCAAACGGCCGCCTCAACGATAAGTAGACACCATGCTGCATACACAGCCAAAAAGACAGCAAGACCCAAGCATCCGAATAGGATCGCTTTCATTCGCTGCTCTCTTCTAGTTCCGTCAGCATCGCGTCAATCTCCTCTACACTCCGCTGACTGGCTCGTTTTGATAACCGTTGTTCCTCCTCTTCCGTATCACCCTTGGCCTCCACCTGCCCAAGGCGCTGCATGAACTCTTTAGGTTGCTCTTTGGCCTGGATGTACAGGAAAAAGGCCCGGTCGTTCGGGCAGGTCGTCGGCTCGACCCCGACGCGAAGGAACTTACCGGCCGCACTCATCGCCCAAGCCAACTGCTCACGGTACGAGAGCGACTTGTCTTCGCACTTGACCGCCTTCGGCCGCTTGTCGGGCTTCGGCGTGTCGGCGTGCGACTCAGGATGCGGGTCGTAGTCGGCGACATCATACGAGCGAAAGAGCGGCTTGAGGCACTGAAAATCCTTCGCGGCCTCGACGGTGGCCTGGTCGAGCGTCATGCCACCGTCTTTTTGGAACTCGGCCACGAGCCGCTTGAAGCGGTCGTAGGTAATCTTATCCTTCTTCCCGCCGGCCTCTTGTCGCCAGAGAATTGAATGGCAGCGCTTACGGAACTCTCGCATCGCGATCGGAGGCGAGAGTCCCGCACCTGCCCCGGTGCGCGCCTTACCCATCTACGCCGCGTCCTCCTTCGGAATCACGTCATCCACTTCGCGAATGATGTTCGCAAGCTGCATGGTGACACTACACGGAATATTACTTACCAGTTGCGCAAGCGTGGCGTAGTGCCGGCAGTTATCGAGGGCGGTCAATATGCGCTTGCTTCCGAGGACCTTGCCGTCCTTATTCACAGCAATCCAATACGACACACCGCCGTAAGTCTTGCGCTGATCCCAGTACAGACCAAAAGCGGACTCGCGTGTTTCGATCGTCCCAACGGACTTCAGAGTCCCCAGTATCGCGACGACCTTCTTCAGACGATCGACAGGCCTGATATACGGCCCGCTCTGCTTGCAAGGTCGCTTGATCCCCAGGAGGTCTTCCATCGGCTTGATCTCGTCTTCGATCTTGCAGACGTACTTCAATGCGTCGTCCCGCTGTTGGATGGCGATCTCAACCTCTTTCGAGTGCAGCTCGTCTTTCTCGGCGAGCTTCTTTTCTAGTTTCTCATACTCACCAACCAGCAGATTATGCTGAACTATCGTTCGACCACATTTCTCGGCGTAACGGTCGCACTCAGTCTTTGCAATTTTAGCCTCCTCCTCAAGCTGCCCGATGATTGTGAGATGCTCGTCATTCCGTGTGTTAGCTTCCCTGTTGTACGCTTCAAGGGCTTCACAGCGCTTGATGAGTGCTTCATACTCTTTAGCAGCGAAACCAGATGAACCTACGGCCTGTCGTTTTAACTCCTCGCACTTCTCTTTAGCACCCTTCAATTCGCTAAGGAGGACCTTAGAATTGGCACACATCACATCGTATTGGCGCTTCCAATACTCGCGACTGTCAGTCATTGTGGCGAGTTCATTTCTCTCGACCTGAAGTTCATCCTTCGCGGCCTGAAGCTCCTCCTGCCCCTTGTCCCGCAACTTGCGGCTCTCGGAAAGCCTGTTGGCCTGGGCCACCCGCACACGAGTACAGGCCTCAACTTCCCGCGTCATATCGCGAAGCTCATCTGCAAGCTTGACGCGCTGCTTGATTTCCTCCTGGAGGCTCTGGCTTTTCTCGACAAGCCTTCGTTCAAGGTCCCTGCACTCACTGCGGCAGTTCTCCAGTTTCCCGCGTGTGGTCGTGAGCTTTTTGGCCAGTTGATCTACCGTGGTAGAACGACGCGCAGCACAATTCGCCTTGACCGCATTTAGCTCATGGAAGAGTTCATCAGCCCTCTTATTGGCGTCGGCAAGTTCGATCACAGCTTTTCTGCGAGATTCCTCACAGAGATTCAGGTCCTTCTGAAGGTCCTGGCTTTTCTCGTTGAGCTTCCGGTTGACTTCATTACGGGAACTCAGGTCCTTACTGGCGTCAGCTAACTGATCCTTGATTCGACGGAAATCCGTCTCGGCGCGAGTGTAGGCATTCCTGTAGTTATCGAGTTGGTGCGTGACACGGACAAGTTCCTTCTTGGCTTCATCACGTTCCTTCTCTAACTCTTCGATCCTCGTGTGAAGCTTGTCGGAAATCATGATGGCCTCAATGACGGCCTGTCGCTCATTCCACAACTCCTCTGTCGCATGGGCCAACTCGCCCCGCAACCTCCTAACCCTAGGGAGGCAGCCGACCAAGAAGCGGATCGGCGCGACGGCGAGCCAGAGAAACCGACGGATCGGCCGGAACTGGCGACGTTCCCATTCCGGCCATGCGCTCCATTCATACTCAAACCAGACTTCCTTGACTTTCTCTGAACCATTGGCAGTCAACGGAATGGCGGCATGATCCGGGGCAGAAACACGGTCTTTACTCATACGGGTCTCCCTTCTGAAACAGAATTGTCACTCTCTACGCTAACAAGGAACTTACTGAACCCATCGCTGCCCCACCCAAGAAAGGGGGGAAGCCCGCCGGAGCGGGCTCCGGGGGGCAGCCCAAAGGCGAATCAGGCCGCGGCTTGCTCGACCAGCGGGGCGACCAACTCTTCCGCGGACATGCCGAGGGCGCCGGCAATGCGAGTCATCCTCGCATGAGCTTCCCGGAACTTCCTCTGAATGCCATCGGACGGAATTCCGCCGCCCCGAGTGTAGCTCAGTACCTTTTCCCGGTACTTCAGGTACTTCTTCGACGGATCGAATTCCTCATACTCGATATTGCACCACGACGACACCGAGTACTCGGATTTACGCGCACACTCCTCCTGCGTCAGTTCGGCCGCCCGGCGGATGGCTCGAACACGTCTGCCGAAGGTCTTCGGGCACTTGTCTGAATTGGCAACAACCTCAGCAAGCATTTGGGCATCCGACTTTTCATCGCTCATACGGTCTCTCCTCTGGGAAGTGGAAGTGAAACATGAACTCATCATCCATTCCACGTTAGTTGGGTCCCTCGCTTTTCCGTCGTGCCCCACTCCGGGAATCCAGATTTTTTTCAATCTTCTTTTCTGGATGGCCCCATAACCGGAACCCGACCGATCGCCCTTCTCCGGGGTTCTCCATGGAATAGGACGGCTGGTCGAAACGGGACGGCCGACCGGCCGTTATTTCCGATGATCCCGAAACAGATTTCGGGACCATCGTCCTCCTCCTCCATGGAGGCTCCCTGGAGCATGGAGACTCCTTGGAGCCATGTGCGCCTGCGTGAGGACGAAGCAGTCCAAGGCAAGGGCGTCCGGCCGAGAATCCTCGAATTTACCCCCCCCGGTTGGTTTTGGCACTGAATTCTAGTTGATCTGGGGTAAACATTAGCACCTAAATGAAGTATTACACTTAACTTAACACCAAAATTCTCGTTAAGTTCTTTTGCTGCAATGACTTAGATCATGCCCCCCAGATGGACCGATTGGGCGCGGCGGTAACCAGAAAAGCGGGGACGTGAACTCTGGAGTGGCTTCGGATTTTTATAGAATGACGAATGGGTGCTTGACACATTGACAGTTCGGCGAGGAGGGAGCGAGTAAGTACGGAGTACTTACTACTAACTACTTAATATTACTTATCTTAGCTCTCTTCTCTCTCCTATTCCCGGGCGTATAAACGGCAAATTATGTGTCATTTGACACCGGACTGACATTAGACAGTTAAAATTAGGACTTATGGAGGGTGTGATTCGTAAGGAACAACGGGTCCCTCTGGGGGCCCCATGTCGTTGAGGATTGAATTTTAGTGTGTCGGGAGAGGGGAGCTAAGTCTATGCGGAGAAGTGAGTCGGATGGGGGGGATGGTAAGGATTTTGACGATTGTGGGGCCCCTCCCGGGAACATTCCGACTGTGCTGATGTGTGAGCACCATACACATGATGTGGCCTAAGCCTAGACGTAGCAAGAGCTTACACATCATAGCGTTGTGACGTGGTGGTGTAGTGATGTGGGGGCATCGCCCACATTGGACGGCTAGGCTTGCATTGGCCATGGGTATGTGTTACATTGGCGGGCGCAGTGTAACGCTAGCGTACACTCCGCGCCATCACAATGACAACAGCCCGGAGTTAACTGCGCTCTCATCTCGACCACACATCACCCCAAACGCTCCCACGTCCACTCTCAGGCCATTCTCTCGAATCCGACCCAGAATACCTTCCCGGGCCTAACATCGCCTGAGACGGAACGTCAGAACCTCACCACACCGGCCCGGGCGTTGCCCAGTCTGCCCAGTTTGCCCTAATCGGCCATCATCATCGGCCTTCTCATCACAATCATCACAATCCACACATTTCGATGTGTCGGATGAAAATCCGGGCCGATCGGTCTGTTTTTTTATTTGACACGCGAAATCAGCGCGTTTATACTTCAATCAGCCCGATGAATCGGGGCACGCACCACACCACACGAGATGAGGGAAACACGATGAACCGCGGAATCGACTACGGCACAGGGGAGACGAACATTGATGGCGAATCCGGGATTCGCTACGGCGTTATTCCAAGCAATGACGTGTTACAAGCTTGGGCGGACAGCGCAGAATCCAGCTACGGCCCGCCATCCTGCCCGAAATGCGGGAATGTTGCGACCGCAATTGACGACCCGACAATTCCCGATCTTAGTGTCCTCATTCCGGACGGTTGGGAGGACAATGGGCGCGAATACGCCTGCCTGAATTGCGAATACTCATTCGATTCCGATGAAGCATACGGCGAAGAACCGCTATCGTGGTACGTCGACGATGGCGAGTATCTGGCCGAACAAAGCGCGGATGATTGCAACGTATTCGTAGTTAAGTCGCCCTACTACACCCGCGCTCAATTCTGCTCGCCCTGCGCTCCCGGCGCGTGCTACCTTCGCAACCCCTGCCCGGATGGCGATAAAGCTTATTGCTTCGCGCCAGACTGGTTTGACTGGTTTGCGGAGTGTGGCGAAGAACCGGCCGGAGAGTACAACGGCGAGAAAACCTCTTGCCCGTATCCTGTCTATCGGGTGGAAGACGACGAGTGTGTCTACAGACCATACGGCCATGAGGGGGAATGACAATGAACCTAGCTCACACTGTGATACTCGAATCAATCGAAATCAACGGGCAGACTGAGACTCGCAATTTACCCGAACCGCAGAGCATTGACGAACTGTATCGGCATTTTGCTACGGATAAGGGTCGGCCGATTGTCTACCTTCGCACGGACGGGGTTGCGTTCATCTCGTATTTGGGAGGCTAATTCAATGAGGTTCCACCGTTCACACCTTCTCACCCATGGCTCCGGCGCGTTGCGTTCGTGGTCGATTGAGTGGCGCGGCCGGAAGGGGCGGGTACGTTGTATCCGCCTGTCAATCGGCGGGTATGGCAATATCCGCCCGCCCGCCGGACTCTGGCGATGGTATCCAAGCGTGACGTACTATCGGCGCGTTGCGTTACATCTTAACTGGCTGCAATTCGGGATTTCCTTTCTGCCGAACCGATACGGGGGTGGATGATGAGCGAGTACACCGATTCCGTTGAGCGCTACACTGAGGGGCTGGAGTTTATTTCAACCGGCCCTTGCCCGGGCTGCGACGTATGCCGAAGCGATTACGGGTATGACACCCAAGAGGCGTTCGATGAGGCATACGAGAATGGCGATATCTGCGCGGAACCTCATTTCTCGTGGGGTGGCTGCGACTTGTGTGGTTCGCGGTTGGGGGGCGATTTCGAGGAGTGGCACGCCCGGGACAAGGAAAGCGGAGAGTTGATCCACGGCCCTCGCGCTTGCGTCGATTGCGTGGCCTATCTGGCCAATGGGGACGAACCCGAGTTATGGGGGGAATGACGCGATGAGAAAGCTACTTCGTAGACTTCGTAGGGTGCTTGTCTTGGACAGCCAAGCACGAGAACAAGCGCGACGGAAGCGTATCATCTGGCGGGCCATGCAACGGCCCGACTACCGCCCTTGCGGGTACTGAGAAGGGAGCACCATGCGCTACTCACTTAAGATCAAATGCGACAACGACGCTTTCGCAGGCGGTAATATGGGAGCGGAAATCGCCCGGATTCTCCGTCAACAAGCCTACCTGATTGATGGGGTCCAGGTTCCGCTGATTGGCGTGACTGTGATTCGTGACTTGAACGGCCAGAGAGTAGGCCATGCAACCATGACTGACGTCGCAAACTCTCCAGTATGTCTACTGGTCGGATGATGACGGCGCGCACGTCATGCTGCAGATTCACGGGGGCTGTGACGTGCGCGGGGGCTACACAATGCCGGCCGCGTTCGACGTGACTGACTGCGACGGA
>Ga0180438_10001014_pt1 | contig 51504 bp, 71 predicted proteins | sample SS_ome_12_FD_132455 | JGI IMG/M metagenome (GOLD analysis project Ga0180438, IMG submission 132455) | Hypersaline lake sediment archaeal communities from the Salton Sea, California, USA - SS_3_D_2 metaG | ecosystem: Environmental > Aquatic > Non-marine Saline and Alkaline > Hypersaline >...
AAAGATATGCATGGTTTAGGTGAAACTATCAGGCATGCAAAAAAAGATGTTTTAAAGTCAACAGCTGAAATGATAAAAAATGGTGATTTGATGACTAGACTCATGATAGCAGGGTCTTATATAACAGGTTTATCAGCACTCATAATGTTTTTAGCAAATAAGTATATGGGCAACTAAATGGATTTTACAGAATTTATATCAGATATCACAAGACGGAGTTCATCTAGAAAATTTCTGGTATTGATATTAGGGGTAGCTTTACATTTAAGAAATCCGGAGGGATTTAATGGAGATCACGTTGTTTGGGTTTTTGCTGTTTATATGGGTGTTAATGTTGTACAAAAATTTATTGATAAAATGAAATAGGAGAACTATATGAAAATTGATACATTAAAAAACAATATTGCTAAATATGTGTTTGTTGTAATTATGGCCATATTAATAGTTGTACCAACTGCTATTTTGATGTCTGGATTTAGTGGTTGTGCTAGAGTCTATTATAAAGATAGTACTCCATCAATTAAGTGTAATTTTGCCTTGATGCTTATAAAGTTAAAAAGTATTAAAGGAAATGAGTCTTTTGAAGTTGGACAATTCATCAGGGATTGCTATAATGACTTGAATGTAATCTATTGTAGGGATATAGTGTATGGAGATAAAAAAGTAGAAGATGATGAGAATAAGAAATTGGAATTTTTACAATGTCTAAAAGAAAATAGATAGTTGCACTAGTTAATCTTTGTAAGTCTTTTAGGAATGCAGGGTATCGCAGTATTGAATTTACCCCCCCGAAATGGGGGGGTATTTTTTTATTTACCAACCAACAGGCCGGATTTTGATTTAGTCTCAGGTTTTTTGGTGTTATCTATTGAAACTTTGGGTTTAGGTTCAATAATATCAACATCCTTGAGTGATATCGGGATTTGAATATCTTTATTTAATGTTATGATCCCTGTATCGGTTTTGATTTCAAGGTCAATACCAATTACTGCATAGTAATAGTTACCCTTATCATTTAATTCAGTTGAAATAAATTCACTCTTAAATTTTGAAGGCTTGAGGGTCTTCTTGGTTGATACCTCTAAACTTTTTCTAGCTAAATCTTTTTGTTTTTGATTCATAAGTCTCTCCTTATTAATATAATTCATCCCATTCTTCATCTATTTGAATGAGGTGTTTCGCATCATTGACTTCATCTATTGATATTGATACTTCTAATCTTTCAGTTTCATAATTACCCAGATTTTTTACTCTTTGATAAGTAATAGTATTAATTTTAAGTTTTGACATCTTGTGACTCCTTAAGATATGTGATGCCATGGTATCGGACACCGGTGGAGGCTGTTTCGTTGGTATCTCTTCGGGGTTTTACTGGCTGTTTAAATATTGTAAGCCTGTCCGATATACAAGTATAAAAGGAGTAAGGTATTCCACCTAACGGTCTTGTTATATGAATATAAAAAGTGCTTGACAAGGAAGGGGGGATATGTTATAATGGTCTTACGAATACAGAAAGTATTCAAGCTTGTATAGTATATGGTTGTTTAGTACGAAATAATATTTCCAGAGAACGTCCCGACGGGTTATAGAATTATTCAAGCTTGTATATTCAAAACGGTATAAACACAAAGGGTATTGACTAACGCATGTTTAGTACCAAAGCACTTGACTCGGACGCTTTCTTGTATTTTTTTTTAAGTAGGGATTGAGAGGGACACTAACTCCACCTCAGACCCACCAGAGAGCCAAAAGACGCTCCAAAATTTAATAAGCCTTAAGGAGGGCAACTATGAATAACACAACTAAATCTAATACTAACAAAGCTAACACCGTACCAACTAAACCTTTCAAGACTGCAAAGAAGTCATCTAGCAAGATGATCAACCCTAAGAAAGCGAAATCCAACAAAGCGAAATTAACCAAGTCTGAAAAAAGACTACAGCGTGAAACTAGACTAGCCAAAATTGGCAAATATCTATCTACTCTTAAAAAAGGAACTGAACTTACTATTACTGAACTTGCCAAAGCTGTGAAAATGGATGTATTTGTAGTGAGTGGTTACACATCATACTTCCAAGATCAAGGTGTTCTATTTACACATAAAAGGTACAATAAAGATACCAAACGTATGGGATCAATAGTTGAAATTAGATAGTCGAAATCCCCCTCCTTAGGGGGATCTACCAGAATTGACCTACTGGTACTGATGAGACAGGTCAAATTTCGTTCTAAGGAGAACTTTATATGAAAAACATTACTATGAAATTGGATGAATCAACAGGTATCCTCACCATCACGATTGACACAACAGCCAGATTCGGTCAGTCCAAGTCAGGAAAGACAACCATCGTTGCTAGTACGAGTGGGAATGTTCCTATAGCTGAAGATTCACCAATAAAAATCGGCATCAATTGCTATACAAAATAGTCGAAATCCCCCCTGTTGGGGGATCTATTGGGATTGACCCACCAATACTGATGAGACAGGTCAAATATTACGCCTTAAGGAGGGCTATATGACAAAATATGAAATTTTTTACGTTGATACAGGCAAAACTGTTTATTTAACATACAAACAATGTTGTGATCAGTTCGGTGAGGAGGAGTTCAAAGAGATCTTATGTGGATATGCTCCTCATATCGTAGCAGTTGAGGTTAATATGACAGATTTGGATTCCACTTCATAAATGGATATCATAATCGAAATTATAATCCCTCACCATCATGGTGGGGGAAATTTGTATTAAGGAGGTGTTAGATGAACCATGATGACCAATTGCTATTAATGGTATTACTGGATAAAGTAATATCATCTGCTCATCAAAATTACTGTACCCATGGTAATTATAAGGTGAACATAAAGTATAAATTTTCTAAGATGGAAATAGATCAACTAGACAAGATCTATTATGAGATTAGTCAAAATTTCATTAACAAACGCAAAAAAGATATGTCTTAAGGAGGACACAAATGTCGAGATTAAAAGAAAGCGAATTAAAAGAATTAGCTCCTGCTATATTCGCACAGGAGCCATCAAGTCGAGTGTCGGATAAGTATAATTTTGTACCGACAATCGATTTAATTAAGGAGATTGGCAAACGTCAATTTTTCCCTGTATCTGCAGAACAGCAGGCTACTAAAGATCCTATAAATGCCTTATATCAAAAGCATGTAGTTCGATTTCGATGGGTACATGATTTGGATAAGGATAAGAAGGATGTATTTGAGTACATTTTGGTTAACAGCCATAATGCCAGATCCAGTCTTCGATTTTATATGGGTGCACATGTGCAGGTGTGTAGTAATGGTTTGGTATTTGGTACGATAGAAGATTCATTCAGGATTGTACATATACCAGAGTATGATGAGATGATAGAATCCAGTATAGATGAAATGTTTGAAAAGTCTTTACGTACCAAGCAGGAAATCAAGGATGCAAAGACTATAGTATTAACTGAAATTGAAAAAGATAAATTTGCACGTGAAGCTCATCAGTTGAGATATAATAAAAAGTCATTGGTCAAACCTTCTAATTTATTGGAGATACGCAGGCCAGAAAATGAGAAACCTACCCTGTGGAATGTGTTTAATGTTTTGCAGGAGAATTTAATAGTTGGTGGTGTGACCTATGAAATGTCAAATGGGACACATAAATACCCTGACACCACAACAGGATTGACTAATATAGATCGAAAAATATCTATCAATGTCGCACTATGGGACATGATGCTAAAAAGACTTAAATAATCCAAAATCCCCCCAGCAATGGGGGGTTTTCTTTATAAATATATAGGAGATAGTCATGGATAAGGAGTTGTTATTAAACGCAATTGCCAACATACAACTAAATATCTCAACATCTGAAGACGAATCCTTAATAGTCAAGGAATTTGAAAATAGGTATCGACCTCACAAGATAGATAACTATATATATGATCCCGATGATTTGAAGTCTGAATATCTAATAGCCTGTTGGAATGCAATACCAAGAGCTAAATTGGATGTAGGGGATCCTATAGCCTTTTGTGTCAGACGTGGCAAGGGTGCAATGCTTGATTATTATAGGAAGGTTAGTACACAAAGATTAGTCAAAATTTGTGAATCATGTAATACTGTGGTGGCTTATGATAGGAGGAATGTCTACTGTAAGTCATGTGGTGAAGAGTATATTTCACTTATGAAAGAAGATACAGTACATGAATTTGTTGAGATACCGGATATGGGTCAAAATTTTGAAGATACAGTAGTTATAGATTTAGTATTGGAGAATTTAATAGATTATTTAGTCGAATGTTCTACTATTTGTAATCGTGATAGAATTTTGGCTATTAAAGCTATTAAAGATCGAATAGATTTCTATACTTATGCTATATCTCAAGGTCTAAAATCCAAGCAAGCCAAATCTCTTGAGGAAAGAATATTATCTGTAATTAGAGACTCATATTTATTTACAAAATGACACCTCAAAGAATTACCATCTAGTATCAAGGGGGGACATCTTGTTCAATGAATGAGTGTCCCCCTATTTAATTTTGAGAATATATTAAGATCCCCCTATGAAAAGATCTGGGGTATAGTATGCTTCGGTGTGCGATAAAATTGTAACAAGCAATTGTTCATCGTTTACGATTTCAAAATTGCAATAGTTAATATTTTATCTCGGTAAGGAGAGGACTATATCAAGAATCTGATATAGGATTTCCTCCTCCATACTATGATGAAAACTAAAAAATACTAAGGAGGATGATAAGTGAAGGTTAAGAACGTAGATATTTGTGTGGGTTGCCAATTTGGCAGTGAGGCCAAGGGATTAGTTGCATCGTGGTTAGCTAAAATCAATCATTATGATTGGTTAGTGTCAGTAAATTCGGCTCAAGCCGGTCATACTGCTCCATTGGAAAAAGATGGTAAAGTGGTTGAGTATATTGTCACAAGGCAGTTACCATCAGCTTGTATTACAAATCGTAATGCTAAAATCTATATAGGAGCCGGTGCAGTTATAAATCCACAGGTATTGATTGCTGAGATTATATACTTAGAAAGTGTTGGGATTCCTGTATCTGAAAGACTGTATATTTCTGCAGGAGCGACTTTAATAACATCATGGGACTTAGATGGTGAAAAGGAATTAAGGTTAACAGATAGGTTAGGTTCAACATCTGAAGGTGTAGGATATGCATTATCAAGGAGGGCATTAAGACAAGCTCAAACTGTGGGTAGTACAAAACCTGATATATCATTGATACTTAATAGTCATGGTATTGAATCGTTTACAATTGTAGGTGATAGATTTACCCACGAAATAATTGAAGGTGATGTATTTATAGAGGGATCTCAAGGTTATGGGCTGTCGGTATTTAATAGTTACTATCCTTATACAACCAGTAGGGATACAACTGCGAGTGCTTTTCTTTCTTATGCAAAGTTACCACCACTTAATATCAGGGATATATATGGTGTATATAGAACTTTTCCAATTCGGGTAGGTGGGAATTCAGGCCAAATGTATGAAGAGATTGAATGGGAAGAAATAGATAAGATATCGGGATATCAAGATATTAAGGAATATACGACTGTAACAAGTCGATTGAGGAGAGTCGGTATGTGGGATGCAGGGTTAGCATATCAGGCTACTCAAATAAATGGGGTAAATAAACCTATATTGACATTTGCTAATTATTTGTGTAAGGATTATGAGAATGCTAAAACATTTGAAGATTTGCATGCTATAGATCGGGATGCTTATACTCAAATAGTAGAAATGAGTGAAGATATAGGTATTCCATGGTTTGCAATTTCGACTAGTAAAGAGGGTGGATTTATAATGGATGGTGATTCGTCCGATAGAATAATATAAAACAAAAAAGGAGGCTTAATATGTCGTGGATGACTGGTGACAACAATCCAAAGACGGAGTTAAAACCCATTTGGTCATATAGGGAAGGCATGGATTTTGTAACTGTTTTGCCCAATACATCAAGGGAATTTACTCTAATACAGGGTGATTTAGATCCTACCAGAACGTGGAATGGAGCCATGTCGGTATGGGTACATGAGTTCAAATCTATGAAAGGTGGATTTGTGACTATTATGTGTAACAAATGGAATGAGGCATGCCCATTTTGTTATGAGAATGAGCTGTATAAACAATCGAATCCGAATTATAAGCAGACTGGTGGTAGATTACCGTATGGTCTATCTAATAAGGCTTTGATACAAGTTTATGATTTTCAGCAAGATCAAATCCTTTGGTTATTGGCAGGCAAACAAATTAGAGATGGTATGGATTTTATACTCCAACAACATCAGCATTTGTTTAAAGGTCATATAATTATTAGTCGAATGGGTGAGAGGTTAAATACTAATTATAGAGTTGATCTTTATAATGCAACGGTAAGGAATTTTGATCATTTAAATGATCAGGTTGTAAAGTTGGATGATGTACCACAGCATATATACTTGTCACATGAGGAAATATATGAAAAGAGTGGTATGAATCCTTATATATACTTTCAACAGAAACAAGCTGAAGGGATCAAGGTGGATATTTCTAGTTGGGGCGCTATTCCTCACGAAAACAAAATAAGTGTGAAAAGTAATGAAACAGTAACCCAAACTGCTAATCAATCCCCTCCACCAAATAGTAACCCAATTAGTAATCATACAGTAGTACAGGATGTTATGTCAACCAGTGATTTGACACCAGATATGAAGAGTGCTCTTGAATTTGTATGCAAATCGGGAGTATATGTTAATATGAAAATGGAAGATGTAATAAGGCAGACTGGAAAACCTTACATACAGTTTTTGAGTAAATCGGGTGATCCAGAAGAACAGGCGGTGGCTGTGTATATTCTTGGTCAATGGGATTCAATACAGTCATACTTAGATAAGTCGTTAGCATTTTAAAATCGGGGGTATTAATTTACCCCCTTTATATAAGGTAAATTATGGACAAAATAACAGCATTAAGAGAGTTAGCACAAAGTATTACTGGTGATTTTGGTGGTGGATCGTTGATGCGATTGGGTGATGATCCCCAGATTATAGAAGACAACACAAAGAGACAGTCATTTGGTTTATTAGATTTAGATTTAAAATCTGCAGGTGGCTTGTGCTTTGGTAAAATACATGAAATATTTGGTAATGAAGGTGAAGGTAAAACGACTTTAGCATTGGAGATCATAGCCCAATGTCAGAGAGATGGATTGGTTTGTCATTATGTAGATGCAGAGCATAAGTTAAATCTTGAGTATGCAAAAACATTGGGGGTATGTATAGAAGATTTGATGTTTACTCAACCCAGCCATGGTGAGCATGCATTGGATATAACCAAAAATACTTTACAATCTGGATTAATAGATGTATGTGTTATTGATTCGATTACTTCCTTAGTGCCATTAGCTGAAATAAATGGTGAATTCACAGATGCGAATATTGGTGCACATGCAAGGCTTATGTCTAAGATGTGCAGGTCTTTAACTCCTATAATAAGTGAAAATAATGTAATATTTATAGCTATTAATCAGATCAGACACAAAATTGGTGTTATGTTTGGTTCACCAGAGGTTACTACTGGTGGCAAGGCATTGAAGTTTTATTCGATAATGAGGATGAGAGTTTCATCTAAGAAGTTTGAATCGTCCGATAAAATAGAAAGACGACAAGTTGATGTGAGTTTTGTTAAGCAACAATCTGGTGGTAGGCCATATGATAAATCTGAATTACTTCTAGAATTAGGTATGGGATTTGATAAAGGATGGGACATAATAAATACTGGGTTACAGGTTGGTGTATTAAAGTTGGCGGGTAGTCATGTCAAATATAACGATAAGTCAATAGGTAATGGAAAATTAGCTGCATCAAAATCTGTTTTATTAGATGAAGATCTATTAATAGACATAGTTCAAAATATAAAAGCAGGAGGTCGTGATGAAGGATAGAATGGGTATGATTCAACAGATTGATGGGTTCTTTGAGCAGTTAGGTTTAGATCCTGAATCTTATAATTTAAATGAATTAATAGTAATAGTAGAATCTATTATACCTGTACATGCTACTCTGGAGATTACTAATTATGCAGAAGTTGATAAATTGTTAGCAGTCTATCCTTATTTATACCAAAAATTGGTCAAAGTATTTGCTTATTTTGCCCATCAGGTGAGGATAGCTTCAAGAGAAAAGAGAAGTGCAGATGCGTCATATATGAGATCATATAAAGAGGCATTTGAACAGTTAATGAGAGCTGTTAAAATGCAGTACGATTCTCTTAGTAGAAGAATTACTATTAATATTGAAAAGAGGTAAATATGTGGTTACAAGTTGGTGATACAATAGTTAATCTAAATAAAGTAGGTCAAATTACTAAAGAAGACAACTTTATTATAGTTTATGGTTTGAATTTTGATGATAAACTCACGATTTATAAGTTTAATGATGAAAAAGAGTGTGATAAGTATTATTTTAAACTTAGAACTATACTAGCAAAGAAGTCATCATTAGGAGTATTGGTATGATAATGTCAAATTTGGCAAGGAAAGTATTTGATCAAACTGATATTCCATATGAAATACCATGGGCATGGTGGGTCGAGAAAAAGTTACAGCATATGAGGATCAATGGTTTGGTTCAAATGATTCAAAAATCTAAAGAGTTGGATAGGACATATATAGATGGTTATTTGCCCATGTATAAATGGTCATTCAGGAAGGATGGAATCGATATATCGAAGTTTGCATGGCTATATAGTATAATACAGATTATAGGCGAAGATTTTAATTGGGGTTTGTGGGAACAGTTGGTGAAGATTAGACCTGATCACATTGAAATCTTAATGGATGCCATACATAAGTCCATGGCTAGAGGTATATCAAATTTGGCTTATATACTTAAGGTCTATGAAGGTGTATTAGATGAGTTAAAATCTTTGGATATTATGCCGAGTCAAGTTTGTATTAAAATGAAAGACAAAAACTTATCAGCGACTGTTAAAAAAGAATGGTCTGAATTGAAGGATTTACTATGATAAACATCAATAAGGCTGTGTCTTACATATTGAATGAAGTTGATATAATTGAGTATTTGCAAGAGCATGAAGATGTTGACTTAAGTAAATATGGTTCGAATTATAGAGCTTTGTGTCCATTGCATGAAGATAAGGATCCATCGTTCACAATTACTGGTGGGAAAAATGTTTGGTATTGTTTTGGCTGTGGAGAAGGTGGATCTCTTATAACATTTATAGAAAGGTTGCATGACATAAATAGGGTAAGTGCAGTAGTTTCAATATTAAATAATCTGGGATTAAATGTACACGATTTTATCAAAGATTTTGTTTCAGAAGTTGATATTAATATATTGGATAGTACTTTAAGTTTTTTTGTATCTAAGTCTATGAATAATAGGTATAGTCAGTATTTTACTAATAAGGGATGTGAAGATTTAAAAGTCAATGAGATAAGAAATGTTTATAAGGTTGGATATGCAACTAATGAACAAGAGTTACATGATTATTTGTATTCACAGGGTTATACAAAAGACCAGATAGTAGATTATGGATTGTATGGTACTAGATTTAATAATGCTATTGCATTTCCAATTTATAGTGCATATGACAGGTTGGTTGGGTTTCAGTTTAGAGCTTTAGAGGGTGAAGTCAAATATTTAAGTGATAGAAATGATAAATACATAGTAGGATTAAATAAACTCAAGACTTTGGATTATGTAATTTTAGTTGAGGGTTATACAGAGTGGATGGCCTTACATATGAATGGGTTCAATGCTTTGGCTATGAGGGGATTAAATTTAAATGAAGATTTAATTAAACTATTGTTATCTTATGAAATTAAAAAGGTGTATGTATGGACAGATGGTGATATGGCAGGGTTAAAATTCATACATAAGTTGGTACATGACTATGTGGGATATTTTAACAAGCATGGTATAGATGGTCATGTTATTTATATAAATGATAATGATCCTGATGAGTTGATTTTCCAAGGTACAGATGTTCAATCGTTGATAGATAAGAGTCTTTTATTGCCAGAGTATTATTTAGTCCGTAAGCATACCACTACTTATACAGGTAAAAATTATCAGTTTATTCAGCATGCTGTGGAAATTTGCAAAGATTACAGTCACCTTCTATTGAATAAAATGATTGGTGTAATATCACAGTTGACAAAGATAGATTCTACTATAATAGAAGATAGTTTTATAGATGCATGTGATCGGGTTAATTCCGATTATTTATTGGAAATAAATGTTATATCGTGTCTGCTTTATGGTTATAAAGTGGAGTCTAATATAGAACTGTCTGAAGATTATTTTGCTTATAAATCTAATAAGTTGGTATTCAATTTGATTAAATTAAATGGTGTGACTATTGATAATATAAAATTGGTAGCTACGGAGGTTTGGATCAATGATTATGTAGAGAAGTTACCACCACCGAATTATGATAAGTTGCATGAGAGATTGAAAATATTAAAATCATATAAGATTAAAAATGATTTAGTGAAATTGTCTAAAAAGATTGTATTGATGAGCAATAACACAGATGAATGCATATCTTATATTAATGATCAGATAATAAATATGGCATCTGATAAGTCTGTAGTAGTGCAGGATTTTTATGATTCGATGAAAAGTTCAATAGATCGATTGACTAATGGTGGTAGTATCATGGGACATGACATATCAAGTAAATTTCCAGTTATGAATCGGATCTTATTGGGCATTATGCCAAGCAAGTTGATTATATTGATGGGGGTAACTGGTCATGGTAAAACCAACATGGCCTTAAATATTGCATCGATTTTATCATATGAGCAGGATAAAAGAGGTATGTATTTTTGTGGTGAAATGCAGGTGGACGAATTGACTTCAAGGTTTATATCTATTATATCAGGAGTATCAAATACTGATATTTATACTAATAATGTAGATGATGCTGATTTACAGAAGATTATAAGTTCGACGGTAAATTTTTCAGCTAATAAGTTAAAATTTCATGATACAATGAGTTTTGATAAGATTATCAATATAATAAAATATGTATATCTAAATCAAGGATTGGATTATGTGGTTATTGACTATTTGCAGTTATTGGAATCACCAAGTCATATGAATAGAAAGGATAGAACTTATCAACTCAAGGAGATGACTCGTATACTTAAGGATAATGTATGTAATAAATTGGGATTGCCAGTTATTTTATTGGGTCAATTGGCAGATCAGGCCATGGATGATGCCACTCCAAATGCAAGGAGGTCGTCTGAATCCAAGTTAATTCAAGCAGATGCAGATGTAACAATAGCTATGAGGATGAAAAATAAAAAGGAATTAAGTATAAATCCATCGGGAAATATCATATGTCATGTTGATAAAGTCCGATACAATAAAAGCAACACTACAATATTGTTGCAATTTAATGATATAGATTTAACAATACAGGAGACACAATGATCAAGAGGTTGAGTAATTTTATAAAAAGAAGGGTGCATCGGTGGTTGTTTACTTATGACTATCAATTTATATTGGATGAGAATGCCAGAAAACCAATTCGTATGTTCAAAAATGATGCAGGATATGATCTATATGTTTCAGAACATAAAGTGGTGCATGCAAAAAGTATGGTCAATGTTCCAACTGGTGTGTATTGTATAAGTCAGATCCCAGCATGGATTTTTTTGACAGGAAGGTCATCGACTTTAATGAAACATGGAGTTTTAATAAATGATGGTGTAATAGATGGGGATTATACTGGAGAGTTGTTTATTAAAGTTTATAATCCAAAGGATGAAAGTGTATTGATACCTAAGGGCATGAGGATAGCTCAAATTATTGTATTACCACATACCAGAATAAATTTTAAGTTCAAGAATAGAAACAAAAAGTTTAAAACTCTCAGGGGTGCAAGAGGGGATCAAGGATTTGGTTCTACAGGAGAATGATGCCAAATGAGATTAATAGAATCATTTGATAAAAAAGTAGTAGATACTTATATTGAACTGGTGGTTAGCTACTATCGGGTTCATAATCAAACTACTGAAATTCATATTGATTCACTATTGGTGTTATACAGGTTTACAGGAAGTGATAAGTTGTTTAATGTAATATTTGACACTCATCATGGCTTATTGATTAAGTTGACCAGAACGATTTGTTTTAAATATGGGCAATATTTGTATGATGAGGATTATAATGAATTGTTGTCGATGTGTTATGGTGAATTTTACAGGAGAACTTTGTATTATAGTATTCCACCTCAGGCTCCATTTTCTAAATACGTAAAGTTGTATTTAAAAAGATGGTTGAATACTTATACTAAAGTAATTGTAAAAAAGAACAATAGAATAATATTGAATTGTGATAGGGAGTTAGAGTTTGATTAATTTACATACAAAAACGTCTAAGGGTAGTTTTAATTCGATAATTAAAAATTCAGATCTAATGGGATTGCCAAGTAAGTTTATACCTGTAATTGATGATACGATGTTTAATGTTATTGATTTTTATAAAGAATGTAAGGCTAATGACAAAAGACCAATTATTGGGCTGGAGGTGTTTGAGTCATTTGGCAAGGCTGAAGATTTGATACAATATTATGGTAAGATTTATGGCAGGTTGTCATTAGTGGCCAAAGACTATTATGGTTATCAAAATTTGGTTAGAATAACGACTCATGCAAATAAGTATGGTTATTATAAGAAACCCAGAATTGATTTAGAGACTTTATATGAATACCATGGATCTTTATTTTGTTTTATTGATTCGATTAGTTCGATATTGACTTATCATATAATAAATAATAATGTTAGGGCTGCACATGAAGAGATAAAAAAGATTAAAACCATTTTTAAAGACAATTTATATTGTGTAGTATATGGTAATGCAAAACCTGATATCCGAGTAATAAGCTTCATGGAGGAGCATAGAGTACCATTGATTGCATCTAATATTGTTAGATATATAAATAATTCGGATCAGCAGTATTGGAAGTACATATGGCACATCATTACCAATACTGCAATGACTGAACAAGTTGAATATCAGGATTTTAGTTTATGTGGGATAGAAAAGTTTATAGAGTGTGAATGGATTGATAGTGATAGTATACAAAATGTTTTTAAGTTAGTATCACAAATTGAAGATTATAGTCTAGATAGAAAAGAATTGTTGATACCTGATATGCAGATAAAAGATCGTGATTTTATAGAGAGTTTATATCAACAACTTGTGAATTTAGATCTAAATAGTCAAAAATATAGAGATAGATTAGATTATGAATTAAATACTATAATGCAGTTTGGTTACAAAGATTACTTTATACTAGTAAAGGATGTGATAGAATATGCGAAAAATAGGTTGTCTGGTTACATTAGTGCTGGTCGTGGTAGTGTTGGTGGTTGTTTGGTCGCTTTTCTTATGGGGATTACTAGAATTGATCCACTTAATCCAATCGGCTTCGATTTAGAGATTCCATTTGATAGATTTTTAAATTCGGGTAGGAAAGTTATGCCGGATATTGATTTGGATTTTTTGCCACGTGACAGGTCAAAGGTTATTCAATATTTGAAGGATAAGTATGGTGATGATTGTGTAAAGAACATGATGACAGTTGTTACATTTGGTGCAAGGTCGTCAATTCGTGAGGTCTGTAGGATCTCTGGTACTTTAGATACTAATATAGAATTAATATTAAAATCCTTTCCTACAGATCAACAGTTGAATTTAGAGAGTTTAAAGGGAACAGAGATTTTTATACAAAATTCTCATGATCCGGTATTTATGAGTTCATATGAAATAGCTACTCATATAGAAGGATTAGCCAGAAACATTGGTGTACATGCGAGTGGTATAGCCTTATCTGATAAGTCAATGGATGGAAATGTACCAATGTTTATTCATAATGACAGGGAAGTGACGCAATATGATCAAGATTCATTGGATTATATGGGAGTAGTCAAGCTTGATATTTTAGGTTTAAACATATTACAGATTATAAGTGATTGTTTGGATATGATAGATTTTGATATGGATAAGGCCAAATGGTTAAATGCTATACCGGTTGATGATAATGACATTTATTGGTTCATTAGAAATAGTGATATTACAGGTGTGTTTCAATGGGACACGTATAACTATAGAAAAGTCATAGATATGGTAAGACCTAAGAATTTTAAGGAATTGGTTGATCTCAATACATTGGGTAGGAGTGCTGCACTTTTATCAGGTTTGACTGATAAATACATAAAAAGAAAAGACAGGATAGAAAAAATTGATCCATTACATCCTCTACTGGAGGGATTGATGAATCAGACTTATGAATTACCCCTGTATCAGGAACAATTGATGTCAATATTTGTAAATTTAGCAGGTTTTTCATCATCCGAGTCAGATGATGTAAGGAAGGCTATAGGTAAAAAGATCCCAGAATTAATGACAGAACAGAAACAAAGATTTATAACAGGCTGTAGTGCCAAGGGGATAAGTAAAGCTGAAGCTGATGAGATCTGGTTAATTATAGATAAGTTTAGTAAGTATACATGGAATTTAGGTCATGCCATGGCATATACTAGAATTTGTTATGAGACTGCATATCTGGCATGTAAGTATCCTAAAGAGTTTTACAGTGCTTGTATCAACAATATAGATAGTAGTGATGATGCCAATAGGTTTATATCAACTTTAAAAAAACGTAAAGTTCAAATTGTGAATTGTGATATTAATGAAAGTAAAGAGAATTTTATAGTAAAGGATGGTATAGTGTATGCAGGATTTAGTGGATTAAAATATTTTAAAGAGAAAAGAATAAAAGCATTATTGGAATTGAGACAGATGGGATTTGATGATATAAAGGATTTTTGCAATAGAGTGCCCAAGAAGTTGATTAATAAGCAAGCTTTAGAGTCGTTATTTTGTGCAGGAGCATTTGATAAAATGATTAATATTGAAGAGGATATTGATATAATAGAAGATAGATTAGGAGTAGAAGTTGGAACATTAAAACACATCAGGTTGGATCAATACAAAAAATGTGGTAGAGCAACTATGTCAATAGGTGATATTATGGACAGAATTTATCCAGTAGTTAGTAATCTAAGTAGTCAATCAAGTATAGAATTACCAATGTATGTTGCTAAAATTAAAGAGATTTATACTAAAAATCATAAGAAGATGGCATTTACAGTATTGGAGGATCATACTGGTCAATATGAAGTAACGTGGTTTCCTGATAATTGGAAGGCCAGTAAATTGAAAGCTAAAGAATTGTATATGATTCGATTACAGCATAAAGATGGTTTGATCGGATTAGGTGCAGTTGAATATAGTAAAATTATAGAACATGAGGAGTAATGATGTTAAAAAGAAAAGAAATCACGCATATTGTTAATAGTAATGATAGAAAGGAGTGGAAACATGCCTCTTAAATTTTTCATATGCCCAGATCAGACAACTATTGGATTACAGGAGTGTTTAAAGGAGTGTAGGCTTAAGAAAAGGTGTTTGACCAAGCCAACACTTATGAAGTTATCTGAAGTTAGAGAATGGAAGGGTATACCATCAGTAACCCAACTTTTGAATGGTACATATCAGTCTTTTTTAAGGATAACCAAGGATTATGCTGAAAATCCTGATAAAATGGCATACAGGTTATTGGGTACAACAGTTCATGCAGGATTGGAACAGGTGGAGGATGAAACATTAATGGTTGAGTCCAGTAATGTGGGATCTGATGGTATAAGTGGTACATCCGATTTGGTTGAGACAGAAGGTGATTGGAATATTTTAACTGATTATAAAACATCGGGGTCATATAAAGTAGCCAAAGCATTGGGTGCATATCAAAGGTGTAGGGATTCAGATACTGAAGTATATAAGCAGAAGACAGTAACAACAGTTGATGGTATGAAGATTACCAGATTGAAGGGTGAACCAAAGGTCATCAAAGAGTGGGCATTCGATATAGGAAAACAGGATTGTAAGGATTGGATATTACAACTTAATAAATATAGACTAGATTTTGAAGAGCAGGGTGTAAGAATTGATGAAATGAGGATACAGGCCATTATTAGGGATGGTGGTACAATTAATGCTAAAAATAATGGATTAGATAAGAATATTTATTTAATACCAATTCCTCACATGGATGATAGTGAAGTCAGGTCGTATTTTGAAAAGAAAAAGAGTGATCTAATGATAGCCTTAGATGTAGGAGATTGGGATACAAAGTGTAATGAAGAGGAGACGTGGAATGGTATTAAATGTGAAAGATTCTGTGAAGTAAGTGAATTTTGTAAGTTTATGGAGAATGAAGATGAATAAGATAAATGAAGACAAAATTAAAGAGAGTTTAGGTTTATTACCATCGGCTAGATTAAGAATTACTAAAGTTACAAATGGTTGGAATATCAGGGTGATTAAACCATCTATAATAAAGGATAAAAAGAATTTTTCCCAAATATTAAAGGATGCAGGACATAATTCAACGGTTTGTAGATGTTGTCATAAGAAGACTTATTGCCATCCACATCATATCATACCAAAGTCAGCAGGTGGACAGGATGATCCTGATAATGGTGTATTTTTATGTTTTGATTGTCATGTTGGTGATAATGCAGTTCATGATGGTAGATGGCAGATTGAGTCTATTGTACATCCTAATTTGATAAAAGAATTAAAAGAAAGGTATAAATTATGAGCAATGAAGTTAAATATCCAATTTTACCATTTATATCGTATGGTACGATTGAGGAAGGTGGATTTTATTTTACTTTGCCATTTAGAGGAGTATCATTAAATCAGCATAAACAATTTCACCATGGTAGAGTCAAGTCATTGAGGGGTCAATATAAGTCGATAATTGATTTGGTAGTGGTTGCTTCAATGAAGAATATTTATATACGTCAATTTGATGAGAATGGATTAATATTAACAAAACCGGTGTTTGATAGTCCAATTGATTTGGTATGGATTTTGACGTTTATGGCTAAAAACACAAGGGATGTTTCTAATTATACACAAAAGATCTTATTGGATTCGATTGTTGAGATTGGTATGATAGAAGATGACAATTCTAATTTTGTCAATAGTGATAAGACGATGTTTGGAAGTACAAAAGTTGATAGTATCACATGTTTAATGTTGGGCAATTTACATTCGCATAAATTTGTTAAAGCAGTACCACATACTAAGTTGGATAAAATATATAAATTTTTGGAGGTAAATACATGATAGTAGTTTATTTAGCAGGCAAACTTAGGGGTAATTGGTTTCAGAAGTGGATGAATATTAGGAGAATGAAAAGGATAGCTACTTATTTGTGGAAAAAGGGTATTGCAGTCTATTCGCCTCATTTAAATAGTGGCCATGTAGATTCAAAAGAGACTGATAAATTTGTATTACCTGCTAATATAGAGATGTTAAAAAGATGTGATGCAATATATGTAACAAAAAAATGGGAAAATTCTCAAGGTACAAAAGATGAAATTGAAGTGGCGATGGCTGATAGAATTCCGATATTTTATAATTCAAAGACTTTAATTTTAAATTATGGTGCTAATAATATAAAAAGGAGGTGTAATTGTGGTCGTATATGATGTAGAAACGATTAGACCTATAGCAACAGGGAATAAAAAATTGGATTCCAACTATCAGTATGCATCTGGATGGAAAGATTATAAAGGTATGGGAATATCAGTAGCATGCTTTTATGATTATAACAGTGATCACATATTTATTTATAAAGAAAGTGATTTTCAAGATGTGAATAGACTTAGAGAATTACAAAATCTTTTAAATGGAGTAGGTGTGATAAGTGGGTTTAATATTAAGAAGTTTGATAATGGATTATTGCATGCTCATGGAATTGAAATATCTATGGCAAAATGTTATGATTTGTTAGAGAATCTGTGGTTTGCTGTAGGTTTGGATCCACATAATTTTGATGTCAAGACTCATGGTGGTTATTCATTAGATAAAGTATTGGCTGTCAATTTTCGTGATGTACAAAAGACTATGAATGGTTATCATGCTCCATTCATGTGGCAGGATGGTAAGTACAATGAAGTTATAGATTATTGTAAAAATGATGTAATGGTAGAAAAAGCTTTATTGGATCGGATATTTCAAACTGGTGGATTAATAGATCCAAAGAGTAAAAAATTTGTGAGAATGTCAATACCAAGGGGATTCTAATGGAAGATGATTTAGTTTCAGTTAATATTGAAAAAGTTAATAATGGTTATACAGTTGAGTATGAACATATTGAGGGCATGTTTGTGTTCAATGATTTAAGTAAGGCATTAAAACATATAGACTCAACAATAAATAATATGTTTCAGGTTACAAAACCCAAGACATATACAGTTTATCAAGAAGATGATGGAGAGTATGATTAAAATAAATGCATATTAGGTAAGGAGGGATAATTATGAGTTTATTAGATTTATTATTGATTGTGGTTGCAGGATTGTGTGTGTTCATGTTCTGGTATTATAGAGAACCAAAAAATCCTAAAGATGATTTAGATCTGGATAAAAATAAAGTAGATCGTTATTATAAAAGGTATAAACAATAAATTAAAATAAGAGGTGTCAAAATGTCAGAAATAGTAAAATCAGAAAATCAGCATATGAAACAAATTGAAGTAAATGGCATAAAGTTTGAAGTAGATATGAGACATGCTAAAAAAGTTGATTATTATAGGGTAGGTGATCCAGTTAAAGTTTTAAAACGAGAATATCAAGATGATTGGAAATCTTATACAGGTGTAATAGCTGATTTCATACCATTTGAAAATAAGCCCACTATAGTTGTAGCTTATTTAAGTTTAAGTTATAGTGAGGCTGAAATACATTTTATACACATAACTCCTGATAATCAAAAAGATATTGAAATTGCACCGATGTCAACTTATGAGACTGATATTAAAAAAGAAGATTTTTTATCTTCAATTGATCGGCAAATAGAAGGGAAAAAAGAGGCTGTTAAAGAACTTGAATATAAGAAGAGATTGTTTCTTGATCATTTTGGTCGTTATTTTGGAGAATTTAAGGATGAACTATGAAGCTATAGTGGAAAGGCTAGTTGATTTAAATTCTGATGATTTCAATGATTGGGAATCAGAATTTATACATGATCTATGGTATAATAGAAATTTTAATGATTTATCAGATAGACAAAAACAAAAAATACTGGAGATAAATAATAAATATGGAAAGATTAGCTAAAGTAGACATATCAAAATTTAATGAAGATACAGAAAATTTAATGGAAGTCTTTGGAATTAAATCAGAAGATATCCAAGATTTATTATCTGATTTTTCAGAGTATATGGTCAAATCAGATAAAGTTGGATATACAATGGAACAAGTTTTCAATAAACTTAATAATTTGGATGAAGAGGCTCAAAATCGATATTGGCAGACAATATTGTATATTTTATTCCAAGGTGTAACTAAGTTGGTTTCAACGTATAATCGGATCGTGTTAGCAGAAAACCTTGATCCATTGATTAAACAAGTATTAGAATCCATGACAATAAAAAAGGAGCATTAAATGAAATTGAAAGAACATTTTGAGGTTGGTCAGATTGTGCATGATACTTTAGGTGACTATGAATGTATAGTCAGGAGTATAAATCAGGGTAATTTAACGCTGTCAAGATTGGATAGGCAAGATGTCAAATACTATCAAGTACCAAGGTATATAGAATATGAAGATTAAATGCTTGGTGTGTGGTGATATAATAAAGTCTCATTATAGGTGGGATTTTAAATTTTGTACATGTGAGAATGTGTTTATAGATGGTGGTAAAGATTATTTCAGGTATGGTGTTGTCGATTTAAAGACAATTGAATTTATAGAAGAGGAGGAAGATAAACATGGCAGGGGAACAAAAGAATCCATGTAAAAAAGCAGCAGATAATAAATATATTAATACTTCTCCATGGAGGAAGAATAGTGAAGAAATGGATTGGGATGCTCTAAGGCATGAGTGGGTAACAACAAATATTTCAGTTGTTGGATTAGCTGAAAAATATGGATTATCGGTTACTTCAGTCAGAAATCATTACAACAGGTATAATTGGAAGGATGAATTAAGAAAATTCCATAATATGATAGATGAAGCTTATGAGGCTGCTCTTGAAAAGAAGGCCAAGCAGATAGCAGAGAGGGCTATAGAATTAGATGCTGTAATATTGAAGTCGAGTGAGCAGATTGCAGGATTAATTGAGATGCAAATAAATGAATTAAATCATAATATAAGTTGTGGCAATGATGAAGTTACATTAGAAAAGTTGGATAGTTTAGCTAAGACTTTGAAAGTGGCAAGTGAGACTCTTAAGAATTCACATTACAATATCAGGTTAGCATCTGATAGAGCAACTTCAATAGTGAAAGAAGATGAGAACAAAATAAATCCATTGGGTGAAGATGAACAGTCAAGAGTAGAGAGAGAATTGGGTTATATTACTCCAGACAAAGATAAAATAAGGAATGAGATAAAAGATCAGGATGTCGATTCTAAAGTCACAGAAGAGTAGATATTTTTATCATAAAGATCGAATGCTCTGGTTATTTATTTATGCCCATATCACTCATAAGGGACATAAGCTGACATTTAATAAACACCATTTTTTGAAGGAAATCTATTCAGATAAATCGGATGAAATGGTGATTAAAAAGTCAACCCAATGTGGGATAAGTGAATATCTTATTGTTTATACAATCAATGAATGTTTAGATAATAGAAATGTTTTTTATGTGTTGCCGACTCATGATGTAATGAGGAGATTTGCGATCAATAGATTTGATAAGTCGTTGAATCTTTCAAAGTTTTACAGGTCGTTAATTTATGGAGAGGGAAGAAATAAAACAGAAAGTATTTCACTTAAGGATATTGGTAATGGTAATGTGGCTTTGGTTGGTAGTAATACTCCTGTTCCATTTACTGAATATCCTGCAGACACTTTGGTGGTAGATGAGAAAGATCGTTGTAACCAGATTCATTTGGAGATGGGGATAGAGAGATTATCAGCATCAAAGCATCAAAGACAAATCAATATATCAAATCCTACCCTTGTTAATTTTGGCATAGATAAAGATTATAATAATAGTGATCAAAAAAAGTGGTGTATTAAGTGTTCATCTTGTGGTAAGTTCATATTTCCTGAGTTTTTTACTCATATGGTGAGGCAGGTTGATGATGGAGTATGGATAGTTATAGATCCTGAGTGGGATCGCAATCCAATGATTGAGATTAATCCAATATGTAATTATTGTAATCGTCCATATGACAGGTTTGCAGATGGTTGGTGGATAAGTGAGATAAAGAGCCATGTTAGTGGGTATCACATATCAAAGATGTTTTCCACTAATGTTACTACTAATTATTTGTTTAATAGATTTGAGAAGGGATTAGCAAATCCAACGGTATTGGAGAGATTTCATAATGCTGATTTGGGTATGGCTTATACAAGTAGTGGATCACAGGTCACGTTGACAGCTTTGCTTAATTGTGTAGGGGATTATAATTTGTCAATAGGTGGATTTTTATCTTATGATAAGAAGGACATGGTGATAAGTGGAGTTGATGTTGGCAATAAGTTACATGTGAGGATAGATAGGATTTTAAGTGATGGTAGGACACAGGCAGTTTATATAGGGACGGTTGATGAATTTGAGGATTATATCAGGTTGCACAGGATGTTTGGTGTCAAGGTTGGTGTAGTTGATGCTTTGCCGGAAAAAAGGAAAAGTAGAAAGCTATGTGCCACGTTGCCGAATATGTACAGGTGTTTTTATACACAGACTAAAAAAGATTTAATTAATCCAGAGGATCGAACATTGAATGTAGATCGCACAGCGACATTAGATACAGTATATGAAGTGTTGAATACTAGAGGAGTGGTGTTACCTAAGAATGTTCAGGAGTTTAAGGAATACAATACACAGATGTTTAGTAGTATTCGTCTGTATGACGACGAAAAGGAAAAATATAGTTGGGTTCACACAGAACCAGATCATTATTTTCATGCAGAGGCATATAAGGAGTTAGCTAAAAAGATAGCATTATTAAAATAGGAAGATCTATTTCCGATATTTATTTATTTAGTAAAGGGATTTAAATTACAAAGCAAGGAGTCATAAAATGAATGAGACAAATAAGACTGTAGTACCTGAAGAGACTGAAATACCTGCTCATATTAAAGGTGATAAGGATCCTGTAGTTGAAGAGGTGAAGGTTGATACAGATCCATATAAGAATTGGGATAAAAAGAAGTTAATCAATAGGATTGAAGAGTTGGAGTATGAGATCGGGGTATTGAATAACAGGTTGACTAGAGCAAGATCTCAGGGTGTACCACGTGGAATGGGTAGATGATTAGGTATTAATGGATAAATTTTTATGAATGAACAAAAGGTCGATAAGACAATAACGCAAAATATCAATGAACCCAGTTATACTTCTGTCCATTATAAGGGTAACAGGGGTATCATGGTTTACTCAACATCACAATTACAGCAGATCACTGGTAGAGATAAGCAGGGTAGGTTGTTAAGTTGGGGGGTAGAACAGCCTTATTTCTATCTCACGATTCAGCAGAGGATAGAGATATTTAGACTGTCATCTCCTGTGTTTGGTGTAATTACGAGCAGGATGAATAAAATTGCGGGTTTGGATTTTAATATAACTTCAGATAAAAAGCAGGAAGATAGGATAGCTTTAAGAATGAGAAATATGAAGTCCATATATGACGAGTATTCAGATTCGTCCGAGTTGTCTCATTTGACTTTAAAGTCTGTCATTTATAGAAATTTATTACAGTACATGCCGGAACTTAAGCCGGATTTATCCAATTTCAACAATTGTATGTTGAGGTGGAAGAGGAATTTACAGCAGTACAATAATGAAACATGTGACAATGTAAAGAGTTGGTTAATGGAGCCAAATCAGGGTGTGACGTGGGCAGATTTTGTTAAGAAGTGGGTAGGAGATTATCATATCCATGGTAATGCTTCAATTTATAAGGATGATCAGAATGGAGTAGTACAAAATTTTGATGTATTGCCAGGGGGTACTGTTTATCGGATTAAGGGTGCAGCATTTAATTCGGTATCGGGTTATATACAGGTCATTCCATCGTATACAGGTTATCATTCTTACATAGAACCACAGGTTTATTTTACAGATGAGATTATTTATAGCGAGTATATTCCATCGTCATCAAGGGCTTATGGTATGATCCCTTTGGAGGCTTTGATAAATAAGATTGCAGAGAGTATGCTATTTGATGAGTTAATGGCATCACAGGCAGATGGAACCAAGCCACCAGAGAAGTTGGTTATTATCACAGACAAAAATCCATTTGGAAGTCTGGATGATAGTGAAAAGTATGATATGCCATTGGATACAGGTGAGCAGAAGAGGATAGAGGAGAGGATAAATACTCCCACCAAGGGTGCGATCATGACATTTAGTGGTAATCAGGCAGAGGTTGTAGATTTATCAAGGGAAAGTACAATGTCTATTCAGATGGAGAGACAGAAGGATATCAGGGAAGAGGTTGCATTGGTATTCAATATGTCAAACATGGAGGTTAATCTCACAGGGTCTGAGGATACAAGTGGTAGGTCAACGTCTGAGGCTCAATTGGAGATAGAGCAGGGTAAGGGGATTGCTCCTGTGGTCAAGGCATTAGCTCATGCCATACAATATGGATTATTGCCTTATAAATTTGGCACAGGTTTGATGTTTGAATGGGATAAGGCAGTTGATGAGAGGGAAGAGAAAGAACTTGATAATCTTATGTTACAGACAGGTGAGATGACAAAGAATGAGATTCGAGAGAAGTACAATAAAGAGGGATTCGGGGAAGAATATGACAAGCCGGATCAAGGTGGAATGGGTGAGATTGGTGAAAATGAGATGAACCCAATGTTTACTCAATCAGTAAAGAGTAGGAAATGAACATAGAGAAGATTTTACAGAGGGATAACAGGGTGGAAATAGAAAAGAGGTTTAAGCTTCATGTATTGTTAGGTGATCAGATTGATATAATGACTGATATTCGGCATAGAATAAAAGATGCAGCAATATTGATAGATGCCGAGTGTCCGGATTCAAGGGAAAAATCTTTAGCTCTTACTAAGTTAGAAGAGGCTTTAATGTGGTCTACTACTGCGATAGCAAGATTAGAAGAGGATCAAGATGGCTGATGAAGTAGGGATGAAGATAACGCAGAATCAATATGAGACTTTAAGTAGGGATTTTGTGTTAGATTTACAGGCAGTATTCAAGGTGTTAGAGGCCGAAATCAAGGAGTTAACTGGTAAGGCTATTGAGGAGGAGTGGACACCTGATAGATTAATAAAGGAGATTGAAGGCTTATTATGACAATAAAAGAATATATTAATAAAGAGAAGTCAAAGTTTGGGGATGATGATAGCCTAATATTAATAATTGGCATAAATAAGTTACATGAATTGATTCCTACTATTAGTGGTAGGTTAATCAATGTTGAGAGGATAAAAGATTATCAGGGTTTGCCTGTAATAATAAATGAATTTGATAAGGATGCATGTTCGGTTGTATGTGGAGCAAAATAATAAAATGGATGGAGTCGTTCAGGGGTAAGAAGAAACTGACTGTAGAAGAATTATATGAAGATTTGAGATCATACAGTAAGAATAAGTTGGTCAAAGAGTTGATAGTGCAGGCTCAAATAAATAATGGCAATCAATGTGGAGTGGAGTCAGATTATAAAAAGCAGGTTAAGGGTTTTTCAAAAAAGAAGTTAATAAAAGCAATTATACTATTAAGATTATATAATAATAAACAAATAAAGCGTGAGCTTACAAAGAATGCTATGGACATAATTAAAAAGAAGGGATAACAACATGACTAAACCTAAATCAGGAGAAAAGCAACAGGATTTTATATCAAGGTGTCATAGTGCTCATGCAAGTGAATATCCTGATAAGGATCAAAGGCATGCAATGTGTATGAGCATATGGAATGAAACTAAAAAGGAAAAAGCTATGAAAAGTAAAGTTAATAAAGCATTAAATGAACTTGATAAGTTGATAAAGGGTATGGAGAAAGAAAAGGTATATAAGTCTGTATTAGTTGAGATACCAAAACATTGTCTTGGTGTATTTCCTGTAGAGGGACAGAGAAAGTTTAAGTCCATTTATCTTGATAATAGATTGGCAGGGGTATCAAAGTCTGAATCTTTGGAGCTTACTACAAATCTGGTAACCAGAGCTTATGTTGATAATAAAGGTGCATTATTACAGGGAATTTTAAAGACATTGACTGATATAAAGAACCGGATTGCAAAGGAACAGTATTTAGGTGATGAGACACAGATAGAGGAGTTCCCACCAAAGGGTGAAATCCCAATCATTGAAGATGATTATGAAGATAACGGAAGTGAGACTACTACCAAAGCAAAAAAAAGATTGAATAAGGCTGAAGAGGGCGATAAGAAGATGATTTTTGGCAAACCCTACACTTATTCAGGTGGAAAGTGGGAGGCCGATGGTGGTGGAAAGCAGGATAGTCCAGAAGAGGAAGCTGTAGAAGATCAATTAAATGAAGAGGAAGAGGAGATGGGTGAAGTCATTGATCCATCGGATGAAGATAAAGTTTGGTCTGAAGATTTAGGTAAATATGTTAGTATTCCAGAGGAGGAGACTGCAGAAGAGCAGTCTAAAGCTGAACAATTAACAATGATGGAAGATTATTTAAATGAGGCAGATATTAATACTTTGGATATGTCACCTGAACAGATAATAGAAACATATGAAGAATATACGGATATGTTATTGGCTGAGGGAGATCCTTATGGTGAAGTAGGAGATGAAGATGAAGATTTAGGTGAATTTGGATCATATAAGCCTCATTTTGAAAAAGTTGGGGATACATGGATGGATACAAATGTTGAGGGATCTCAGGCCGGTGTAACAGATGATGATGTAACTGAAATGGCAAGTGCATTAGAAGAGGCAGGATATGACATTAGTCAACATGACCCAGATAATCCTGAAGATGTGAGTGCAATTATAGATATGTATGATGATAATTTTGGCCCAAGTGAACCATCTGGAGGAGATCCTACAAGTGTTCCAGTATATGAAAGACCGTCTACTGATATAATGGACAGAGAAGATATAATTTCAGAATTGAAAGATTATGGATATACAGATGAAATGTTGGATTCTTCAGATTCTTTAGTTGACGATTTAATAGATGAAAGAAATGCTGAAGCTGCTGCATTAGCTGCATCAATGGGAGATATGTCATATCTTGAAGATGAAGAAGGCTGGGCATCGGCATCTGATGTAAAAAGAGAAGAATTTGCAGATCCATCTCATTTTGATGAAATAAATGAATTGGATCGTGAACAAATAAACCAATTGTTTAAATTAATGCAATTAGACCCAGAAGAGGATATTTCAAGGAATTTAAAAAAGATTTCTGGTGAGAAGGATAGAAGTGCATTAGATTTAGCAATTGAAGTTGTTAAACGTGGATTAGGATAAATGACGATGTGGTCTAGTTGGTCAAGGACATCGGGTTTTCATCTCGATAGTCGGGGGTTCGAATCCCCCCATCGTTGATATTGTAGGGTAGAACAGTTGGTAGTTCATTCGGATGATAATCGAAAGGTCGGGGGTTCAAGTCCCTCTCCTACAAGATAATGCGGAGTAGAGCAGTCTGGTAGCTCGCATGGCTCATAATCATGGTCAGTCGCAGGTTCAAATCCTGTCTCCGCAAATAAATGAGGTGTAGCCAAGTGGTAAGGCATTGGGTTTTGATCCCATGATCGGGGGTTCGATTCCTTCCATCTCAGATAGGAAATTAAAATGGCAAAAACCTATTTAGATAGATTAAAGAGACGATATAAAGATGTAGTAGCCAAAGGGACAAAGGCTGTTGATATTTTGAAGCAGGTGTTAGATAAAAATCTATCTGATATTCAGGATGGAGTATTTGATAACATGGATTCCAAATGGAAGAAATTTGTCAATAAATTTAAGAAGAAAAGTGATATTGATTTAAGTTTGCCGAGTAAAGAAGATATTACTGAAATAAGGTCAGTTCAGTTGATCAAGAATCAGGAAAATGGAAGGGCAATAAGTCAGAGGTTAAAAGAGCAATTAACTGATGAATTAAGGAAGGCAGTATCAAAGTTTGATGAAGATACTATAATTTCGGAACGTGGGAAGGGCAGGATAAATCCAAGGTTAATTGATCAGTTTGAAAAGCAGATAACAAAGACCTTTGAAGGTTATACCAAGAAGGATAAGAAGTTTAATATGCCAAAGAATGTGCATACGATTGCAGTCACAGAGATTAGGGGATCAATCAATAGCATGAAGGATCGATATGTACAAAAGATCATAGATGAAAATCCAGATGTTGAAGTAAAGAAAAAATGGATTCATAATATAAGATTAAGTAAAGTACCAAGACGTGGACATATACAGGTTTCAAAAAAGAGGGCTATAGCTTATAATGATTTTTTTGATGTACCATTGTATTTAGAGAGACAGGGCAGATTGGTTAGGGTCGGATCTCACAAGATGAGATATCCACATGATCCAACTGCACCCATAACACAGACTGCAAATTGCAATTGTGATTATGATGTTATAGTAATAAAGAGGAAGAGAAAATGACTAAAAAGATTGGTAAGGATATTAAATTTCATTTCCATCCATATGGTTTTGAGGAGAATAACCATACTATTGAGAAGGAAGATAAGGATGGCAAATGTAGGAAGTATTTAGCTGGAGTGGCTTCGGGTTTAAATGTTGATGCTCATGGAGAGCGAATGTCTGAAAAATGCATAAAGTCGTTTATGGATCAAGCCAATTCGGGTGATATTTTGTTACATCCTGATTTGCATGGTATAAGAGAGACTGGTGATATCGGGATATTAACTAAGTCTGAGATCATGCAAAATGGTGATTGGTATACAGAATATAGACTCTATGATGAGACTGATGGTGTAGGAGCCAATAAACTTGAGGCTATTGATACTATATGGAAACAAATGAATGGTTTACCCCCTTATAAAAGAAAAAGACAAAAGGGATTTTCTATTGAAGGCATCATACCTGATGAGTCAGTAATTACTGATACATATGGTGGATTTGACAGGTCGGTCATTGATGATGTGTTGTTAGATGGTGTGGTACTTGTGCCACGTCCGGCTTATAAGGATTCAATAGCTACAGCTGTATACAAGGCATTGGGTGAAGTTACACCTTTTAGGAGAGAGTCGATACAGACTACAATCAGGGAAAATGTTCAGTTACAAGACCTTGAAGACAATTATTATAAATATAAATGGCAGTATCTTGATGCTTTAGAACAAAATATAGAATCAATAATGACCAAGAATAATAACAATAAGAGAGAAGAATTGTGTATTTTGTTTGATGAATACAAGGATTTAATGACTAACTTAATTTTAAGTTCTGGACGCATGTTTGCCAATGAGCAAGATGAGATTCAGGTTGATAATATAGCAATAACTGATGACAATGTATATAGTCCTCAGATCCATTCAGCGTCTATAGAAGAGGAAGAAAATTATGATCAGAAGATTGAGTTGTTCAAGTCTCTTTATAGTAAATTGAATAATCTATCAAAAACTTTAGAGAGGTAAAAATGAAAACCACTAAGAAAAGAAGAATAACAAAAACTCGACCAGTCAAAAGGAAAGTTAACAAGATGTTATCTCCTGAAGAAATGACTTTGGTTAGTAATATTGAGTCTATTTTGCAACAATTGATGCAAATGGGTTCCGGTGGTGGAATGGCTGAAGAGCCTGCAACACCTGTAGTTATGGAGGCAGAAGATATGCCACCTAAAATTGATGAAGATGAGGATAAGACCATGGAAAAACGTAGATTGAAAAAAGGTCTTGAAGAAACACCTTCAGATGCTGCAACGGCAAGTGATGATGCAGAAGAAAGAATGGAGGAAGTACATACAGAGCTTTCTGCTGAGAATGTAAGTGAAGTTGAGAAGGCTTTCAAAGTTTTGATGCAAGCAATGCAAAAGCAGAATGTGAAAAAATCTGTAAATGCTCCACAGTCACCATTAACTCAAGTTTTGAATAAACTGGTTGAGGTGCAGAAGGCAAATCAGGAGCAGATTAATGATGTATCCATGGCTATGACTCATATACTAGAAGGTTTAGGAGTTGCAAAACAACTGGATGTTGTTGAAGAGCCAGCCAGAAATCCCAAGTCAATCAATAAGTCTCAGAATGATGAGTTATTAGAGGTTCTTAAGGGATTGACACAAGAAAAGAAAGAAGAGAGTAGCTATATAAATAAGGCATCTCAAAGTAACAAGGTGAGAAAGACTTTTTCAGATCCCAATATACTTAGGGGTTTGTTAGGTTAAATTTTTGAGATAATAGAGGAGACATCTTATTATGTTAATAAAACAGTTTAATAAGTTTGCTTCTGATAACAGGAGCTTAATAGAAAAAGCTTTGACTTCAGCAACCGGTGTTGGTGGTGCATTAATTCCTGAAAATCTGGAAAAGATCATCACAGATACTGTAATTCGCTTAAGTCCAGAGCTTGCAATGGTCATGCAGAAGAAAATTTCTGGTAAGACACATGAATTTAACAGGTTGATCCAGAGACCTTCTCGTGGTGGAGCGATGGGAGAAAATGCGACTACTCCTATCACTAATTCAAAGACAACCAGAGCGACTGTAGACCTCAAGGTTGTTAGAAGAAAAGGTAAGGTTACCAATTTCTTAATTGATACTTCAGAAGAGTACATAGATACTGCTGCATATGAAATGGAAAATCATATTCAAGCTCATGTACTTGATTTGATTTATTATTTAATATGGGGTAATGCCAATGCCAATACTTATGAGTTTACAGGTCTTGAGAAGTTTATCGCATCTAAACATGTTGCATTTAGTGCTGCTACTGCAGGAGCAGTACCGACTGATTTGACATTTTTGGATACAATGATAGACTATTCAAATCGTAATGGTGGAGCAAGACATACTAGAGCATTTTTAATGTCACCTGAGATGTTATCCAAGGTATCTAGTTTGCTTACAAATGTTCGATTAAATCAGGGTCTGCAGGGTGCAGGACTCACACAGGTTGAGATCGGTGGTGGATGGAGACTTAATGCATACAGGGATATCCCAATCATTGAGACTACTTCATTATCTCCAATAGAATCTTTAACTTCTACTGTAACTGTTACTTCAGATGGTACTACTGGTGGTAGTTTCTCTGATGGTACATACTATTTTTATGTTGCACCGGTAACTTATGAAGGTGAGCAGTTACCTTCTGCTGAGAAGAGTGTTACATTGTCCGGTGGTACAGCTACACAGAAGATTAAGATAGATCTTGATGCACCACATGGCACAACTGACCATGATGGTAATACTTATTACAATGTACTTTCGTATAAGATTTATTATGGTACATCATCTGGTGTAACTAATTGTACATTGCTTAAGGAAGTTAGTGCTTTCACATTTGATAGTGAGGGTACACCAAGTGGTGATAATGGTGTAGATGCTTCAATATCTATTACTACTGCCACTCCATCAACTGATGTTCCAACTCATATGCAATCTGATTTCCCATTACAAGCAAGTGGTGGTGTAAATGCAGAGTCTGTTGTACTTTGGGATACAGATCCTATTCAAGGTTTGGGTAAATTACCATTTACTAATAAGCCAGGGGATAGATTTGATGGACTTGTGGTTACCAAGCCATTAGCTGAGACTGATGATTTTATCAATTTCTTGATTAAGTCATATTGTGCATTAACTCCAGCTTATGAAAAGACCAGTTACTGGTTAAGAAATATTAGATCTGCGTAAGGAGATAAGATTATGACAGTATCAAAAGATGATGCTCAAAGTATAAATAATTTAAATCCTGGCAATCAATTATATCAAGTTGGTACTAATCTAAGGTTAGCTTTGGATGGTGGTGCTAGAAATATTCGAAATCTTGAATATGTCAGGTGGGTTGATGGATCGAAATCTGTTAGTGGTGATGGTAAAGATCCTGATACTGCATTTAAAACAATTACTGAAGGTATAACATGGCTTAACACTGTGTCAGGCAAAGGTGCGACACTCTTAATTAAGCCAGGATTTTATATTGAAAAGGCTGATGAAGTACCAACTTTATCGGCTAGTGATTGTTTAATTCAAGCCTTGGGATTACCTGAAGATACAGTTTGGTTTGGATCCGGTGCAAATGGGTCGGTTGTTGCAGCAACTGATGACTTATTAACCATATTGGGTGGCAATAATGCTGTATTAGGCTTGGGGATGTATGTTCACAAGGATGATAAGGCTTGTATAGTATTTGATGATACCGGAGCTGGTTATGCAGGAAGTTTTAATTTGATTCAAGGATGTCTGTTCAGTCCACAGGCTCAAGATGGCATGGGTTATTGTATCAAGTATGTTGGTGGTAACACTAACTGGATATTTAATAATGTGTTCATGGGTGCGAAGACTGCAGGTATTTTGATAAATAGTCAAGTTGGAAATCCTGTTAGAAATAGAATAGAAAATAATCAATTCATTGGTACAGCTATTGGAGTTCAGATTACCAGTGCTAATTACAATACCCTTGTAAAGGATAATTGGTTTAGTGCAGGTAGTCAATCAGGTGAAGACATGACAAATGCCATAGTTATTTCAGCTGGTATGACAGCCGGTAAGGTAACATTTGCAGGTAACTATTTTGAACAAAGTGCAGCAAATGATATATCGGATTCTAAAGCAGGTGGATCGGTTATTGAAATGAACAATTTTAATGGTGCATAAACTGTGAAAGTTTTCACAAGCAAAGAATATAAAGAGTTAAGTAAAGTCAAGGAGTCTGCAGAAGGCAAATTGGTGGAGCTTAATGATAGATCTGATAGTGGGGGAAAGTCTCCTCCACTTGAAGATTTTACATGGCATTTACTACATCCTGAAAATGGAATATATGAACTTCAGAATTTTGAGGACGTATTAAAAATCGATGGTAAAGAGTACAAACGCAAGTGTCAAAATGGTGTGGTGGTAACTAAAGATAAAGTATTAGCAGAGTTTTTAATAAGTAAAGGTTATGAAATAATAGAAATAGATTCTACAAATCGGTCTACTAATAAGTCTTGGATCAATGAATTGGATGTTTAGGAGTATAGAATGTCTTGTATAGAAATGCAGGTGGTTCCAGTAAAGAGTGGTGGTTTAAATAGGGTCGCTTTTGAATGTGATTGTGAATTAAGTTCTATCTCTGTTGGTAATTGGATATTGATACCTGATGAAGTGGATTCAGTTGTAGTTACATTTTCTAATACAGATAGTGCAGGGGGAAAAGTTCAGGCAACTTCTAATGTAGTAGCAGATGTTAGGGCAGATTCGGGTGTTGTTGCAGTGGATTGGGATTTGGGTGAAGTTACAGAGACTGTTCAGGATGTTTGTTACCCTCCTACTGCAATAAGGTTGATACAAACCACTTTGGGTGGTGGGTCTGGAACAACAAAGATTTATGTGAGGGCACAATAATGTCAATTTGGAAAGGGCTAACAAGTCTATTATCTTTTAAAAGAGAAAATCCAAATGATGGTGGTGATGAACTGGCAGTCAGCATGGGATCTCATATTTGTGTTTCAAATTCTACAGAAATTCCTTTGGTAGCTGGTGATACATTTATTGGTACGTGGGAGGACACACTTGAATATTCGGTTATTGTTGTAGGCTTAAGATCAGATCAAGAAAGTGCAATTAACGGATTTGTAATAGAATATTCAGCAGATGGAGTCAATAAAATTCAAGACGATGCCTTTACTGTGTTTGCCAATAGTGGGAAGGTTTATTCAGTCACTCCATCTAATAGATATTTTAGGATTGTTTATACTAATGGGTTAGTTGATCAAACAATTTTTAGTCTTCAAACAATTTTAAGAAGACAATTTATAAAAGCGAGTGCTCACAGGATAGATGATACGATAATCGGACAAGATGATGCCGAACTTATGACTTCTGTAATAAAAGTGAAAAGCAACAATGATGTAAATGAGTACACAAATGTTGACGTTCAAAATCCTATACCATCTGATGGGGATTCAGTTTTTGGGAAGGATTTATTGATTGAACTTTCTGATGAAGGTGATTTTGTATTGCCATCTAATCCCTCTGCGACAAAAAATCAAATTCTTGTAAGCATGGTATCGAATGTTGAAATTGATAAAAAAGATTCGACTTCTAATAATCCTAAACAAATAACTTTAACATTTGCTCGACCAGTGAGTACAACAGAATTTGGAATTGATGGAGGTACAGGTAATTTTTCTAATGTTAAAGTAACTTTATTTCAAGGAAGTTATTCTGAAGTATTGATTGATGAAAGCACAGATAATACAAAGTATGTAATCAGACTTTTTGATATTCCACCTGTTAGATTCTCCAAATTGCTTATTGAATTCTATACTATTGATGCTGTAACAATTGGACTAATTGGAATATTTAAAAACAGAGATGTTGCAGCAAGGATTCAGGCACTCAATGATTTTGGAACGGTTGTTAATCTATCGTCCACAAATCAAGGGAACTTAAAAATAGCATTGCAGGAATATGGAGACACTCCATCTATTGATGCCTTTGATAGATTGAGAGTATCCGAACCATTTACTATTTTTGATTCAAAACAATTACATGATAAACAACCTTTGTTCTGGGATGAGTCGATTGGTGGGAGTGCAACCAGTGTTCACAGTTCAGCCGATGCCAATGTTGTCATGACTGTAACTGCCAGTGCAAGTGATTATGTAATCAGGCAGACAAAACAACGATTCAACTATCAGCCTGGCAAAGGTCAATTAATCCTCCTGACATTTTTAGCAATTACACAAACTGGAGTAAGGAAAAGAATAGGTTTATTTGATGGTACTGGAGTTAATTACCTGACTCCGAATAATGGAATATTTTTTGAAAATGATGAAGGAACACTCAGCTTTAATATAGCCAAAAATGGCAGTGTCACAGAAACAGTAACTCAAGCGAATTGGAATTATGACAAATTAGATGGAACTGGTTTTAGTGGTGAGACTCTTGACATATCTGCGACACAAATTTGTATTATTGACTATGAATGGCTTGGAGTTGGTCGAGTAAGAGTAGGTTTTGTAATAAATGGAATTATAAGATATTGTCATTATTTCAATCATGCGAATGATAATACTTTTACTTCAGTTTATATGTCTACTCCGAATCTTACACTCAGGTACAGTATTGAGTCAGATGGTACAGGAGCCGGAAGTATGACTCACATTTGTTCTACTGTTATGTCAGAAGGTGGAATCGAAAAAACTGGTGTGTTAAGAAGTACAGAGAGTGCAACTGCTTTTGTGACTGGTTATGGTGCGAATAAATATGCACTACTTGGAATAAGATTAAAGACTGCCTATAAGGATATAAGTGTTATACCAGAAAGTGTTCAATTGATTATTGGAACGAATGATGCATTTAAATGGGAATTGCATTTGAATCCTGTAGTCGCAGGAACTTTTACTTATAATGATAAAACGAATAGTGCGATACAAGAAGCTCAAGGAGTGCTAGCGAATACAATTACTACTGATGGAATAATTCTGACCGCAGGTGGTGGAGCACAAACTTCAAGGGGAGCAGAAGCATCTTTAGAAACAGCATTAAGAATTGGAACATCAATTGCCGGAGTCCAAGACACATTGGTTTTAGTCTTTAGGCCTTTTACAACAAATGTATCTGTTTGGGCTACTATGAACTATAGAGAATTGTTATAAGGATAATAAAATGAGTATACCAACAGCAGATGAAATTAGAACTTTTTTAAATGGATACAAAATTACAGCGACTCTTGTACCGGATGCATGGATTGAAGCAAGACGTGATAATTTTATAATTCCAATAGTTGAGAGAATCATAGGTCGATCTGTTGATGCTGAAGATACGAATGTTGAATATGTGTCGGGTACTGGTGGACCATTATTATTTTTATCGACTAGAAACATAACTGAACTTGTATCCATAGAATATGTGACTGGAAGTGGTGATATAGATTCTAATATTAGTGTTGCAAGTGTGAGGTTGATTGCTGAAGAGGGTATAATTAAGGCGATTTCGAATATTACAGAAGGTGGATATAGTACTTTATTTATGAAGGGAACTAAAAATGTGAAGGTGACTTATAAAGTTGGTGGTTCAATTACAGACGATTTGAAAGAGGCAATTATATATTTAGCATCTGAACAGATTTTAGGATATGTAGGTGCTAGAACTGGTGGTGGTGCATTATCAGTCCAAGGATTTAGTAGAAGTTTTGGTGAGCGTGGTAGATATCAGGATTTAAGGAATGATCTTAAGCGTCAAGCCATGGGAATATTAAAAGTTTATTCATCTGCTGTAGTTGGGAGGTAAATAATGGTTAATTTCGTATTTGGTGTATTTATTGAGATATTGATAAGTGTATGTTTTGTTATTTATAGTTTTGTAAGAAAGGAATAAATTATGGCTATAGAAATTGGTGTACAATTAGAAAGGGACTGTGCCTTAGAAGATGCTAAAGAATGGATAGATGAACGTGGTGATGAAATCAAATTAAAGGCATCTAATGAAGGTAATGTGGTCAGAGATGTTTATGGATCTATAAAGCAAAAAGCAGTAACTGAATACACTATGAATGCTTTCCCTATTGAGTTTAATCCGACTGATGGCCAGATGGAAAAGGCTGGTATAAAAGAAAATGTTGATGTTATTATCTATTTGGCACAACTTGATTTGACTAATAATAGTATTGGATATGAAACTATTGATGATATAAGATGGAGAGTTACTGTAAAAGGAGCGACTTATACAATAAAGGATAAGAATCAGGTTAATATGATGGCAGACACTTATTTAAATATAGCATTAGGTTTATTTAGAGTATGACAATTAAGATTATACAATCAAATGATTATAAGAATAAGAAGTCAAGGATCAAAAAATTACCACAATTCATGGACAAGTTGATACGTGGTTATACAAAACGAGATTTGATAGAAATCAGGGATATTTTCCATGATGGAATAAAAGATGATACTTTGAGGTTAGAAAGATTATCGGAACTTACTAAGAAACGCAAACAAAGTCAAGGATTTGCAAGTCCATCGACTCCTTTATATGGAAAAGGTGACGAATCAAAAGATCGGTCTTATATGAACATGTTAAATATTGAAAAGACTACTGGTGGATGGAAGTTAGTACCGAGTCGTAGAAAACATTGGTCGGGTAGAATAACATTAAAAGAATTATTTACAATTCATGAGCATGGTGCAAAGATAGTACAGGGTGATAAGATTATACAAATCAAACCAAGGCCAGCTTTATTATTGGCATATAGACGTTGGTTAATAAGACAGAGAAAAGGTGAAAAGTCAAAGGAATTGAGAAAAGCTTTGACTGATTATATAGATAAAGGTAATAGGTCTTTAATGAAAATAATAGAGGATTATGATAATAGAGAATGAAGACTGTAATTGATAACTTAATCTCAACGAGTGGATGGTCGGCATCTGGTGGAGCGACTGTGTATGGCACTAATCAGATAGAAAATTTTATAGCTGGTAACAATACTGCATCTTTAATATTAAGGTTTAATGCTTTGAATTCAAATGCAGAAAAATCTTATAGTATTGATGTTACAAATTATGATATATTTACTGTATGGATCCATTCACGATTATTAGGTGATCCGGAAGCAATTGATGTAGATCAGTTTATTTATAAGATTGATTTGGGTACAGGAGAAGAATTTTATGTCCAATTAGACAATAAATTTGTACCGATAACTTTAGACATTTCTGGTGTGAGTACAATTTCTAAGATTAAGATTACTGCTTTACATTCTGAAGATGATTATTTATTTTTATCATATGCTGTAGCTTCAAAGGATGTGTTTCCATTAGATATTTTTGCTGGGATAAAAGAACAGTTAGAATTTGAAAGAGATCAGTATTTTAGTCAAAGGCTAATAGGCACGATAAGTGGTACAACTGGTGATACTTCTATAACTTTTAGTGGTTATCCGGTTTTTATAGATCGATATTCAGTTATTGAGATAGATGATGGGGTAAATTCAGAGATTCACCATTTATTGGATCGTGAAGGCAATACCTTTGAATTAAGTGGATTACAGGATGGTAGTGCTTTACTTAATGATTATACCAATGCTAATGTTTATTTGTATTATCCAATAGATTTTGGCATGACACAACGTGAGATATCATTGCCTTCTATAACAATTTGGGGTTTTGTATCTGAAAGAGAAATAATAAGTAGTGAATTTGATTTAATATATGATACTATAAGTGTTGACAATCAGACTTATCAGGAAAGACAGGTTGGTCAATATTTAAATTGGAATATCTTAATAGATTGTGAAGAGAGAGAAAGCTATGAAATATCAGGTGAATTAGCTAAAATAGTAAGACAATTTTTAGGTAAAAGGATAATTTGGGTAAATGGACGTAAGATTCACATAGAGTATGATGGTTCATCGACTGAAGTCGAAGCTACTGAAAACTATGATATAGTACCCAAGATTCAATATCCGGCTAGTGTACAGATAAAAGAAGAAATTTATAATAGAAAAACTATTTATAAAGTCCAGACTATAAATGTAACCACCACTATAACTCAGGAGGATTAATTTAATGGAAAAGAAATTTGAACAGTCTAAGGGTTCAGACAATAAAAAAATTGGCAAGGATAAGCCAAAATTCGAACAAAGTAAAGATATTGGTTCTAATCAAGTCAGGTTGGTATTCAAAGGTAATCGTACTTTTGAATTACACATTGGTAGAACATTATATAGATTTGAAGGAAGGGAATCTAAATATGTTCCCAAATCTGTTTTAGATCATAAGGATTTCACAGAACAGATTAAACAATATTTTGTTATAGGAGAATAATATGACTACTAGAAACTTAAGAAGATTGGGAGTATATGGAGAAAACCTTCCAACTAAGAAAAGTAAAACTGTAGAGCCATCTGATTTTTTAATTGGTGGGCTGATCGGTTTATTTGAGAGACGATTTAAAGTTTCTTTTCTTGTTAATAATTCTGAAGAGGCAAGGGAAATCTTTGGTGATCAAGAGACTTCAACTTATTATGGTTGGGATGCACTAAAAGGATTTTTTGATAACATTGTTGGCACAGATGGTAAAGTCTATATAAAGTCACATGTTGGATATGATGGTACTTCATTTGATGGAGTTGTAGCAACTTCTACTGCTGTTGATGGTGCCGCTGCCAATTTAATGAGAATCGATGCAGCATATAAAGGTGATTTAGATTATAGTACAAGTGGTAATAATACTGGATACACTATCACAAATGGTGACAGGTTTACTACTGCTGTAAAAACTGCAAATACAGCTTCTGATACTTTTATAATTGTTGATTCAGTTGCAGGAATGTTTGTAGGTGATATAATAAAAGTTGTTGCTACTGGTGGTGGTGGAGCGACTGTTTATAAAGAGATTACTGCTATCGATGAATCAACAGGTACAATTAGTTTTACTGGAGCTTTTGATGGTGCAGCAAATGGTGAAGTTGATGATGTGGTATCAATTCCAGGATTTCAATTAAAAATTTTTAGAAAGTCAAAGACTGGAATAGAAACAGAGGTTGAAACTGAACTTGGTAAAATATGGTGTACTACTCAAGATGCAGTCACAGATTTTTATGTAGAAAATGTCTTTAGCCAGAGCAAATGGATTAAAGTTACGGATCTTGATCCTGCTACTGCTGTTGGATCAACTATTTTTCCTGCTGATGTATCAACTGTTACTTATTTAACAACTGGATCAAATGGTACAAGTCCGACTACAGTAGCTCATTGGTCACAAGATTTATTGGCCTTTGATAATGATCCTATAAGAATGATTTGTAATCCTGAATCCACAGATGTCGATATACAAAAGGCTATAGAAACTTATTGTAGAGCAAGGGATGATACACCAAAGGTAATATTTAATATTGCAGAGAACCAGTCCAAATCTCAGATGATAACAATTGGTAATAACTTTCAGAGAAGTGATGATGTATTGGGGGTTATAGTTGGGGATTGGGTCAAGGTTGTTGATCCTTTTGCAGCTTCAAATATTGCACCGGATCGTAATGTACCAAATGTTGGTCATGTTATGGGTAATTGGATCAGGGCTGTTGGCACAAAGGGAATACATTGGGTTCCTGCTGTACCAACTAATCCATTGTTTGGGATAACAGACATAGTACGTACTACTGCTTTTACAGATTCAGATAGAACTGATATAGCTGAGGCTGGAGTAAATATCATACAGTTTATCAAAGGTACAGGGTACATAATAAGGAATTTCTTTACTCCATCAACTACCAAGGAATTTAGCTTTGCAAATGGTATCTTGATGAGAGAATATATTAAGATATCGGTAGTCGATTCTTTACAGAATACAGAAAATGAACCAAACAATTATGCAAGGATACAGGCTAGTAGAACTGCAATTCTTAATTTCTTATATAGATTATGGGAAGTTGGTTCAACAGGTAATGTTCCAGTAGGTGAAACATTTGGTCAGACCATTGATTCTGAAACAAATGAATCATCAGAGCCATCTGATCATTTTCAAGTACAAGCAGATGCTATAAACAATCCTCAGGCCAGTATTGAATCTGGTGAGAGGAATTTAGATACATGGTTTACATATCCATCACCTGCAGGTAGTATAAAGATTGGTGTTGGACTTTTATTATTGGGATAAGGAGGAATTAAATGCAAGATAATGCAATGGCTGAAAAGAAAAAGTGTTTCTGGGACGGTGAAGAGATTTCTGGATTAGTTAGTGTAGAGGAAATTTCCAGAGAAAAACGAACTGTTGAAGTTCCTTCTTTTTCTAAGATTAGGGATTTAAATTCAGGTATAATTAAAATTCCACCTCTTAATATAGTTTATAAGGTGGAAAGAAATACAAATACCAGAGCATTTTTTGAGAATTTTTACAACCAGAACCAAGTAAAAGATCTGGAGATTGTAAGAACGGATGCTGATGGTGTTGAATTTTCAAGAAAGTTATATCCGGATTGTGAATGTACGAAGATTGCTGAACCATCATATGATGCAGCAAATCCTAACTATGCAACTATATCAATTACTGTTACACCATGGGATATAATTGATTTAGACTAAAAAGGAGTAATTTATGGAATTAAGGTTGCCAATACCGATTTTTTTAAAGGATAATATTTACACTCATGTGGAAGTCAAGACACCAACTGCTAAAGTATTAGCTGATACAAATGATGTAATCAACTCAGCAGGTGAATACATGGGAATGAGAAATTTAATCTCTGGATGTATAGAAAGGGTGTTTAATGAAAATAATGAAATAACAGATTCTGTATCTATCAAATCTTTGGTATTTAAGATGCCCAATAAGACTGCAGAATTTGTTTCTACTGATTTAATTGTAGATTTTTTTAATGGTGACGATTATGTGACCGGTATTTATCCCTGTCCAATATGTAGAAATGAGGAAGTGTCTAAACAATCGTTTGATATAGATACAAGAGATAGAATAAGTGATCTAAAAGTAGTTTATATGGAAGTGGATGAATATCAAAATTCAATAACTGTTAATTTATCAGAACCAGTAATTATTAAGGTAAAAAATGAAGAACTTCAAGTTGATAATATTACAATTGGGTATCCAACTTTAGAACATCACCACAAGGCTTATACCAGATTTGGAAATACTAATACAATACGATATCAATTGGCTATATATTCTGAAGCTTTAATAGAAGTGAATGGTCAAGCTATATCCGATGAATGGAGACGATCTTATGGTATGAAGATTTTTGAGAATATGTCCAGAATCAAAGAAGTAACAGATAAGTTTTCAGATTTTATAAATAAGTATGGTCGTGATTTAAGAGTCGAAAAAATTTGTAAGTCATGTGGTGAGGTTTGGCAACCCATTATAAATACTTCCAATTTTTTCGGTTCTGCACTCCAGTTACGTTAGACGAGTATCTTGGAGTGCGAACCGAGAATTTAGTTTGTATTAGTGATGCTTTTAGATTGATAGATTTTTCAATTGATAGATTTGTGAAGGAAAGTTTTTTGATGATGTATTTAAGTCAGGGGGGTTTGACGTATTCGGATTTAATCAATATGAGTTTTAAAGAATATCAAGAATTCAAAAAAGAGGCAGTAGAATTACAAAATGCTATGAATCCTAAAAAAGAGGAGCAAGACGGTGGATGACATAACCTTGACATTTAATCCTAACATGTTTTTAGAGGCAATAGGCAAGATCAACATGGGTCTTGAGACTATGGATCAAAATTTTAAGTCATTTGCTGACCAAAGTACCAAGAGGTCAGAAAAGACCAAAGTGTCGGCCTTAAGTATTGCTAAAGGTATTGGTGTAGCCAATATTGCTATGTCTGGATTTAGGAAAATTATGGCTCAAATTCCTGAATTGGGCAGGACATTTTCAATAGCAGGTAGTATTATATCCAAGAATTTGCTTTGGCCTCTTAGACAAGAGTTGATTCCAGTATTGCAAAAAGTGTTAGATTGGGTTCGTGATAATAGGGCTATGTTCGTAAGATGGGGTAATGTAGTAAGAAATATTTTTATAGTAATTAAAAACTTAGTAACTGGTATAGTCAGAATTTTACAGCGTTTATGGGATGGATTTATATCGGGTATTGAAAGAGCATTTAATACTTCAGTTGGTAAGATGACTGATTTGGCCAATTTATTGGTATTCAAGATTTCAGCAGTTATTAATTTTTTAGTTATAACATTAGAACCAGTAGCTGACATAATAGCAGGCATAATGGTTAAATCGGCAAGGGCTGTCATGGGTTTTGTACAGGGATTTAGTGAAGGATTTGGTGATGTAAGTGAAGTTCTATTTGATGTAATGGATGTTTTTAAAGATTTCTTGGGCTTACTTGATAGTATGTCCGGTAAGGGTGACACCTTGGTAAAAATATTCAGAACATTGGGATATGTACTTGGTACTGTTGTAGGTGGAGCGATCAGGTTGGCACTTAGTCTATTTGATAGTTTATTATTGGGGATAAATGAAGCTGTTGGTTTTGTGAAATGGGGAATTGCCAGATTGAAGGGTGATGATGCTGAGGCTAAACGAATTCGAAAATCAACAGATGCAGAGACTGAAAGGATTGGAACACGTATTCAACAAAGAATGCAACGACAAAGGGATATAACAGTTGGAGGGGGAAAAAGAATTGGTCAAATGTGGACGAGTGGAACAGGTAATGAACCGGCTAAATTAAAACCTGAAACGGTCACCAATAATCAGAGTACATCTAGTGTTGTGAATCAAAATATTACTGTAAATAATCGAATAGATGGTACTAAAGATCCACAAATGACAGCAGATCAAATATCCGGACAATTGAGGGATCAGTTATCAAAAGAAAGAGCTAAAGCAGGGAGATCAAGATAATGGCTATAAATTTTAAATTACCAAAATTTGCATTCAATCTTCCATGGTTTTTATATGATATAGGTAATAAACAATTAATTGTAAGTCAGACTATACCTGATGAGATTAGTGATGTCAAGGATGTTATATTAACTGAAACTCCAATTCCTGGATTAAATTATCAACCAATAACCCCAGGGGGTGGAGGTAATAGGAAGATAACAATGACCATACCAATTGTTAAGAGAAACAATTCAGTTGGTAATATTTTATTGATTAAGCAATTTGAGCAGTTGAGGAATCAAAATGTTGGATTAACAGGAGTGTTTTCAAATCAGTTTACTCCTAATCCACAAGTTTTATATTATTGGGGTACAGGATCTGTACCTTTGGTGTATTGGGTTAAAAAATGTGACTTTACTCATTCTGGTGGATGGGTTAATGAAATAGGTAATCCTACTTATACTGGAGTGTCTTTAGAGCTTTGGTTAGATGAGACAAATCCACTCTATGAACTTGAACAATTATTCAGGAAGTTTTCTGCACTAAGTGGATCCGTTGTAAATGCATATGATGTGGTTGAATCTCAAAGATTGAATCAAAGGATATTTTAATGAGATATGAAAGCATAGATACAATTTCTTTTACTAATCACAACAATAGAATTGTTGCTATTAAAGATAAGCGTGAGTATCCGGCATATGAAAAATTAATAAATATTGTAACAAATGCTGATGACAAGGTGGATGAGATAGCCAGTCGTTATGAAGCTTATGGTGATGGTGGTGAGGATCAAAGTTATAAAATAGTTGATTACAATATAATAACTATTTTTGAGACGGATTTTGATATGTCAAAGATTAAAAGTTTGGGTGTACCAGTATGATAAACTTAGTAAATCAGGATAGTTCTTTTTTCAATATTACAAGTGGTGATGTAGATATTACTGTATTAAATGAAGACATTATCTCATTTACATATGAAGAGGAAATGAGCAGATATAATTCTGGTACGATATCACTTTATGATGATGGTAATAAATATTCAAAGATTTTGAGATTAGGAGCAAGACTTAATATTTCATTTGGTTATTTAAGAGCAGACCAGTCATTGAAAAATAAGTTAGTTAAAACTTTGAATCCTAATGAATTAGATGGTGGTACAGCTAGAACAGGAATCAGGGGTGTTGTACAAAGTCCATCCGGTGGTGGATCAAATACTGGGGTAGTGACATATAATTGTAATTTTTTCGGTAATGAATATTTAAAAGGTAAAGAATATAAAGTTTATGTTGGTATAAGTAGAGGTCAATTGGTCAGACAACTATTACAGGAAATCGGTGCCACAAATGTGTTGATAAACTTTACCAGACAAAATGAAATTTTAAATGAAGATACCCAGATTATGCAGAGGGAAACAAATTATAGACTATTATTAAGATTTGCCAGAGAATGGAGAACAGTATTTAGGATAAGTTATGATCCTGCAGGTAATTTGACAGCTTTGTTTGTTTCTCCTTCATTTTTGCAAAGTACTAGTATACCAAAATTGATGAGTGGTGCAATCGGTGGGGACACAGTATTGCTTGATTATAAAGGAAGTATCAACAATGTAATAGAATACACATGGGCTAATAAAGCTGGAGAGGGTGGACAGGGGGACAATGTTAGGATTGTACAGGGTGCTGATGGTAATCCAACATTCTTAAGGTATGTGACTAGTGGTGAAACAGTAAAAGTTTATAAGCTTAATGAAGATAGAATTAAGAATAAATTAAGAGGAGCTAAAAATTTTCAAGATCGAAATAAGCTTATCAAAGAATGGTTAAATACTGATGATTTTGAACAGGTAAAATGGGCATTTGATCCCATAGAGCAATCGACTGCTCCTCAAGGATTGGGGTATACTATGAATGTCAAGATGTTAGGCAATCCTTTGTTGTCTGCACCATTAAAAATTTTGTTTACAGAGACTTTTCCTGTTTGGTTCAATCCTAAGAATGATAAGACTCATATAGTAAATTACTATGCAAGGAAAGTAACCCATACGATTGATAGAAGTGGTTATAAAATGGATTTAGCTATTATGGATGCCTTTACGATGTATGGGGGTAGCTTATTATGATGACTGACTATGATTTCTATGGTGAACTTGTAAATGATATAAAGCGTGAGACTGTTTATTTAAGACATTATATAGGTGAAGTAGTTGATAATGAAGACAGTTTAAAAAAAGGAAGGATTAAAGTCACATTACCTGAATTGGGATTTTTGAGTAAAGATTTATCGATATGGTGTAATCCAAGACAGGGACATGGACTAAGTGTACCAAAGGTCGGATCATGGGTAGAAGTTTATTTTATCAATGGAGATCCAGAAAAACCAGTTTATCTATATTTGGCATCTGAGATTGCTGAAAATACACCAAAGGGTTATACAGGTGACGTAAAACAACATGTATTATTTGAAGATCCAGATGATGAAAATGGGTTAATTTTATATGAAAATAATGGTACTAAACTTACATTTTTTAAAGGTGATGAAAGTTTTGTATTGGGTGATACTGCACAGACTGAACTTGATAAGGATAAAGATGCAATGACTGAATTACAAAATGCTATAAATGGATGGACTCCAGTACCAAATGATGGGGGTGCAGCACTTAAGGCAGCATTAGCAACTTTTTTAGCTAAACCCATGGCAGATTATTCAAGTATATTAAGTGATTTAATAAAAGGTAAATAAATGGCAGAAGAATTAAATTTTGATCAAGCATGGGACATTTTCTTTTATTATGGCAAAAGTGATTTGGGTCTGGAGAATCAATTTGACTTATACCAAATTATTACTCAACCTAAGAGGTCGCTGTTTTATAATAGAAGAGAATCATCGGGACTTAGTGAATATGAAAATAATCCGAATGCTTTACAGTTACAAGTATTGGCCAGATTTGATATAGCCAATGCAGTTGCATATAGGAATACTTTAGTGGTTGATGGTACAGAAGGTCGAAAAGATAGAAGGATAGCAGTAAGCCAAAATTCTATAGGATTTGATAATAGAAATGGTGAGTTAGATATTAGTATTTTGTATTTCAATTATTTTGATTATATAAATCCTAAGATATTCTCATCTCCATTAAGTTCATTGGGAGGTTAATATGTCAAATAGTGTAAATCCATTAAAATACACAAGTAGAACTTTTAATACAATATTGAATGATATAAATAACAATGATGAGTTGGTGGATACTCCTAATTGGTATAAAAATTTAATAGCAGGATTGGGTGATCTATTAAGTATGTGGGAAAATGCGAATGCTAATCAAGCTCACTTGAGAACATCCTTTACCAGACAGGCAACGGCTGATTTACTTGAATTAATTGATTATTTTTTATCTCCTAAGTCCACAGCATCGGGTACATTGTTATTTTATTTAGATGCTGATTCAGTCTCATTTCCTAAGAATATTTTATTGGGTAATTTGGCAGCAAGATCGGAGGGTACATTAGAAGTTTCATCTCGAAAGTATGAAGCAAGATCAGCAGTAACGGTTAGTGCAACTTCAGAGGGTTTTACTACAGATTTTGCTACTGATAATAATTTAGATGTAGCCAGAGTTTATACGACTGGTGAAAAAGTCAGGGTATCGACTGACAATACTTTACCTTCTCCATTACAGGCAAGTACAGATTATTGGGTAATAAAAATATCAGATACTGAAATAAGGCTAGCCACAACTTTGGCAAATGCTTATGCAGGTACAGAAATTACTTTAACTGATGATGGTACAGGTAATCATACAGTAGCTTTATATTCAACTCAGGTAACCTGTTATCAACAGGAGACAATTGACCAGTCTATAATAGGCACAAGTGATGGTACAACAGAATGGCAAAAGTTTGATTTACCGGATTTAGATGTATTGGAAGATACTTTGATTATTACTATTAATAGTGTCCAATGGACAAGGGTTGATACTTTAGTTGATTCTCTTCCTACTGATACCCATTATTTATTAAGATACAATACTGATAATTCGTCTTATATTTTATTTGGTAATGGAACATATGGTGATATTCCTGCCAATTTTGATATATATGCTGATTATGCCACTGGTGGTGGATTAGATTCAAATATTAGCACAATAGGTAAAATAAATGTTTATGCGGGTTCAGATGGTGATATATTAGCAGTTTCAAATCCATCTACATTTACAGGTGGATCCGAAGAGGAAAGTCTTGCATCTGCTAAAATACTTGGACCACTATTATTAAAAGCTAGAAATAGGTTTGTTACAGTTGATGATGGTGAATCTCTTGCATTGGATTTTGGTGGAATAGCAAGAGTAAAAGTCAATAAAAATGTCTATGGATTATTATCATGTCAAGTACCAATAGTACCAAATGGTGGTGGAACACCTTCATCAGCTCTAAAATCTTCTCTTCAGACTTATTTAATAGATAGAACAATTTTAGAAACAGTTGATGTTCGGGTAGTTGATCCAACATATAATACTATTACTCCAGTTGTTACTGTAAAGATTGATTCAGGAGCATTATGGTCAACAGTACAAGGATATGTAATATTAGCATTAAGGCTTCAATTTTCTGAAAGAGGATATGAGATACAGCAAGATTACATATCTAATGGTATAGAGAGTGCTGTCACTATTATAAATGCCGAATGGAGTACTTCATTTAGTTCAAGTGACTATAATCAAATAGCAACTTTGTTAGATGAAGACAACTTTGAACCAACTGATTTTGGTGTAGATTTTCAGGAATCCGATGTTTTAGGATATATAGATACAAATGTTGAAGGTGTTGACTATTTAACATGGTCAAGTCCGGCATTTCCAATAACACAAGCTGATGATGAGATTACTACTGATAATGTCTTAATTGGTAATGTAACTCAAATTCCTTAGGAGTTTAATATGTTTCCTTATCCGTTTGAAAAATTTGTCCCTGATATTCTTAGGAATAATTTAACAGCTAAAGGTCAAGCTTTCATTGATAAACATGATGAATATATATTAGCATGGATTGAAGAATTAAAAGAACTTTATTTTGCTAATAAGTTACCTGAACGAATACCATTGGATTTTTTAGAAGAAATGGGTTACTTTTTAAATGCAGGATTGATGCAGACTGATACTGAAACCATTAAACGTAAAAAAATTGCAGATGCAGTAAAAAGTCATAAATTAAGAGGAACGTGGAATGATGATGCCAAAATTAGAATTGATAATATAACTGGTTATAATGCAGCCATTTTTGTTGCTACTCAATCTGATGATTCTATAGAAATGGGTCAAACATCAAGTGAAGATGCTACTGTTTATTGGAGCACAGAATCGGGATATGATGGTGCAGATGATAGTTTGGGTACATGGGAAATAGGTGATTTTACAGAATACGTTATTGCAGGTAATGTTTACATAGACTGCCATGAAGGTGTTAATACAGCTGTGTTAACTTCAGATCAAATAGAACAAATAGTTGTTGAATTAGAGTTTGATGTTGTACCGGCTTATATGAAAGTTTATTTAGGTTATATCAATACATTAGGTCAGTTTATTGTATATACAGGAGGAATAATAGAATGACGATAGACAAATATCACAATCAACAATATAGTGGTAATGTTCCATCAAGAGTTGGTGATAGAAGGTATTCACAAGATAGAGTTAGAGATTTTTGGTTCCAGATGGACAAATTAGGATTATCATTTGATGATATTATGGGTTTACTTCCTATACTTCTTTCTGGTGGAGTAGTTACACAAGGAGCCGGATCAAGTCTTGATATTACAGCAGGTTATGGTTATGCAAAATTTAATGTGGAAATACCAGATAGTTTTGCTTCAACTCCACCAACTAAAACTACTGGAGATATTGAGGCGATGCGAGTATCATGGGGTGCACAAAATGATATAAATGCTTCAAGTGCAAACTGTTCTGTTTACACAGTTGTTGATGATGGTGCAACCGTCCAGTATGTGAAGATGAGATATTTGGAAACAGATGGAAATACCAGAAATAGAGCAAAATCTACAGGATCTTATGCCTATGAAGTAACACCAGATTTTGACCTACAGGTGGATGCAGTCGCTCCAACTGATTATGATATTCTATTGGCAACTTTTACAAGTTCTGGTGGAACATATACGATAACAGCAAGCACAACTCAGGTACTCCAATTCCCTACGGTAGCAGATTTAAATACTGCATTGATACAAATAGAAAAAAGACAAACTGTTTTATCTGCAAAAACTGACTCAGATGGATATGCAGATTTCTTAAGTGAAAGTTCTGGACAAATAACTCTTGATACTAACTCAGGGAGTGATCCTGCATATTTGACATGGGCAAAAGGATTTGATGCAAGAGGTGCAATTGATTTGCTGAGTGTAATTGAATCAGACCAATCACCAGCAGGATGGGATTTGTCAAGTGAGGACGACGGAGATTGGTATTTATATATTGATAATGATGGTTCTGGTAATTTAACATATGGAGCAACAAAGAAAGCTCCGCACTATGGAGTTAATTATCCAAATGATTTAAATGCTTTATTGCATTTTGAAGGTGCAAATGGATCAACCACGTTTACTGATGAATATGGTAATGACTGGGAAGCCTTGAATGATGCCCAAATAAGTACCTCTGAGTCAAAGTTTGGGTCTTCAAGTGTCCGGTTTGATGGAGGAAACGATGCAGTTCAGGCAACAAATTTTTGTAATAATCATCCAGACGCATTTACAATTGAAATGTGGGTTAATGAAGACAATCTTTCTGCTACGCGATATTTTCAAGCATGTAGATCGATTTATGGAGTTCAGACTTCAATTGATACAGCAGGCCAATTGAAATTGTTTGCAAGTTCAAATGGATCAAGTAATGATATAATAAATGGTACAGCTTCTACAGGATCCCCAACTGTTTCAGCAGCTACATGGCATCATCTTTGTGTTGAGTGGGATGGTTCAACTTTACGAACATATATAGATGGTTCTATTAAACATAGCGTATCTACTTCTTTTCTTGTAAACAATGGAGGAAGTAATGATTTAGAAGATAGATCTTCAAGGATTGGTTTAAACTATGCAAGTGATGGAGATATGCTTGGATATATTGATGAACTAAGAATTACACATGGATGGGCAAGATACGGTCAAGCTTTTACTGCACCGACTGAAGCTTTTACTCCGGATACTGACTTCAATTGGTTTGATATTTCAAAAATGCAAATGTATGTAGGGAATCCGACTACTTCATGGACTGCGACTAATAGATTATTTGTTGGTCAGGTTAATAAATCCGGATCAAGTTATACAGTAACTAATTATGCAATAAAAGGAATATATGTTACTCCAATTATTGATGGAGAAGTTGGAAGTACTTACAATTATAATCATAATATTGGAACAACTATAGTCGAAAACAGGGGATTTTTTAGAGCAAATTCTGGATGTCATTGGTCAAGTCTACAAAAAGTTTATATAGGTGGTACTTATAATGGTAGCACAATAGAAACAACAAAGAATAAACTTACAGTAGATTTTGATACAACGTCAGCTGATAACTTTGGTGGACCGAATGCCTACGGGAATTTCTCATTTCCAGTTGCAACAAACAATGGCGAAGTTCAAATAATTATTGAAAGAGGTTTTTAATATGGGATTTTTTATCACATCACAAAACAAATATTATGAAGGTGACAGAGCCAATATAAATGATATAGAGGTCACTCAACGACCATCAAGATTTTATGACTGGAATGGTTCAGCTTGGATATTTAATCTTGATATTTACAAGCAAAAGAAAATATTACAACTTGATGAGGTATTCAGCGAATGGTTCAAGTTTAAAAGAACATTGAGTCCACAGAATATCAGGGACGCTTATTGGGATGGAGTTGATGATATAAATGCCGGTACGAGTCAGTCAGAAGTGGACACTGCTTATGATAATACGATTGGAGGATTGTTTTGATTTAGTTTTAATGGAGGGAGGAAGTGGAAATAATAAAAGACCATCGCATAGAAAATAAATGGCACAGGGGATTTAGTAGAGATCAAACTTTTGATCATACAGGTAAGGTGGTAAAAGTTAATCATGAAGAACCCTATTCAATTGTACTCCATGGTACTGGTGGTGGTGATACATCTGAAGGCATAATAAAATGGATGTTATCAGGTGGACAATTATCAAATGGCAAGTCACGTAAAAAGCAATATAAAAGAGGTGTAGCTCTATTCCATTATTTGATAGATAGACGTGGTAAAATTGTGGAAATAATTGATCCAGATCGGTGGGTATTTCATTCATTGAGTTGGACTAAAGATCGGTTTACCATAGGTATCGAACTTGTAAATCCACATCCTAATAATGGTGATCCTTACAATTCACAACAATATGAGTCTTTATTTTATTTAATATTTGATCATCTCTTCAATAAATACCCAATTAACACAATAGTTTCACATCAACGAATGGCATATAAATATTCAGGTAAGGAAAAAAACTGCCCAGGGAATTTTGATTATAATAAATTAGAAGATGAATTAACTAATAGAGATTATATATACAGTCACAATCCTAACTATGAAAGTTATTGGGGGATCCAAAAAAATGAATAATGAAGAGTTACAAATTTTATTAGCTGAATTTAATAGACAATTTGATGAATTGAGAAAGGATTTGAATAATAGTATCGAAAAAATATCGGATAAAATGACATTATTAGGTGAGTCCAATATTTCATGTGCAAAGGATATTGAGGCTACAAGGATGTGGTGTGGTGATAAAGTAAAAGAAATGGGAAAGATATGCATGGTTTAGGTGAAACTATCAGGCATGCAAAAAAAGATGTTTTAAAGTCAACAGCTGAAATGATAAAAAATGGTGATTTGATGACTAGACTCATGATAGCAGGGTCTTATATA
>Ga0180438_10001016_pt1 | contig 51457 bp, 26 predicted proteins | sample SS_ome_12_FD_132455 | JGI IMG/M metagenome (GOLD analysis project Ga0180438, IMG submission 132455) | Hypersaline lake sediment archaeal communities from the Salton Sea, California, USA - SS_3_D_2 metaG | ecosystem: Environmental > Aquatic > Non-marine Saline and Alkaline > Hypersaline >...
CCCTGAGCTTCACCCATTGCGTGATCCTTCCGTGTCAAAGGGTTTGGTGTTCATACCCCTATAGACGCAGGAAATCACGCAATGGTTTCACCTGAATTGCAACGGGTTGGTGAATAATTCGGGGTTAGTCGCCGCAACAAGCGCGGGGTCATCAGGGCACCCGAGCTCTGTAGGAGTTTTTCGTTGGGTACGCCAGGATGATATCGCATCCGCGGGCGAACGTCATGGACATCGTCAGTAACAGTCCCCGTAGGACTCGGGTTTCTCAAGCCGCCCAAGAAGCGGTGCGGTCACTCCGTTTTCGAGACCAACTAGGTAGGGCTGCGAAGCAACTGACGGATGGCGCCGACGCGGTTAAAACGCGCGATAGCGACACGTGCCCGCAAGCCATTGAACACAGGGACGGCCTGCCCACAGCAGGAAACGGAATAAGGAGTCGAGCGGGACAGCGGAGGCGTCACGCTTTCGCACCAGGGAGGCCGGGACCGCAGAGATGAAGCACGAACCCCTGCGTAACGCTTACGCACTTCATGGCAAGACAGCATCACACGCTTGCCAGCATCCACGCTAAGCCGCACAGCTAATCGCCGTTTCCGCAGGCCGCCCACGACTGCCCTACGCCAACGTCGACTCTGAGGGGAACGCAGAATCCCTCCTGGACGGATTCCAACACACCGCGGCTGAGTTGTGTCACCTCCGAGACCATGTGCTCTGGAACCTCCAACAACACGCTGTCGTGCACACTCAGCAGGATGCGCACGTCGGTGGGCAGGGCATCGTGGAGCCGGATGAGTGCCAACTTGAGCAGGTCGGCGCCCGTGCCCTGGATGATGGTGTTGACCGCGTGCCGCTTCGCCTCCGCTAGGAGCCGTGGTGTCGCGGAAGTGATGTTAGGCAGAATCCTTCGGCGACCATAGAGTGTGCGGACCTCACCAGTGGCAACGGCTTGCTCGTGCACCGCTGCGATCCAAGTGGCAACGCCCGGATAGGCGTCGGCGTGCGCCGCCAGCAACTGCGCGGCCGAATCATGGGAAACCTTCATCTCCTGGGCCAGACCGTACGCCGTCTGCCCGTAGATAATGCTGAAGTTCAACTTCTTGCCGACTTGCCGCTGCGCTCTGGTGACGGCGTCCGCGGGAATACCGAACGCGTGGGCAGCGGAACGGCGGTGCAGGTCGGCGCCCTGCTCGAAAGCCTCGGTTAGCGCGCGATCCTGAGACAGATGAGCCAGGATGCGGAGTTCGATCTGGGAGTAGTCCAGTTCAACGAGCATATGCCCGGGCGCGGGAACAATGGCCGCCCGGACTAAGGGATGAAGCGACTGCAGCGGCGGATTCTTGCAAGTAAAACGACCCGTGACGGCCCCCAGCGGGTCGAGGTCAGGGCGAACACGCGAGCCGTAGCCCAACGTTGCCAGTACACCACGCGCGGAATGGAAGGCGGCAGCGCTTTGTCGGTAGCGTTCCAGGTTGAGCGTTGCGGAATCGTTATCGGGGAGAGCGGTCAGAACTTGAACGGCCGTGGCATGATCCGGGTTGAACCGTCGGCCGAACTGACGACGTAGACGCCGACAAGCGCTTTGCATACGGGCTCCATGCTCATTGACAAGTCCCTGGACAATGCTGCGCTTCACGCGAACGCCGGTGGCGATCATGGCCGCTGTGACCGGAGCACTGGGCTTTTCGATATCGCGATAGACAGATGCCAGTCCCTCGGTCGCGATGCGTTGAAGCAGCGGGGGGGCGAGCCGCTGCATTTCCTCGACACGCTGGCAGGCGTCGGCTATGTTGTCCGCGCCCGCCTCTGGCGATCGCAGCTGTTCCCCGGCGTCCAGGGAAGCGGGGCGCGGAGCGTTGGTGGCACCCAAAGTCAGCGCCATCCGTCACGGGCCCGTAATACGCGAGCTTGCCTGCAACCTTGCGCGCCCAGCGACCACTGCCATGGACGAGCAGGACAACGGCTTCCCCGCGCGCCTGCCGCTTCTCCTTCCAATTGCGGGCACGCGCCGCGAGAGCGGTGCGATCTTTGCCGGATGTTTTGAGCGTGCTAGACTTCGTCATTGGTCGGGACGTCTCACCCAAACTGTGCTGAACCTCGGGAGCTGCAGGGTGTCAGTGACACCCGTCCAGGAGGCGTGAAGGACGCCAGTGCAGCAATCTGGTCGTGTAGTCACATTAAGATAGGCTAACAGGTGTCACGCAGGTGTCAACTAGCCTAGAGCCAGCCGGGGCTGGCAGCACAAAACGGCATGAAACAAGCTGGAAAACACACATTGCGAGAGTGGCGGAATTGGCAGACGCGCTGGACTTAGGATCCAGTCCCGAAAGGGGTGGGAGTTCGAGTCTCCCCTCTCGCATTTGGGATTCTCAGGCGATGCGACCTTCGGGAGGGCTTGCAGGCGTTCGCCCGCGGAATATAATCGGACGTTGGGTTTGGGGCCGTCCGCCCGCGTGCGGGTGTAGCTCAGTTGGTAGAGCACAACGTTGCCAACGTTGTTGTCGTGGGTTCGAATCCCATCACCCGCTCTGACTCGCCGTTCCCTCCGTTGAACCCCAAGCTGCAGGCGTCGGGGTTTTTTTATTGGCGCCGGGCCCGCTCGGGCGGCTTTTCCTTCCCTCCAGCCCCGTCGCCCGGCGGCTCGGGGTTAAACGCGCCGGGCGACTCTGGGCGCGAAACGCGACGTTGGGCCCATTTTCACCCGCTGCGCCATCCGCAATAATGCTGGATTCTGCCCTGGCAAACCCACGCCCACAGCCTCCCCATTCGACGGATTTATCGGCATGGCGAACGACAACGAAGACCGCAACGAAGTCCCGGAAGACGAAACCGCCGGCGGCCCTGGCATCGCCGTGGTCACGGACGAAGAAGGCGCCGAGCCCGAGCAGGGCGAGGAAGAAAAGCAGCCGCTCAAGCTCGACATTCAAATCACCCAGCCCCACGCCTGCGAACGGCACGTGACGGTCACGGTCGACCGAGAGGACGTGGACCGCTATCTGGACAAGGCCTTCGGCGAGCTGGCGCCCAAGGCCGAGGTGGCGGGCTTCCGCAAGGGGCGGGCGCCCCGCAAGCTGGTCGAGCAGCGGTACAAGCGGGAAATTCGCGAGCAGGTCAAGGGCCAGCTTCTGATGGACTCCCTGGAGCAAGTCACGGAGGAGGCCGGCTTCTCGGCGATCAGCGAGCCCGACTTCAATTACGAGGCGGTCGAAATCCCCGATGAAGGCCCCCTGACCTACGAGTTCGACATCGAGGTCCGGCCCGAGTTCGACCTTCCCAAGTGGAAGGGCCTGAATCTCACGCGGCCGGTGCGGGAAAACACGAAGGCGCTGATCGACAACCGCATTCGCCGACTGCAAGAGAAGTACGCCGACCTGGCCCCGCAGGAGGGGCCGATCGAGGCCGGCGACTTCATGGTGTGCGACGTGACCTTCCACCACGGGTCGGAGAATCTCGCGCGGATGAAGGAGGCCACCTTCCGCGTCAAACCGACGCTTTCGTTCAGCGACGGCACGATTGCCGGCTTCGACAAGCTGATGATCGGCGCCCGGGAAGGCGACCGCCGCGAGGCGATGGTCACGCTCAGCGAAGAGGCGGTCCGGCGGGACCTGGTCGGCGCGGAAGTGAAGGCCGAGTTCGAGGTTCTTGAAGTCAAGCGGCTGGAATTGCCGGAAATCGATGAAGCGTTTCTTTCGCAAATTGGCGACATCGCAAACGAGGGCGAGCTTCGCGACGAGATCGTCAAACAGCTCGACCGCGAATTGAATTACCATCACGAGCAGAGTATCCGCAAACAGATTACGGCCGAGCTTACCGCCGCGGCCGATTGGGAATTGCCGCCCGATTTGCTCAAGCGGCAAGCGCGGCGGGAACTGGAGCGGGCGATCTTGGATCTGCAGTCCGCCGGCTTCAGCGACGAGGAAGTGCGGGCCCGGACCAACATGATCCGGCAAAACAGCATGGCCCGCACGGCGAAGGCGCTGAAGGAACACTTCATCCTCGAGCGGATCGCCGAGGAGGAGAAGGTCGAAGAGACGGAAGCGGATTACGACCTGGAGATCATCAGGATCGCCGTTCAGGCGGGCGAATCACCGCGGCGGGTGCGGGCCCATTTGGAAAAGCGAGGCCAGATGGACGTCCTCCGCAACCAGATCATCGAACGCAAGGTAATCGACATGATTCGCGAGGCGGCCCAGTTCCAAGACGAGCCGTTCGTGCCCGAGGACGACTACAGCCAGATCGAAGGCGTGGACTTCATGATCAGCGCGGCCGACGAGGCCGATATCCCCGACGCCAAATACGCGGTGGGAGAAGAAGAAAAGCTGAAACTGCCCGAATAACCGCTTGCGGCGCCGCGTTTAACCCCAAGCCACCGGCGCGGGGGAGCACTGCAAGATGGCCCGTTGTGAAGAACCCCGTCGCCTGCGGCTCGGGGTTAAACGATACCGTCGCCCGTAACAACGATACCATCACCCGTAACGGAGTGCCGTGATGACCACCAAGGCCAGCGATCGGCTGACGCTTAAGGATCGGCTTTCTCGACTTACCTTCACGCAGGCCTGCAAGTTGCTCGGGCCGCAGGGCAAGCAGTGGATCGCCCAGGGCTCGAAGTACGAGTTCGACGACTTGGACGGCGCCGTGTATCTCCGCGGCGATCTGTTTCGCCTGAAGTTCGGACGGCGGCCCGGCGAGCCGATGACGCCGGACGGCCACGGGCCCGTGGTGACGATCACGCTGATGGCCGAGTCCCGCGACCGGCTTTGCTTCAATTGCACGACGTGCGAGACGGTATGCCATCACGTCGGCGCCGCGTTCTCGCTCATTCTGGAAGAGAAACTGGCCCTGGGACTGGCCGCGGCGCCGCCCGAGCGAATCCCCATTGAAAGCCTCTCCGAAGAAGAACTGGTCGCACGGGCCATCAGCGAACGCCAGGAACGGGCCGAGGCGGAAAAATTCGTCCTTAAGAGTGGGAACCCCAGCCAACCCTGGACCGACTACACGCTCACCAGCAAGGCCTCGGGCAAGGTCTATCGGCTGGCGATCCGCGGGGAAGAGCGGGGCGTTTCGTATTGCTCCTGCCCCGACTTCCGCACCAACACGCTCGGCACGTGCAAACATTTGATGTATGCGCTCTCGCGGATCAGGGCGAAGTTTCCCGCCGCCCAGCGCAACCGCAAGCACCGACGCCGGCAAGCGTGCGTGCACCTGAAATACGGCCGGGAACTCACGCTTCACCTGCGGGCGGCCGACACGCCGAGCGAAACCTTTGCCAGGCTCGCGGGCCGCCTGGCCGACGGGCCGATCGAAGACGTCGGCGGCCTGGTCAAAACGCTCCGCCACCTTCAGCAGGCGGGCGAGCCTGTGAACGTCTATCCCGACGCCGAAGAATGGATCAACCGGCGGCTCTTGCAGGAACATCTCACGCAGCGGGTGGCTCAGGTGCGGGCCAACCCCGCCGGGCACCCGCTGCGACAAGAACTGCTCAAGGCGGAGTTGCTGCCGTACCAGCTCGACGGGATCGCCTTTGCCGCCGGCTCCGGGCGGGCGATTCTGGCGGACGACATGGGGCTGGGCAAAACGATCCAGGCGATCGGCGCGGCCGAGTTCCTCGCCCGCGAGGCCCACATCCGCCGCGTGCTCGTCGTGTGTCCCGCGTCGGTCAAGTCGCAGTGGCGGAACGAAATCCACCGCTTCTGCGACCGGAGCGTGCAACTGGTGGTCGGGGCGGCGGCCGAGCGGGGCGAGCAGTACCGCGGTGACGCCTTCTTCACCATCTGCAATTACGAGCAAGTGCTGCGCGACCTGGTCGATATCGAGCAAGTGCCATGGGATTTGATCATTCTCGACGAAGGCCAGCGGATCAAGAACTGGGAATCGAAAACGGCCAACGTCGTCAAGCGGCTGAAATCGACGTTCGCCCTGGTCCTCTCCGGCACGCCGCTGGAGAACCGGCTGGACGACCTCTATTCCGTGGCCCAGTTCGTCGACGACCGCCACCTGGGGCCGGCCTTCCGCTTCTTCAACCGCCACCGCAAGATCGACGAGAAAGGGAAGGTGCTCGGCTACAAAAAGCTCGATTCGCTCCGCGAGCAGCTCCGCCCCATCCTGCTCCGCCGCACCCGGCAGGACGTGCTCAATCAGCTTCCACCGCGGACCACGGAGATCGTCCGCGTGCCGGTGACCGAGGAGCAGGATGTCATTCACGGCGGGCACATGCGGATCGTTTCCCAGGTCGTCCGCAAGCCGTACATCAGCGAGATGGACCTGTTGCGGCTGCAAAAGGCGCTCCTCATGTGCCGCATGGTGTCGAACAGCACGTACCTGGTAAACAAAGAAGAGCCGTCCTTCTCGTCCAAGCTCGACCGGCTCGCGGAGTTGCTCGAAGGGCTCTTCGCCGAGGAAGACCGCAAGGCGGTGCTCTTTAGCGAATGGACCACGATGCTCGAGTTGATCGAGCCGCTGCTGGGCGCCCTCGGCCTGAACTACGTGCGGCTGGATGGCTCCGTCCCGCAGAAAAAACGGCAGGAACTGATGCGGAAGTTCCAGCAGGAGGACGACTGCCGGCTCTTCCTCTCGACCAACGCCGGCGCCACCGGTTTGAACCTGCAAGCGGCCAACACGGTGATCAACGTCGACCTGCCCTGGAACCCCGCGGTGCTCGAACAGCGGATCGGCCGGGCCCACCGCATGGGGCAAAAGCGGCCGGTGCAGGTGTATCTGCTGGTGACCGAAGGCACGATAGAAGAAAAACTGCTGGCCACACTCTCGGCCAAGCACGATTTATCGCTGGCGGTGCTCGACGCCGAATCGGACGTGACCGAGGTGGACATGGTCAGCGGCATCGAGGAAATGCGGCGGCGGCTGGAAGTGCTGCTGGGCGCCAAGCCCGAGGCCGCCCCGGAAGATGCGGACAAGCGGCAAGCCATCGAGGCGGAGCGGCAGGCGGCCCGGCGCGAGCGGGTGGCCGCCGCAGGCGGCGCGATGCTCGGCGCCGCGTTCGAGTTTTTGGGAGAGCTGGTCCGCGACCAGGGCGGCCAGGCGGCGCCGGAGACGCTCGTCACCAGCCTCCGCGACCGCTTCCAGGAATGCGTGGAAGAAGACGAAGCCGGCCGGCAACGCCTCACCGTCACCCTCCCCAGCCGAGACGCCCTGGACAACCTGGCCCAAACCCTGGCCAGACTGCTGATGGCGCAAGGAGACGAATAGCGCCCAAGAACTGTGGGGGTCAATGGTCTTCTCGCGGTAAGGAACGCAAAACCAAATAGATGATGCTGCCGCGAGAAGAGCTTTGACCCCATTCCAGGGCGCCTGGCCAGTCGGGGCCGGCATGGGGTCGGGACTTGCGTGTCGGCGGCGCAATCCGCGAGATTCGGCGTCTTTTGCGCCACGCAACCCCCGACCCCCCAGCCATTGCCCCGTGGCGGCACCCGCTACTTCAGCTTCATGTCGAATTGATGCGAGGTCTGACCTTTTGGCGGCTTGTTCGGTGTTTCGCCGTCAACTTCGATGCGCGTCCCGGCGGAGAGGCCGCGGCGGAACGTGATCACGGGCTTGTTCTTGTGATGGGAAAGAACATACTCGCTTGGATCGATCTTTGCGACAGCCCAGCACGTTCGGACCACGGCGGGTGGCACGCCCAAAGCGGACCACCGATGATGATGATCGCGATCGCAAGATGGCCCATCGCTGAAGAGAGCTGCGGCTGGATGCCGCGAGCGGTGGGCGTGGAAACGCGTTCGACGCCTCCCACGCCCAAAGGCTCAGGGCGCGCCACCCAGCCGGACACGACGGAAACGGCGCTTGACACCCGCCCCCACCCACGCATATCTGCAAGCGGAATTGACGTGAATTTGCTCGATACTGGCATCTACCCAGCGTGGGATGTCCCAGAAAGGAAACGGGTGGCGAAACACGATCCCTTTCTGCTGGCTGGCGCGAGATTTCTTACGGGCCCTCGCAGAACGCCTTCACGGCGTCCATGTCATTCGTCAGCGCCGTCTTGACGAACCCCATGACCAGCGGCGCTATCAGTTTGGCCGCGATCGTTTGAGACCGGGTGTTCATTGTCAGGGTCAGTCGCGTCGCTTGTCCGTCGGAGGGCTCCAAGGTGAACAACGAGTCCCACGTCACGCCGTGGCTTTCGGCGACCAGCCGCACGCGCTGGTTCTCCACGTATTCTGTCGTTTCCAGTTCGGTAACCACCTCCCGCCCGGCGACGACCCGCGTTTCGCGGAACCGGGCGCCGACGCCCCTGCGCTGCTCGGAGAGAAACTCGACCTTCGCAATTTCCGGAACCACGGTGGAGAACCGGTCGGCGTCGCCGACCACGGCAAAGACCTTGTCCACCGGCGCCGCGATGTCGCGGCTGATCTCCACTTGGGACATGACACGATTCCATGAAGGGGGATGGCTACTTAGAACTGGTAATTCTCGTCAAGCACTTTTGGCAAGTCGCCGAGGTTGGCGCCGGCGCGTTCCGCTTCCTGCCACAGGCGGTCGGCCGCCTTGCGATCGGCCTGGGGATGCCCGTCCACCGCGTAGAACGACGCCTTGAGCGTCTTGGCGGCCGGCGAATCGTGCAGCCAGGTATCGGTCAGCGCGACGATCGTTTCCGGCAGCATCCTTTCAAAGGTTTGCGAGACGTTGTTCCCTTCAACCCGCACGGTCAAGCCGGCCGGCGTGATATCCACAATGCCCACGCGTTGCCCCTTGAGCATGATACTGTCGGTCGCTTGCAGGCTACCCACCGCCTGCCGGAAGGCGTCCCAGAACTGCTCGACGTGGTGGGACAGCGCGCGAAGGCGGTCGACCGCCGCCACGTGCTCGGGGCTGACCGCCAGGGCCGACGCCTGCTCGAGCAGATTCCGGACCCGCGCGAGGTCCTGCGGGCCGGGGTTGCGGCGGCCGAGGGCCGACTTCGCGTCGCGGAGCAACTGGCCGAGCCGCGCGGCGTCGGCGGGAGGGGTGGTTTGGGGAGCAGGGCCGCCAATTCCGCCGCCCGGCTGGCCCAAGCCGCCGCCCGGTTCATCCGTGCCCCCGAGCCCGACGATTTCCCCACCGCCAGCGTCGCCGGGGTCGTCGTGGCCGTTGCCCATTTCGCCCGTCTCAGGGCCTGGCTCTTCCGGCTCGGTGTTGTCGGCGTTTCCCGCGTTCGCCGTTTCCGGCGGGTCTTCGCCGTCCGTACGGGTCGTCTTGCCCGGGTCGGACGGGTTCGCGGCGGCGGGGACCTGCGCGGGATTCGCCTTGGCGACGGTTCGCCCGCGGTCGTTCGAATCCTCCGCGGGGCTGTCGTAGGGCCGCATGAACAGGATCGCCAAAACACCCAGAACGGCGATGGCCGCCCCCGCGGCGATGGCGGGCATCGCCCAGCCCGATTTCTTCCTCTCGCGGGCCGCGCCGCTGCGGTTGGATTTTGTAACCTGGGGAGCGTCCTGCGTGGCGTCGGCGGTCGTCTCGGGCGATTCCGACGACCCGGCGGCCACGCCAACGTCGGCCGCCAGGCCGGAACCGGCATACGTGGTGGCCAGCGGCGCCGTGTCCAAGCCCTCCGCGGAATGGCCCGTGGAATAGTCCACGTGCGACGGGGCGGCCGCCGCCTGGCCGCCGCCCCAGTATTGCGCTGGATCAAACGCCGCATTGGCGAAGTCCCCGGCCGTCATCGGCTGGCCGGCGCCGGTCTGGTAACCGTACGGCGGCTGGGGTTCGTACCCAGGCTGCTGGCCGTAGGCGGGCGGATCCCCGTAATTCGGCTGCTCGCCGTAAGCCGGTGGCTGGCCGTAGTCGAATTGGCCGTAGTCGGGCTGCTGGTCGTAGGCGCCGGCTGAAGGATCGTACGGAACCGCCATAGGCGCGTCATCGGCCGGACCCGTGGGCGAAAAGTCCCCCGTTCCCGCCGCGCCCACCTGTCGCGGTTGCGGACGGCTCCACTGGGCCTCGGCCGTGCCGCCGGCGCCGCCCGCCACGCCGGGAGGCGGCCCCATCGGCAGCCGGCCGGGCTGGTTCGGTTCGATTGGGGATTGGGATGGTGGCGTCGTTTGACTTGTTGACGCATTTACTCCAGGCGACGCATTTCTCTGAGATAACCCAGAGCCTCCAACATCTTCAGCTTTCGTCTCTTGGCTGGACGCCGCATCTTCCGCCCCTGGCGGCGTCCACGCCGATTGCAATTCCGGCCGGCCGGCCGGCCCGCGGCGCTCCTTCTCACTCACCTCGGCGGGCGTAAAGGGCCGCGTCGCGGAAGGCCCGGCAGGCGCCATCCTTGGCGGTGACATGTGAGAGCGGTCCAAGGGGCGGCTCGGTCCGGAAGGCGCCGCCGCAGCCTTACGGAAAGGGCCGGGGCCTTCGGTCGAACGAGCTTGGCGTCCTTCACCGCCGGAAGGAGAGCCGGCGCCCGATGCCAAATCGGCCCGGTAAGCCTGGCGGGCGGTGGGGTCGGTCAGGCACGACCGGGCCGCCTCGATCGCGTCGAGCAAATCGGCCCACTCGGCGGCGTGGGCGCCGGGGCGGTGGCTGCGGACCCGCGTCTTGGCCGCCTCGGCCGCCTGCTCGATCCGGGCCGCGTCGTCTTCTCCCGGAGAAAGACCGAGCAAGCGGAAATGGTCCGGGGGCGAATCGACGCCGGTCAGGCCGAGCCACTGCTGATACGGGTTGAAATCGGAAGCCACGCGAATGCCTTGGGACGGGGGAGCGTTTGCCGTGCGGCGTGCGGAAAGAAAGGCGACCCATCGATCCCATCTTATTCCGAGGCCGGCGAAAATAACACACGGTAAGGGACATCCGCCGCAACATAGCCCTGACCATTGGTCAGGGAGCGGGCGGCGAAATCCACACCCCGCGTGACCCGCACGCGGGCGCAGCTTGCTTTCCCCGGCCAGTGGCCAAGGCTATCTGGCCAGTGGCCGGGGCTATGTTTTTTTGGGAACTTTTCGATTCTTCGCCGCGTCCCATCACCGCACAGTCGCATTCGACCCCAACAAACATCCAAGGAGTCTCGCCGTGGCCAAGGTCGTCCACTGTTTCGCCAGGTTTGGTTTTGCAACGAAATTCCGGCTCTTTCTCACGCTCGCCGTGCTTTCCGCGGTGGCCGTCGGGGCCGCCAACTTCCTCGCCGGGGAAGAATCGCCGGCGCCCGATCAAGAGGCCCAGCGTCAAAAACTCCACAAGCTCTACGGCGACGGTAATTTCAAAGAGGCCTACGACGGACTGAGGAACATCGTGCTCGACCAGGACGCCAATCCCGACAAAGTGGGTAACGATCTGGTCACGGCCGTCCAGTGCCTCCGGCGGCTCGGGCGGGTGGACGAATTCGACGCCTTCGTCGAGGAGGCGGTGACAACCCACCCGGACAACTGGCAGTTGCTGCACGTAATCGCCCAGCAGTATCTCCAGATCGACCACCACGGCTTCATGATCTCCGGCGAGTTCCACCGGGGCGGCCACCGCGGCGGCGGACAGGTGGCCAGCGCCCTGGAGCGAGACCGCGTCCGGGCCCTGCAACTTATGCAACAGGCCCTTCCGCTGGTCCAAAAGGAAGAGAACAAGGCCGGCGCCGTCGGCTTCTACCAGTCGCTGGCCGGCCAACTGCTTTACAACCGTGGGCATTACGAGGCGTGGCGGTTGCAGTATCTGACCGATCTGAATGCGGAGTTGCCCGACTACGACGACGGCTGGCCCTATTACCGCAACTGGACGGGGGCCCCGGTCGACGCCGAGGGCAACCCGGTCTTCCACGAGACCGTCAAGCGGTGGGAAGACGCCAAGACCGATGGCCAACGGTGGCGGTGGGCCCTGGACATGGTGGTCGAGAGCGACCCCAACCAGCTCAACAGCGTGCGGATGCAGCGGGCCAACTTCCTGATGCAGCAGTTCGGCGTGCAGACGATGCAGCAATGGGGCTTCGTCCCGCGGCGGGCCGGCGGCGACGATGGCGACGAAGACGAAAGCGGCACGTATGCCCTGCACACGCTGGAAGAAAACGAGACGATCGCCCGGCTCGCCACCGGCATCAAGCGGTTTGAACTGCCCGACGAGCACAACCACCTCAAGTTGTTCCAGCAGGTGGCCGAAGCTCCCAAGAGCAGCCAGGGCGAAGGCGCGTACAACCAGCTTTGCCAAATCTTCGAGAACCGGCGGCAGTACCCCAAAGCCGCCGAAACGTGGAAGAAGAACATCGAGGTCTACGGCCCGGGCCATCGCGACTACAAAAAGCAGCGGCTCGCCCAAATTGTCGATCCGTGGGGCCAGTTCGAAGCGGTCCAGTCCCAGCCCGCCAACCAGGGCGCCACCGTCGAATTCCGCTTCCGCAATGCGGCGGATGTAAAATTCACCGCGCAGCCGATCAAGGTCGGCAAACTGCTCGACGACGTAAAAGCATATCTGAAAAGCGACCCCGGCCGGCCCGACTATCAGAAGTTCAACATCGGCGACATCGGCTACCGCATCGTCCATCAGAACGAGACGCAGTATCTGGAAGACGAGCCGGCCGCCAGGTGGGACCTCAAACTCAAGCCCCGCGACCACCACTTCGACAAGCGGATCACCGTCGCCACGCCGCTGCAAAAGCCGGGCGCCTACCTCGTCACGGCCACCATCCCCGGCGGCAATACCAGCAAGATCGTGCTGTGGGTGAGCGACACGGCCATCGTCAACAAGATGCTCGACAAGAAGAGCTGGTTCCTGGTGGCCGACGCCGTCAGCGGCAAGCCGGTGGCCAAGACCAACCTCGAGTTCTTCGGCTTCCGCTTCGAACATCGCGGCGACCGGCGTCCCCAGGTCATCACGACCAACTTCGCGGAAACGACCGACGAAAACGGCCAGGTCATGCCCGACCCCGCCGAGTACAAGACCGACTTCCAATGGCTGATCACCGCCCGCGGCGGCGCCGACGACGCGGAGCGCTTCGCCTATCTCGGCTTCACCGGCGCGTGGACGAGCAACTACTACGACGCCGAGTACAACGCGATCAAGGTCTTTCCGATTACGGATCGGCCCGTCTACCGGCCCGAGCAGAAGATGCACTTCAAGTTCTGGGTGCGGCACGCCCAGTACGACAAGGACGACGTGAGCCAGTTCGCCGGCCAGACATTCCCCATCGAACTGTTCAGCCCCAAGGGCGAGAAGCTCTGGAGCAAGACGCTCAAGCTCGACGAGTTCGGCGGCGGCGAAGGCGAATGGGACATTCCCAAGGACGCCACCCTCGGCCAGTACCACATCACGCTGCAAGCCCGCGACCGCAATCGCTATTTGGCCGGCGGCAATGCGATGTTCCGCGTCGAGGAATACAAAAAGCCGGAGTTCGAGGTGAGCGTCGACGCCCCGACCGAGCCGGTCATGCTGGGCGAGAAGATCCAGGCCAAGGTCAAGGCGAAGTATTACTTCGGCTCGCCGGTCGTCAACGCCACGGTGAAGTACAAAATCGAGCGGACCAGCTACAGCCAGGACTGGTACCCGATCATGTTCTGGGACTGGTTCTACGGCAAGGGCTACTGGTGGTTCTGCTACGACTACCCGTGGTATCCCGGCTGGGGCGAGTGGGTCGGCTGTTACCGGCCGATGCCCTGGTGGTGGCCGCAGCGGCACGATCCGCCGGAACTGGTGGCCGAGAACGAGGTCCCCATCGGCGAGGACGGCGAGGTCGAGATCGAGATCGACACCGAGCTCGCCAAGGAGCTGCACGGCGACACCGACCACAAGTACAGCATCACGGCCGAGGTCCGGGACGAAAGCCGCCGCACCATCGTCGGCAGCGGCGACGTGCTCGTTTCGCGCAAGCCGTTCAAGGTCTTCACCTGGGTCGACCGCGGTTATTACCGCGTGGGCGACGTGATTACGGCCAACTTCAAGGCCCAGCGGCTCGACGGCAAACCGGTCGAGGGCGAAGGCCGCCTCACGCTCTACAAAATCACCTACCAGGCGCCCAAGGGCGACAAGAGCAAGGTCGAGCCGGTCGAAACCCCCGTCCGCCGCTGGAAGCTCAGCGCCGGCGAAGACGGAACGGCGAGCCAGCAAATCATCGCCTCCGCCGGAGGCCAGTACCGGCTCTCGTACAAGGTGACAGACAAGGCCGGCCACGAGATCGAGGGCGGCTACATCTTCACCATCATGGGCGAGGGCTTCGACGGCAGCGATTACAAGTTCGCCGCCCTCGAGCTGATTCCCAACAAGAAGGAATACGCGCCGGGCGAGACGGTCAAGCTGCAAATCAACACCGACCGCGTCGGCGGCACGGTGCTGCTGTTCGTCCGGCCGAGCAACGGCGTGTGCGCCGGCCCGCCCAAGACGCTCCGCCTGACCGGCAAGAGCACGGTTCAAGAGATCGAAGTGACGAAGAAGGACATGCCCAACTTCTTCGTCGAGGCCGTGACGATTCACGGCGGCCGCGTGTACGAGCAGGCCAAGGAACTGGTCGTCCCGCCCGAGAAGCGGGTGCTCGACGTGGCCGTCCAGCCCAATCAGCAGGAATACAAGCCGGGCGAAGAGGCCGAGGTGACCGTCAAGCTGACGGAACTCAACGGCGAGCCGTTCGTCGGCAGCACGGTGATTTCGATCTACGACAAGTCGGTCGAGTACATCTCCGGCGGCGGCAACGTCGGCGACATCAAGGAATTCTTCTGGAAGTGGCGCCGCAGCCACAACCCGCGGACGCAGCACAGCCTGGCCCGGTTCTTCCGCAACATCGTGCCGCCGGGCAAGACGGGCATGAGCTTCCTCGGCGTGTTTGGGGCGACCGTGGCCGATGAAATGGACGCGATGGACGTCGGCGTGGACAATGGCGCGATGGTCGAGGAACAAGCGCTCGTCGCTAATGGCCGGATGATGATGCGCAAGGGCGGCGCGATGGGCGGCATGGCGCCGGGCGCCCCGCTGGCGATGATGGCGGATGCGGCGATGGAATCAGAAGGGGCCCCAATGGACATGGCCCCCGGTAGGGCCGATCGCGCCGCGATGGCCCCTGGCAGCGGCGAAGCGAAAGACAAATCGGGCGGCGGACCATCCGGCGGACCCATGGTCGAGCCCACCGTCCGCACCAAATTCGCCGATACCGCCCTCTGGGTCGGCGCTCTGACGACCGAAAAAGACGGCACGGCCAAGGTCAAACTCAAAATGCCCGAAAACCTCACCGCCTGGAAGATCGGCGTGTGGGCGATGGGGCACGGCACCAAGGTCGGCAGCGGCGTAGCCGAGGTCGTCACCCGCAAGAACCTGCTGCTGCGCCTCCAGGCCCCGCGGTTCTTCGTGCAAAAGGATGAAGTGGTTCTTTCCGCCAACGTGCATAATTATCTCAAAACCGATAAGGAAGTGACCGTGCGGCTGGAGGTTCCCGGCGAGGTCCTCAAGCCGCTGGATGAACCGGAGAAGAAAATCACGATCGTCGCCAACGGCGAGAAACGCGTCGATTGGCGGGTCAAGGTCGTCGCCGAGGGCGAGGCCGTCGTCCGCATGTTCGCCCTGACGGACGAAGAGAGCGACGCCACGGAGATGAAGTTCCCCGCCTTCGTCCACGGTATGCTCAAGATGGAGGCCTGGGCCGGCACGATCCGCCCGGACCAGCAGCAGGCGATGGTCACCGTAAGCGTGCCCGAAGAGCGGCGGCCGGAGGAGAGCCGGCTGGAGGTCCGCTACTCGCCCACGCTGGCGGCGGCGATGGTCGACGCCCTGCCCTACCTGGTCGATTATCCTTACGGCTGCACCGAGCAGACGCTCAACCGCTTCCTGCCCACGGTCGTCACCCAAAAGGTGCTGCTCGATATGCAGGTCAACCTGATGGACGTGAAGGAGAAGCGGACGAACCTCAACGCCCAGGAGATCGGCGACGACCAAGAGCGCGCCAAGCAGTGGAAGCGGTTCGAGCGCAACCCGGTCTTCGACGAGGAGGAAGTCCGCCGCATGGTCAAGGACGGCGTCACGCGGCTGACCAACATGCAAAACGGCGACGGCGGGTGGGGCTGGTTCTCCGGCCGCATGGAGCGGAGTTGGCCACACACCACGGCCACGGTCGTCCGCGGCTTGCAGGTCGCCAAGGCCAACGACGTGGCCCTGGTTCCCGGCGTGCTCGAGAAGGGCCAGCAGTGGCTCGCCCGCTACCAGCAGGAGCAGGTCCAACTGCTCCACAACGCCAAGGACAAGCAGGCCCACAAGCGATGGAAAGAAAAGGCCGACAACCTCGACGCCTTCGTCTATCTCGTACTGACCGACGCCGGCGTTACGAGCAAGACGATGGAGGATATGGAAACGTTCCTCTACCGCGACCGCATCGACCTGGCCGTGTACGCCAAGGCGATGTTCGGCCTGGCCCTGCACAAGCAAGGCAATGAGCAGGAAAAGCTCGACATGATCCTGCGGAACATCGAGCAGTTCCTCGTGCAGGATGAAGAAAACGAGACCGCGTATCTCAAGCTGCCGGCCGAGAGCTACTGGTGGTACTGGTACGGCGACGAGGTGGAGGCCAACGCCTACTACCTCAAGCTGCTCGCCGCGACCGACGGCAAGGGCAAGGCCGCCCCGCGGCTGGTCAAGTACCTGCTGAACAACCGCAAGCACGCCACCTACTGGTCGCACACGCGGGATACGGCGCTGTGCGTCGAGGCCTTCGCCGATTACCTGCGGGCCTCCGGCGAGATGGCGCCCGACATGACCGTCGAGGTGTGGGTGGACGGAGAGAAGAAGCAGGAAGAGAAGATCACCAAGGAGAATCTCTTCACCTTCAACAACAAGTTCGTCCTCACCGGCGAAGACGTGACCACCGGCAAGCACGAGATCGAACTTCGCCGCACGGGCCAGGGCCCCGTGTACTTCAACGCCTACCTGACGAACTTCACGCTCGAGGACTTCATCGAGAAGGCCGGGCTGGAGGTGAAGGTGACCCGCGAGTTCTACAAGCTCGTTCCGGTCGACAAGGAGATCAAGGTGGCCGGCGCCCGCGGGCAGGCCCTCGATCAGAAGGTGGAGAAGTTCGAGCGCCAGCGGCTGGAAACCGGCGACGAAGTGGTCAGCGGCGACCTGGTGCTGGTCGAGATGACGGTGGAAAGCAAAAACGACTACGAGTACATCATTGTCGAGGACATGAAGGCCGCCGGCTTCGAGGCGACCGAGGTCCGCAGCGGCTACAACGGCAACGAGATGGGGGCCTACGTCGAATTCCGCGACGAGCGGGTCACCTTCTTCGTCCGCCGGTTGCTGCGGGGCAAACACAGTGTCAGCTACAAGCTGCGGGCCGAAATCCCCGGCAAGTTCTCCGCCCTTCCCACCAAGATCTACGCGATGTACGCCCCCGAACTGAAGGGCAACAGCGACGAGATGAAGGTTCAGGTGAAGGACCAGGAGTGACGCAGCCGCGACGCCGCAGGCTCGCGCAAAAAGCGTCGTTTAGCCGCAACGCCGCCGCGAAAGCCGCGTGGCGATCACACGGTCTCGCCGATCGTGAACTCCGCCTTGCGGTATTCGCGGGTGAGCAGCTTGTTGGCGGCCTCGGCCGTCGGTCCGACGAATCGCTCCGTTTTGGGGTCCATCTCGAGCACAGGGCTGAGCCGGATCGACTTGTCGCTTAGTCGCACGCCGTGGGCGGCCAGGTGTTCTTCCATGTCGCCCAGCAGGTCTTCCCACGGGCCGTAGCCCCGGTTGATCTCCATCGCCTCTTCCTGGGAGAAGGCGCCGCCCACCCGGTACGCGATGTTGGCCACGTTGCACCATCCGCTGCTGTGGTGGCCGGTGACCACGTCGGAGTTGAGGATCGAGGCGTCGCGGGCCCGCACGGCTTGGAGGAAGTTGGCGTCGTGGCCTTGTCCGCTGTTTCCTTTCAATTCGGCGATTTGGGCGCCGGACTGGTCGCAGGCCGCCCCGCCGCCGCGGCCGCCGGCGTACCAGCCGCCCTCGCACTCGATGACGTAGCCGCTGCCGGTTCCTTTGTAATGGAGCGAGCCCTTCGCGCCCGGCTTGGACGGCAGGTTGGTCAGGCCGAACACGACGGGAACCACGCCCGTGTCGTAATAGGCGAAGTGGACGTTGGGGGTGTCGCCCGCGTCGTCCCACACCACGCGTCCGCCGCCAGCGAGCACGCGGAGCGGCATCGTGCACCGGTCGCGCGTGCCGACGTTGCGGACGTCATCCAGGATGTGCACGCCCCAGTTGCCCATCTCGCCGTTGCCGGTGTTGAAGTCCCAGTGCCAGTCGTAGTGCAGGCTGTTGCGGAAGATCGGTTCGTCGAGCGCGGGCCCGAGCCACAGGTCGTAATCCACGGTGCTGGGGATTTCCAGCGGCGCGGCCCGTTTGCCGATCGGCCCTCGGACGCCGTAGCGGTTGGCGTGGATCCACTTCGGCTTGCCGATCTTGCCGGAATCGATAAAGTCCTTGATTTCTTGCTGTACCGGGTCGCTCCGCTGCTGCGTGCCGACCTGGACGATGCGGTCGTATTTTTTGGCCGCGGCGAAAAGCATCTCGCCTTCGCGCTGGTTGTGGCCCAGCGGCTTTTCGACATAGACATCTTTGCCCGCCTGGCAGGCCCAGATGGCGGCGAGGCAATGCCAGTGGTTGCAGGTGGCGATGATGACGGCGTCGATCGTTTTATCCTCGAGCAGGCGCCGGGCATCGGCGTAGGGCCTGGCGCCGAGCTTCCTGGCCATTCCGCCCGCGTGGGACTCATCGGGGTCGGCGACCGCCACGATCTTGGCGTCGCGCAGCTTGGAGAAGCCGTCGGCAAGCTGCCCGCCGCGACCCCCGGCGCCGATCAAGCCCAGGCGGATGCGGTCATTGGCGCCCTGGGCCTTCAGACACGCCGGCATCGTCAGCGCGGCGCCGGCGGCAAGAGAACCCTTCAAGAACGAACGTCGGGAAGCGAGGGAATTCGACATGGCGGGACCTCGGGGTGGGGTGGGTGATTTCAGATTTCAGATTGCGGATTTCAGATTGCGGATTGCGGAATTGGCGATTGCTCCGTGCGGTTACCCATTCTCAATTTAATCACCATGACCGGCCAACGCCAGAAAGCCAACCCCGGCGGGGTCAGGGGTCCGCCGCAAATCGACACGGAGCCACGACCGTGAGGGAGTGGCCCGCAGCAGGGTTGACGAACGCGTGGGCCGCTTCCTGACGGGCGCGGCTCGGCTCAGGCGCGGCTCGGGCGCGGCTCGGCTCAGGCGCGGCTCGGGCGCGGCTCGGCTCAGGCTCGGGACCCCGCGCCGGTCGGGGCTTTATGGCGCGCCGTAAATGCGGACGTTTGTCGAAAAGTAGTACGGCCCGTCGGCGTCCTCGAAACGGTATTCGCCGAAGACCGCCAGGTAGCCGCTTTCCGGCAGTCTTACGTCACGGACGTAGATGCATCGCGATATGGCGGCGTCCGGGGGCGTTAGCGACGCCAGCTCATCCGTGGGCTTGAAGTTCGCCTCGCGGAAGTCGCGCTTGCTGGCGGTGGCGGTCCACAGGCGGACCGCGGCCGGCCTGACGTAGCTGTCCATCGTTACCCGCACGGCGCCGTTCTTCTCTGCAAACTTCCAGCCGAGATTCGGCAGCGGCTTGTCCAGCGCCACGTGGTGATGCAGGGCCCGCAGGGCGCCGAAGGTGCGGGCGTAGTCCCGGATGCCGTGCCCGTTGTTGGGGACGTAAAGCAGGTACTTGGGCTGGGTGAGATCATCCCAATAGAGATTGGCGGCGTCGAGGGGCCAGTAAGCGTCGTTCGTACCGAGGATGATGAGCGTCGGCTGCCGGTACTTGGCCGCGTAGTGGATCGGGTCTACCATTCGCGTAAGCGCCCGGCCGCCTTCCGTGGCGAGATGCCTGGGCAGGCCCCGCTCGGTGTAGTCGCGAAGCTGCGGCGAGTATTCTCCCCAGGACTTTTTTTGCAGCGCCAGGTGCTCGTCGATCTTGAGCATGTCGATGACGGTGGGGGCCAGGGCGACGGCCCGCTTGTCCACGGCGCCGATCAGCCACGTCGTCCAGCCGCGTTTGCTGGCGCCGGTGACGGTGAAACGGTCGATCTTCCGTTTCCACTTCTGTTGGGCATATTCGCCCACGGCGTCCATCGCGGCGGCGGCGGCCTTGGTCATCGGCAACAGGAGCGGCCACTCGGCGTCGCCGGTTTGCAGGTATTGTTCGAAGGTGTACGCGATGATCGCGTCTTCGTACCGGCCGTCGAAGAGCGGTTGATGCGGAACCTGCAGGACCACCGCCACCGGGGTCTTCATTTGTTCGGCCAGCCCGGCGAAGACGGCGGCCTGGCGGGGGAGTTCCTCGTCTTCCGCCGGCGGCTGGGCAAGCCGGTCGCTCCAGCTTCCCCCGGCGATGAACAGCACCGCGTGGCGGCAGTCCTCGCGGGCGGTGGACGGGCGGATGAGAAACAACTGGTGCTTCCACTCGATGTCTCGCCACATCTGCGAGGTGACGGTCAACTCCACCCACTCGGCCGGCCCGACCTTGCCGTCGCGGCGGACCTTCCAGCCGTAGCTGTCGTCGGCCTTGGCGACGTAGGCGGCCAGGGCGTTATCGGGAGTGGCGGGGTCCTCGGCGGCGCTGTCCGAGTCGCATCCGGAGAGCATCGCGAGCGGAACGGCAGTTGAGAGGATCGCAGACGCAAGCGTCGGTTTCATGGTTTGTCCCGTTTTTTCGTGCCTCGACGTTGAATGCGGCCCGAGGGCTCGCCTGCCTAACTTCCGATTTCCGCCTTCCTACTTCCGACTTCCTTCGTCGCTCGCTACCATACCAGTTTTGCCCGCCGTTTGCTTGCTGCCGCAACGAAAGGGGTCGGGAGTCTTTTTCGGCTAGGCCGGCATCCATATTGTTCATCGACGACCGAAAAAGACTCCCGACCCCCTCCACTCGCACATCCTCACTTCGCGCGCCGTAGCCACACGGGAAGAATCTACACATGGCCGCGCCGAATTCCCCCGCCGTCGTCACTCGCAACTTGTCGAAAACCTACCGCGAAAGCTGGCGGGGCAAGCCGGTGCATGCGTTGCGGGGCGTTACCTTTGACGTGCGCTGCGGGAAGATTTTCGGCCTGCTCGGCCCCAACGGCGCCGGCAAAACCACCTTCATCAAGGCCCTGCTGGGCATGGTCCGTCCGTCGGGCGGGTCGGCGGAATTGCTCGGCCAGCCGGCGGGGCGCCGCGAGAGCCGCCGGCGGGTCGGCTATTTGCCGGAGAATCTCCGCGTTCCCTGGCACCACTCGGCGAAGACGGCCATCAAGCATTACGGCGCCCTGTCCAACCTTCCTTCTCGGGAGGCCCTCCGCCGCGGCGACGACCTGCTGGAGCGGATGGGCATCGCCGATTGGCGAAATGAGCAAGTCGCCCGGTTCTCCAAGGGAATGAAGCAGCGGCTGGGCCTGACGCTGGCGCTGCTCAACGATCCCGAACTGCTCATCCTCGACGAGCCTACCGACGGGCTGGACCCGGTAGGCCGGCGGGAAGTGCGGGCCGAGCTGGCGAAGCTCCGCGACGAGGGCCGCACGATCTTTCTCAACAGCCATCTCTTGCAGGAAGTGGAATTGATTTGCGACGAGGTAGCGATTCTCGACCGCGGGGAACTGAAGTACGTCGGCCCGGTGGACGCCGTGTCGCGCTCGCAGGTGGCCGCCGCGGGGGTGGTCAGCGGCGGCGCCGCGGCCGAAGCATTCATCTTCGAACTGGAACTGGTCGGCGAGGCCCGGGCGGTGCGGGACGCCCTTCGCGGCTTCGCCGGCAGCGAAGTCGAAGCGGTCGCCGAAGAGGCCCACCGCGCCCGCGTGCCGCTGGGCGAGATGGCCCAAATCGACCGCGTCGTGGACGAACTCCGCACCAGCGGCGTGAGCATTGTCGGCCTGAAGCGGCAGAAGCAGTCGCTGGAAGAAGCCTTTGTGGAACTGCTTAAGAAGGGATGAGAGGCGTTGAAGACCGAAATCCGAAACCAATTCGAAGCACGAATGACCTAACGGGTGGCACGCCCTGAGCCGGGTGGCACGCCCTGAGCCCTTTCAGGGCGGTGGGCGTGGCAGGGCGGTGGGCGTGGGAAGCGGGCCGCCGGTTCCCACGCCCACCGCTCCCGGCGTCCCGCTGGAAACCCGCTCGGAATGTTGACCAGCACGGGGCCGCGACGACGATCCCGGCTGGTCCGCTATGGGCGTGCCACCCTTTACCGCGTTCGCCTCCCGTTTGCGAGGTTCATCCCTCGTTGATCGCCGCCATGCGTCCTTACCTCGCCATCATTGTCGATTCCTTTCGGGCCGCCATCGCATCGCAGGTGTTTGTGATCGTGATGGTGTGCGAGATCGGCGTCCTCTTGGCCTTCGCGGCGATCGGCTACCGCATCGAGCTGGGCTGGCGGGTGGAGCAGGACGAGTTCCGCGACATTGCGCGGCTCATCATCGCCATCGACGACGGGGCCCGGGCCAAGGCCCCGTCCCCCGGCAAGCAGATCGCCGACCAGATGGACCCCAAGCTGCGGTCGTCCCTGTCGGATTTGATCGGCGAGCCGATCGGTTGGTACGAGCTGCTCGATTTGCAGCGCTCGCTGGCGAAGGAACTGACGCGGCTGATCGAAGAGGACAAGCTGTACGACGAGAAGGCGTTCGCCAGGGTGATGGTCCGGCCGGCGGGGATGGAGTTGGCCGGCCAGCCGCGGGACGAGCTTAGCGAACAGCAGCGGCGGCGGCTCGACCGGTTATACCTGGAGGCCGCCTTCCCCGACGCCCTGCAGGAAAGCCCGCCCAAGTCGATTACCTGGACGATGTTCGGCGCCGCCTTCCCCAGCTCGATGCCCGGGGATGAAGAGGACGTTCAGGACATCCTGAAGAAGGCGGTCGCCTTCATGATCGACTGGGTGGTGGCGGGAATCGCCATGTTCGTCGCCGTCTTGCTGGCCGCCAGCAACGTGCCGCGGATGCTCGAGCCGGGGGCGATCGAACTGCTGCTCAGCCGCCCCATCACGCGGGCCGCCACCCTCGTGGCCGAATTCGTCGCCGCATGCAGCTCCATCACGCTCCATGCGAGCGTCATCATCGGCGGATTGTGGCTGGTGATGGCGATCCGTTACGGCGTGGTCGAGCCGATCCTCCTGCTGCTGATCCTGGTGATCGTTTTTCTCTTCGCCGTCTATTACTCCGTGACGATGCTCTCGGGGCTGCTCTTCCGCAACACCATCATCTCGATCGTGCTGACCATCTTGTTCTGGATGGCGACGGTCGTCGTCGGGCTGCGGGACGACTACGAGGACAACCTGCTCGACGGCCGCTACGTCTATGCCGGCGCCCAGGTGAACGACACGCCGCTGGTCGTCACCCGGCAAGGCATCGTCAAGCGCTGGCAGCCGGACGGCCGCACGTGGGAATACGTCAAAACGCCCGATACGGCCGGGATCGCCATGATGGGACCGTCGGCCCGCATCCGCACCCGCGGGCCGGTGTATCTGCCGAAAAGCGAACGGGTCCTCCTCTACCAGCCGGGCATCATGACCTTCGGCGAAATCCCGATCATCGAGATCGAGGCGGGAGGCGATTGGCGGTCCACGCGGGGTCCGGGGGCGCCCGAGGGAACGTTTTGCCTGTTCGCCACGGACGCCGACCGCGTGATGGCCGTGGCCCGCGACGGCGTGTTCCGCCTGGTGCGCTCGGGCGAGACATTCGAACGGGAAGACGCCGGCGACGAGCGGGTTGACCCGGAAGCCCCGCTGGAAGGCGCCGAAGCGGCCGGCGATGAGGACGGCGATTCCGGCGATCTTCCCTCATCCCCAGCCCCTCTCCCAGAGGGAGAGGGGAGTAGCCCTGGCCCCGACGCCGACGCGGCTACGGCGGAATCCGCCACGGCCGAAACGCCCGAGCCCGAGCCGGCGGTCGCGGAAGAGCCCCGCCGCCGCGTGATCCTGGCCAACCGCGACGACCGCTTCCGCAAGGTCTTTCCGCTTTCGTTGGGGACGGCGGCCGCGGCGGCGTATCATGCGCCTTCCCGCCGGCTGGCCGTGCTCAACGGCAAGATTCTGCGCCTGCTGCAACTCACGGCGGATGGCGCCGTGGCCGCCGACGCCCAGTTCCGCATCGAGGACGGCGTGGATCGGCCGCTGGTCGCGCTGGGAGCCGATTTTCTCGCCCTGGCCGGTCGCGAGTCCGCCGACGTATTCCTCTACGCCCCCGTGGGCGTTGACGCCGACAAGAAGCCCAAGCGGATCGCCCACGTCGAAGCGAACCGCGACAAGGAGCGAACCGTGGTTTCGCTTTCCGCAGCCCCGCACGGTTCCCGGTTGGCCGTCCTCTTTAGCGACGACCGAATGGAACTGCGGGACGCCGTGACGGGTCGGCCGGTCGATTGGCCCATCCGCGGCCAGGGTGTGATCAGCTACTGCCAATTCCGTGAGGATGGGTCGCTCGCCGTCTCGCGGAGTCTCGGCTATCTCGACATCTACGACGAGGGCGGCCAACGCCGGGAAAACTATTCGCCGACACTCAGCCTCCTCGATCCGGAAGATTATCCGGATTTGACGTATTTCTACGTCCTGCGGCCGCTTTCGTACGTCTCGCCCAGCCAGACCGAGTTCGACCGGACGATCAACTACCTGTTGCTCCAGCGAACCGACTTCTACAGTTCCCGCGAAGAAAAGGGCAAAATCCAGCACAGCCCGTGGACGCCGCTGATCAAATCCGCCGTTTTCATCCTGGTGATGCTGGGGCTGGGCATCTGGCACTTTACGCGGCTAGATTTATAGCCCCGGCCACTGGATTCATAGCCCCGGCCACTGGCCGGGGAGAACGACGCCGTAACGACGAACGACGCGGGTTCCCAGGCCAACGCCCCATCCCTGACCAGCGGTCAGGGCTAGGGGCGGAGCGGGCCTCGCGAATGGTAACGGTGAAAAACCGGTCGCTTGGATGTCACGCCCCGTCGCTGTTTTCGCGTTGGTCCGCGCGGTTCCTTCCCTCGCGTCGATAACTCGCCGCCGGCCGACGATTGGCCAACGCAGCGTCCACCGGCCACCGGCAGTTTTTCCACTGTTCTTCTCCCGCCGCGGCCTGCGACCGAAGTCCTTTCCGCCGAAGCAGTAGGGCATTTTCGCCCCTGGCCGATTCGCCCGTTGTCAACCTTGCGGCGCCCGTCTTACTACTACTGCTTTTTTAGAGAGAATACGGTAAGCTACGGGTTTGCCAAACGTCGCGTACCGCTTGAAGTTAAACGCTTTGCTGAGGAACCGCCATGAAAATCGTCTGTGCCCGCGAGCCTTTTTTGGCCGCCTTTCAAACCGCCGCCAGTGTGGCGCTCTCCCGTAGTCCCAAGGCGATCCTACAGCACGTCAAGCTGACGGCGACGCCAGAAAAGGCGACGTTCACCGCCACCGACCTCGAGGTTGGCGTGCGGGTCGAAAGCGAAGGAGTCGAGGTCGAAACACCCGGGGCCGCGATGTTTCACAAGGACCGCTTCGGGGATCTCTTGCGGGAGAGCCGCGACGAAAAACTGGTCATCCACACCGAGGCCAACGGGATGACCGTCCGCGGCGAGCGGAGCGAGTTCCACCTGGCGGTGGCCGGGGCGGAGGAGTTTCCGGAGGTGGCGGCCTTCGACTCCGAGGCGTATGTCGAGACCCCGGCCAGGCTCTTCCGCACCCTGATCCATCGCACCCTCTACGCAACCGACCCCGAGAGCAGCCGCTATGCCCTGGGCGGGGTGAAGCTCGAAAACGACAAGTCGAACCTGGTGGCGGTCGGCACCGACGGCCGCCGCCTGGCCAAGATGGAAGGCCCCTGCGTTTGCAAGGACTACGAGATTCCGCCCGACGCGTCGGTGATCGTGCCGGTACCGGCGATGTCGCTCATCGAGCGGGCGCTGGGTGAGGGGGAAGGGGAAATCCGCTTCCACGCCACGGGCAACGATATCCGCGTCCGCGGCCCGAACTTCACCGTCTATGCCCGACTGGTGGAGGGGCGTTTTCCCAAGTGGCGGGACGTTTTTCCGCGGCGGGAAGGGGTGGAGCGGATCGACCTGATGGTGGGCCAGTTGCTCACGGCGGTGCGGCAAGCCGCGGTGGTGGCCAGCGAAGAGAGCCGCGGGGTGAAGTTCCATTTTCGAACCGGGGAGTTGCTGCTCTCCGCCGCGACGGCGGAGGTCGGCGACTCCAGTGTCCGCGTGCCGCTCTCGTACGAGGGGAGGGATATCCCCATCGCCTTGGACCACCGCTTCGTCACCGACTTCCTGCGGACGTTGAGCGACGAGGCGACGTTTACAATCGAGATCGAGAACTCCGACGCCGCAGCCGTGCTGAAGACCGACGACGGCTACGGGTACGTGGTCATGCCGCTGAGTTTAGAAAGGTAGCGGTAGGCTCTAGGCGGTAGACGCAAGCAGTAATGGCGGTAGGCCTATAGCTTACCGCTTGAAGTTTACCGCTTCCAACCAAACGGACCCCCTCTAGCATGGAAGATCGTCGCCGCAAATCGTCCGGCCCCCAGGCTATCGGGGACGTGGTCGCCGGGCTGCTGGCCCGCCGCGGTTACGCGCAGACGGCGGCCGCCGAGGAAATGAGCGAGGCGTGGTCTGCGGCGGCCGGCGCCGTCTTCGCCGATGTCACCCGGGCGGGAAATGTCCGCCGCGGCGAACTGGAGGTCTTCGTGAAGGACTCCGCGGCGCTTCAGGAATTGACGTTCATCCAAACGGAATTGCTAAGGAAAATGGCCGCCGCCTTGCCGGACCGCGGGGTCCAGAAAATCCGTTTCCGGATCGGAGCGGTCGATTGAATCGGGGCGGCCGATTGAAAAGGAAAACGCCCGTCCCGCGTGATCCGACGAGATTGGGGATCACGCCCGCGGCGCCTGCGGCTTGTGGTTGAACGAAACCTTCAGTGCGAACACGCTGGCCCCTCACCCCCGGCCCCTCTCCACAACGGAGAGGGGAGCAAGCATGTCCGAAGAATTCACGCCCACCCCCGAAAACACTTCTGGCCCCGCCGACGCCCCCGTCGAACGGACCGAGGCCCACGCCGAAATCCAGGCCGCGCAGGCCGAGTCGCGGTACACCGCCGAGGACCTGCAGCACCTCTCGGACCTCGAACACGTCCGCGAGCGGCCGAGTATGTACATCGGCGACACCACGGTTCGCGGACTGCACCACCTGGTGTACGAGGTCGTCGATAACTCGATCGACGAGGCGATGGCCGACTTTGCCACCAAGGTCTCGGTCCGCATCAACAATGACGGTTCGGTCACGGTCGAAGACGACGGCCGCGGCATCCCCGTGGACCGCCACGAACAGCTTTCGGCCGAGATGGGCCGCGACGTCTCCACGCTCGAGGGCGTGATGACGGTCCTCAAGTTCGGCGGCAAGTTCCAAAAAGGCGCGTACCAGACGTCGGGCGGCTTGCACGGCGTGGGCGTGACGGTCGTCAACTTCCTTTCGGAATGGTGCGAGGTCGAGGTTTACCGCGACGGCCACGTGTGGGAGCAGGAGTACGTCCGCGGCGTGCCGCAGGGCCCGGTGCAACGGGTCGGCGCTACCGACAAACGTGGCACGAAAACCACGTTCAAGGCCGACGGCGAAATCTTCCAGACCACCCGGTTCAGCTACGACACGCTCAACAAGCGGTTGCAAGAACTCGCGTTTCTCAACCGCGGCGTGAAGATCACCTTCCACGACGAGCGGACGGGCGATGGCGAAGAGTTCCATTACGAGCGGGGCCTGCTCGATTTCGTCGAGCATCTGAATCGCGCCACCGACTCGCTGCACAGCGAGATCATCCATATCGAGGGAGAAATCGAAGGCGTCGGTTACGAAGTCGCGATGCAATACGCGAGCGAATTCACGGAAAACACGCTGTCGTTCGTCAACAACATCAACACCCACGAGGGGGGCACGCACGTCTCCGGTTTCCGTTCGGCCCTCACCCGCACGTTCAACAACTACGGCAAGAAGGAAAACCTCTTCAAAGACATGAAGGACATCACCATCACCGGTGACGACTTCCGCGAGGGGCTGACAGCGGTGATTTCGCTCCGCGTGCCGGAGCCCCAGTTCGAAGGGCAGACGAAAACGAAACTCGGCAACGGCGAAATCGAAGGCTACATCAACTCGGCCGTGGGCGAAGGCCTGGCGACCCACCTGGAGGAAAACCCCAAGACGGCCAAGGCCATCGTCCGCAAAGGCCAACTGGCGGCGGAAGCCCGCGAGGCGGCCCGCAAGGCCAAGGCGGCCCTGCGGGAACGCAAGGGCGCCCTGGGGGGCGGCGGGCTGCCCGGCAAACTCCGCGATTGCAGCAGCAAGGAAGTCGAGAAGTGCGAGCTGTACCTGGTCGAGGGCGACTCGGCCGGCGGCAGCGCGGAAGGCGGCCGGCTCCGCGAATACCAGGCGATCCTTCCGCTGCGCGGCAAGATCATCAACGCCTTCAAGGCCCGGGAAGACAAGGTCCTGAGCAATAACGAGGTCCTGGCGATGATCCAGGCCATCGGCGCCGGCATCGGCGAGGACCAGGACCTTTCCAAACGGCGGTACAACAAGATCATCATCATGACCGACGCCGACGTCGACGGTTCGCACATCCGCACGCTGCTGCTCACGTTCTTCTACCGGCAGATGTACGAGCTGGTGGCCCGCGGGCACGTCTACGTCGCGCAGCCCCCGCTGTACCGCGTGACGGAAAGAAAGAAGGTCTACTACGTCCAGACGGAAGAGGAGATGAAGCGGCAGCTTCTGGAGAACGGCCTGGCCGACGCCGCCTTCGTCGATCCCGAGACCGGCCGCGAGGTCAGCGGCGAAGAAATGGCCAGGCTCTGCCGGTGCCTGGCCGCCATGGAGGACGCCCTGATCGCCCTGGAGCGGCGGGGCGTCAATCTCAAGGAGCACGCGGGAAAGGCGGACGGCGGCGGCAAACTGCCGCTGTTCCACGTCTTCTTCGGCCGGGAAGAACACTGGTTTACCAATCGCGGCGAGATGGAAGAGTTCCTCAAGGAAAAGGAACTGATCCGCGGCGAAGAGGTCGAGGTTGCGGACGATCCCGCCGCTCGCGGCGAAGCACAAAAACCCGAACCGCCCGAAACCGGCGACATCCTTCCTCCCACGGCCGAAAAGCTCCACGTTACCGAACTGCACGAGATCCGCACCATCAACGTGCAGCTTGGCGAGCTGAAGAAACTCGACCTGACGATCCAGGCCCTCATCCCGCAGGAGCGGACCGGCGTGGAGACGCCGCGCTACATCCTCCGCAAGGGCGAGACCGAAATCCCGCTGGAAGACCTCCGCGAGCTGCTCCCGGCGGTCCGCAAGAGCGGCGAGAAGGGCCTGTCGCTGACCCGCTTCAAAGGCCTGGGGGAAATGAACGCCGAGGAACTCCGCGAAACCACCCTCGACCCCGCCAACCGCACGCTGCTGCGGGTCAGCATGGAAGACGCCAGCGGCGCCGACGACATGTTCCGCGTCCTGATGGGCGACAAGGTCGAACCCCGCCGCGAGTTCATCGAACGCCACGCGCTGGAGGTGCAAAACCTGGATGTGTGACGACGGCCGCAAGCCGCGCGCAACACAGCAGCGGCCCGCCGCCGCTTGTGACTCGCACACCGTCGGTTTGCCGCTTCATCTTGCGAGCCGGCCGAAATCCGACCGGGGCCACAATGGGAAACCCTCACCGCCAGCCCCTCTCCCAGCGGAAGAAGGGGGGAGCGGGTTTACGCCGGCCGCACGTTTTCCGCGCGGGGGCCCTTCGGGCCGCTGCCGACTTCGTATTCAACTTCCTGCCCAATCTGCAGGTCCTCGATGGTCACGCCTTCGACCGCGCTGTGGTGGAAGAAGAGATCTCCCCGCTCCCCACCGATGAATCCATACCCTTTGTCCAGAACCAACTTCTTAATCTCACCGCGTGGCATGTTCGCCAACCCTCAAAAAACGTGGAAACGCCGAACGCGACTCTGCGAGCCGCCCGAAAACGTGGCCCCTGGCCGTCTCCCCATGCCTGTTGGCGGGGCAGACCGCTTGGAAGCCAGCCAGCAGGGTAGCAGGAAAGCAGGCGGGGGAACAGCCCCGGTCCGCGAATTTTGCCGCGGCTTGAAATCCTCCCGCGGCGGAATGAAAATGCGTTGAAATCGCCTTTTTACGTTGTTTACAGATTTTTCCCGCCCTGCGAGGCCGACCATGACGCGCCTACCAAAACCGCTGGCCGCCGCCGCCCTGGCCAGCGCCGTTTGTGTGGCGGCGTTCCCGGCCCTGGCCGAGGACGCCCCCCAACTGCCCGAAGTTCCCGCCGACGTGCAGAAGGACCAGCGGGAATTGCCATCGGCGATCCCCCGGGCCATCACGCTGTTGGAGGCGGGTGAACACCGGGTCTTTATCGCTGCCTTCGCCCATCCCGCAGAGCTGACGCGGATGCTTACGCAGTGGAGCATCGACGAGCTTGCCGCGTCGCTCGCCGCCGGCAAGGCTGACGAACTGACCCTGGCCCTTCAGCAAGCCGTCGGCAAAGAGCCGCACCTAAACGAAGCCAACGACCGGGCCGATTTCGAGGTGACGATCGGGGACCGGCGGCGGACGCTCACCCTGGTGAAGGTCGCCGGCCGTTGGCGCATCGAGAATTAGGTGAAGATGGCTTTCTTCCTTTACGCGCCGACGGCTCACGATCCCGTCCTGTTGGCCGGGCGGCGCGGCTGGCTCCTTCCCTGGATCGACGCCGGCTCGCGGAGTTGATTTGGGACAGCGTGGCCGCGGACGAAGGTGAGTTGACGCTGACCGCGTCTCAGCGCGAAGAGGTCGTCCGCAGAATCGCCGCTCACGAGGCCGATCCGTCTCGTTGTTCTTCGTGGGAAGAAGTCGAACAGCGTATCCGGAGCCGGCGGCGTGGCTGAATTGCAGCTCACTCCCGAAGCCGAAGACGATATCGCCCAGGCAGAGGCGTGGTACGCGGCGAAGCAGTTGGCGCTTTCAGACCGGTTTCTTTCAGCCATTCGCAGGGCGCTTGATCGGATCCTCAAGTTGCCGACTGATCCAACATCATTGGAGGTTCAGTAGGGGGGCGAAACCAATCTGGATGGTGCGGGCACGTGAGCACGGGTGGATTGGTCCAGCATTACGAAAATTTGAGCCCCACGGGAACGAGCCTCGTGCCGCTGCAGCGGATTTATTGGCCGGCGGATTAGCGTGGTCCCGCAGGTTCGGCGTCGCATTTCGCGACCGACGGTCGCGGCTTTGTCTTTCCGCCTTCCGCCTTCTCTCACTCCCGCCACGGCGCGTCGTAGCTCATTCCCAGCTTGATGATCCGCGTCAGCAGCTTCTCGTAGCTTACGCCGGCCGCGTGGGCGCTTTCGGCAAAGTCTTCGCCGTATTCGAGGTTGGGGTTGGCGTTGGCCTCTAAAAAGAAGAACTTGCCGTCGGGCCGCAGCCGCCAGTCGATGCGGGCGTAGCCGGTCATGCAGAGCAGGCGGTAGACGCGTTTGCTGGCCCGCCTGATGGACGCGGCCAGCTTCGGGTCGATGTCCTTCGCCGCGTGGGTGCGGATGTTGTGCCGCTTCTGGTACTTGGGGTCCCATTTCACGCGGGCCGTGGCGATGGGGGCGCTGCCGGGCGGCAGGTCGGAGAAGTTCATTTCCCAAACGGGAAAGGCGTCGAGCCGGTCGTTGCCCATCACGCCGACGTACAGCTCGCGGCCCGCGACGTATTCCTCGACGATGGCGTCGCGCTGGAGTTGCTCGTGGACGTAGCGGACGCGGTCGGACATCTCCCTTTCGTTATCGACCACCGACGCCTGCGAGATGCCCAGCGACGCGTCGTCGCCCAGCGTCTTGACCAACAGCGGATAGCTGAGTTTGCGGGTCAGCCGCGGTCGCGACGTGCGGTCGATCTCGACGAACCGCGGCGTGGGCACGCGGTGGTAGGTGAGAATCTTTTTGCTGTCGGCCTTGTCGCGCGAGAGAAACATGCCCCGCGGATTGCATCCGGTGTAGTGCTGTTTGAGCAGCTCGAGGTACGAGACGATGGCATGGTCGTAGGCCGGCACGCCGTGGAATTCTTCGAGCAGCATGAAGACGACGTGCGGCCTCAGTTCGCGGACGGTGTCGCGGATGGGCGTCAGGTCGTCGTACACGCCCACGCACGTGATGTCGTGGCCCATGTCGCGGAGGGTGGCCGCGATGTCGTATTCCATCTTCCACGGGGCGGCGAGGAGCGCGTCCTTGCTTTCGACCGTTTCGGGTGGGACGAACTCCTCGCGCACGAGAGGAATAATTCGCAGCTTTTTCATGGGGGACCGCGGCGAGTCTTCGTCGTCGTTCGCTCCTTGGCCGTTTTTCCGGGGGGTTTCTGCTTCATTTATAGCGCCCCCGGCAGATTCGCACAACGCGGCCGGGTCCAAACTTGCCTCTGGATTCTGTTCGACTATGATAGTAAGTGGAATAGAGAAGAAGACGGCGAGATCTATTTGCGGGTCGCCGCGCTCCTTCCCGTCTGGCAGAGTTTCGCTACTTCCAAGTCGCAGCACTCGATTTGCAAGGGACGTGCCGATGGCCGCAGGGCAAGGCGTTTGGGGAATCGACATCGGGCAATGCGCCATCAAGGCGCTCCGCTGCGAACTCCACGAAGACGGGCACACGCTTCTCGCCACCAACTTCGACTTCATCGAGTATCCCAAGATCCTCAGCCAGCCCGAGGCGGAGCCGGCGGCGCTCATCTCCGACGCCCTCGCCCAGTTCCTCTCCCGAAATGAATTGAAGGAGGACAAAGTGGCGGTGTCGGTCTCCGGGCAAAGCGGCCTGGCCCGCTTCTTCAAGCCGCCCCCGGTCGAAGCGAAAAAGATCGACGACATCGTCCAGTACGAGGCCCGGCAGCAAATCCCCTTCGCCCTGGAAGACGTGGTCTACGAGTACCAGCAGATGCCGGGCGCCACCATCGAGGACGGGATCGCGCTCGACACGGAGATCGGCCTGTTCGCGATGAAGCGGGAGCACGTCTTCCGCGCGCTGCGGCCGTTCGAGCTGGCCGAGGTGGACATCGACTACGTCCAGCTCAGCCCGCTGGCCCTGTACAACTACGCCGCCCACGATTTGTTCCCGGCGGATTTCGACAAGGAAGAGTTCGACAGCGATGCGCCGCCCGAGTCGATCGTCCTGCTGTCGATCGGCACCGATTCGACCGACCTGGTCGTCACCAACGGCTACCGCATGTGGCAGCGGCCGATCCCGCTGGGCGGCAACCACTTCACCAAGCAACTGACCAAGGAGCTGAAGCTCACGTTCGCCAAGGCCGAGCATCTGAAGCGCAATGCCCGGCAGGCGGAGGACCCCCGCACCGTATTCAAGGCGATGCGGCCGGTCTTCAGCGACCTGGTGACCGAGGTCCAGCGGTCCCTCAGCTATTTCCAAAACCTGGATCGCAAGGCCAGGCTGGGAAAGATCATCGCGGTCGGCAATGCGATCAAGCTGCCGGGCCTGCAGCAGTACCTCGCGAAGAATCTCGAGCGGGAAGTCGAACTGATCGACGGCTTTCACAAGCTGGCCGGTTCGTCGGTGGTGTCGGCCCCCACCTTCGCCGAGAACCGTTTTGCCTTCCCCGTCAGCTACGGGTTGTGCGTGCAGGCGCTCGGCAAGAGCAAGCTGTACACGAACCTGCTGCCGCGGGAAATCGCCACGGCCCGCGTCATCAAGGGTAAAAAGCCCTGGGTAGTGGCGATCCTGGCGACGCTGCTGATCGGCATCCTGGGTAACGTGGCCCTGACGTGGCGGGCCTGGAGCAGCGTGCGGCCGGAGCGCTACTCCGAGGTGGCGTCCGCCATCAGCGGCGCGGAAACGCTTAGTGGCGACTACGACCGGATCGACCAGGAACAGCAGCAGAAGATCGGGGATTTGCAGGCGACCGGGGAGCTGGTCGTGGGAACCACCGAGCGGCGGCTGTTGTGGCCGGAGTTGCTCAAGGCCATCAATTACGCCCTTCCGTACGATCCGGAGTTGCAAGGCGCCGACTACTGGCAAACCCCGCTGATGCAGCGGCCGACGATCTACGTCGAATCGATCAAGTGCGAGCGGTACGCCGATCTGAAGGACTGGTTCACGCCCGACCGCAAAAAGAAATATCAGGACGGCCTGCCCCCCGAGTTGAAGGAGAAAGAGGAGCAGGCGGAGGCCCCGCCGGCCGATTCCACGGGGGCGGCGGCCCCCGGCGTGACGCCGGCCGTGTACGCCGCGGCGACGGAAGAAACCGCCGAGGGCCCGACCGGACCGGGCTGGGTGATCAGCGTGCAGGCCCGTCACTACCACAACGCCGATCGTCTCAATCGCACCGAGCAGTATGTCCGTAAAACATTCTTGAAAAATCTCCACCTGTCGAAAATTCGCCTGCCGGTCGAGCCGGGGACGTACGAGCAGTTCTCGATGGAAGACCTGGGTATCCAGTACCCGCTCATCGACGAGGCGACCCAAAACCCCGGCGTGCCCAACCCGCGGTTGCAAGATATGGAACGGACGGAAAGCCGCGTCCGCGAGGAGTCGGAGACGACGGGAGGGGCCGCGGCGCGGCCGCCGGCGAAGGACGACGATCGCCAGTCGAAGCTGCCGCGGACCGTCGATGCCTTCACGTTCACCGTACAGTTCGCCTGGCAGGAAAAACCGATGACCGAGCGGTTGGCGGACCGCGAAACGGCCCCTGTGCGGACCGAGGCGCCGTCGCCGGCGCCGCCCACCCCGGGACCCTAGCGTGGCCTCCGGCCAGAACCGCATCCGAAGCACGAATGCAAAGCAAGAACATGAGCGATTCCAAATCGACAATGCTGACGGTCAAGAGATACCAGTTCTGGGTCCTCTCCGCGCTGGCCCTGGTCGTGGTGCTGGGGTCGTGGATGTGGTCGTCGATGAGCCTCTCGAAAGCGATTCAGACGAACGCCTCGACCATCCAGGGCTACAACAGCAAGGTCGACAGCCTGCTTGGCAAGCAGAACCCGGCCAACCCCAATTTCCACGACGCCCAGGCCAGGATCATCAACGAGACGACCCGGGACGTCCTCGCCGCCTGGTCGATCAAACAGCAGAAGCAGGCGAACATCGAGCTTGAATGGCCACAGGCGTTGGGCGATGACTTCATCGCCGCCGTGAAGAAGCTGTTCCCCATCGAGGCCAAAGTCAACCCGACCACCCGCGAGGGCCTGCTCAAGCCCGAGTTCCTGGAGCGCTATCGCGACTACATCGACGAGGAGCTGCCCAAGCTCGCGGAGACGATCGACGCCGCCTGGAAGGCCCAGGAGGCGTCGAGTGAGGAAAAAGGCGTTGGGGCCGGCGGATTCGGCGGGTTCGGCGGGTTCGGCGGAAGGAGACCGCAAGCCGGCGAGAAAAAAGAAGCCGAAGCCAAGGACGAAGTCCGTCACACCGTCTACTGGAATCCCGGCAACCAGGCCGAAATCAAGCAGATGTTCGACTGGTCGGATAACGCCGACCTGCGCCCCACCACCCTCGAAGTCCTGTACGCCCAGGAGGACCTGTGGGTGCTCGAATCGCTGATGGGGATCATCCGCCGGGTCAATTCCGACGCGGCCGGCCAAACCGAGGAGGGCGAGGCGCGGCTGGTGATGCTGCCACCCTGGAAGGCCCGCATTCGGCAGATCGACCAGATATTGATCGGCACGCCGGCGATCGCTCGCTGGCAGGAAGAGGGCGGTGGCGCCATGATCGCCGCCAAGCCGGGATCCGAAGCCGAGGCGGAGGGCGGCGCGGCGCCGCCGAGGCGGATGATGGAAGCTCAGGCCAGCGGCGTGGGCGAAGCCGCCGAGGGCGAGGTCTTCGAGTTCCGCGACCCGGCGGAGGGTCGCTATCTCGACATGAATTACCAGCCGATGTCCGCCCAGCGGTTGCGGACGGCGACCGGAGGCGGCTCGCAGGACGCTAACCTGGCAGTGGCCAAACGCATTCCCGTCTGGCTCGACGTTCAAATCGACGAGCGCGAGATCGACCGGCTGCTGGTCGAATGCGGCAATGCGCCGCTGACCGTCGAGGTGACCTACTTCGAAATGCTTGCGAAGTCGGCGGCCCCGGGCGGAGGCTCGGAATCATCGGCGGCGGTTCGATCGTCCGCCGATGAATCGTACAACCCGTACCTCCGCCGGCTCCGCTTGTTCGGCATTATCAGTCTGTACAACGAGGTTTCGCCGGAGAGTTTTGGCGAGGAAACCGTGGAGGGCCAACCCGCCGGCCCGGCGGCTTCGGAAACGCCGGCCCCGCCGGCCCCCGCGGCCCCGACGCCGGAAACGCCGGAAACGCCGGAAACGCCGGCCCCGGACGCCCCGGGGTTAGCCCCCGCAGCCGCGGGCCCCTGACTTTGCGCTTTGGGAACCGAACGCCGAGCACTAAGCTTTAAGCACTAAATCCGAAACTGCCGCCACCACGCGGCGTCGGCGGTTTTGAACATTCCAGGTCTTGAATTTTGAATTTATTTAGAAATTAGAATTTGGGATGCGCGCACGGCGCGCTGGACTCACACCGGAAGAATTCGAACGCAAGGACCTCGACATGCCAGGAGCAGGCAAAAAGAGCGAAGGTGGCGTCGGCGCCTTCTTGTTTGAGCACGTCGAAAAGATCGCCCTGGGCGTGACGGGCGTCGTGGTGCTCGTGTTCATTTTTCTCGGCAGCCGGCACGCCCCGATCCAGGAGTCGCTCGAACCCGAGAAGCTCGAGATCAAGCGGAGGCAGGCGATCGACTACATCCATAGCTCATCGTTCGGGGCGGTGCGCGATCAGCGCTACCCGCCTCGCCGCCCCTTTGTGGAACGCGCCCGCGAGGACGTCGCCGAGATGCGGCTTCAGGACTACCAGTTCCGCCAGCCGTGGGAACAAACGTACGAGCCGCAACTCGACAAGCGGCAGGACCCGCTGCTTTTGGCCGTGCAGGAGCTGGAGGCCCGCCCAGGCGTGGCGGCCCTGGCCACCACCGCCGCCACCGGCGGCGGACTCGGCATGTTCGAAGGCGGGCGTCCCCCGGCCACGGAAGACAAAGAAACGGAGACCGACTTGCCGCCGCAGCCCGATCTGCGGCCCGACCAGTTGGCCGAGATCGCCCGTTACTATCGCCCCGAGGGCGGGGCCAACGCGGTGAGCGCGCACTTCGTGGCGGTGACCGGCCTGGTCCCCATCCGCGAACAGCGGACCCTCTACGAACAGGTCTTCAAGGATGCCGCCGGCTACGACATTGGCCGCGACCAGCCCTACTATTTCTGGTTCGTCATCGAACGGGCCGAGGCCGACAGCGACGACTGGAAAGCGGTCAGCGACACCCGCACCGCCCGCGCGGAAACCAAGAACTGGGCCGGGTTGCCGATGGTGATGGTGGACCAGCGCTATGTCGACGACGCGTTGACCATGCCCGCTCCCCCGCTACTGATGACCGACCTGCGGCAGTACGCCACGCACTCGAAAGTTCCGCTGATCCAAGAGGAAGAGGCGCCGGGCGAAGTGGAGGCGGAGGTCGAGGCGACGGAAGCCGAACCCGCCCCCGGCGACCCCTTCGGCCCCGGCGGTGGGCGGCCCCGGCCGGCGGGTGACGAGGAGGACGAGGGCGTCGGCGAAACCGAGGAAGTAGAGGAAGACGTCGACTACCGGCTCTTCCGCTACTTCGATCTGTCGGTGGCGCCGGGCAAGTCGTACCGCTACCGAGTCAAGCTCTATCTGCACGATCCCAACGATCCGCAGAAGATCCAGGAGGAAGAGAGCAAGTCCGACTCGAGCGAGGATGCCGAGCGGTCCCTCCGCTTCCCGACGCCGACCGAGGCCGACTTGCATCCCGACGTGATCAAGCGGTTGGAAGCCCGCAGGAAGCGGGAGAAGGAAACGGGCCGTGACATCTACTACCGGCAGACCGATTTCAGCAATCCCTCCCCGGCGGTCGGGTTCCAGGAGAAGGCGGGCGATATCCTGGCCAGCAGTGTCACCGGCCCGAAGATGACGCGGCTGCCCGGCAGTCCCACGCTCATTCAAACCGAGGAGCCGATGGCGACGCTGCTGGCCGTCATCTGGGATCAACCGAAGGCGATGCACGTCTCCGGCGGCACGAGCGAACTGCTGCGGGGCACCGTGATCCAATTCCAGAAATCGGTATGGGCCCTCAACCCCGTCAGCCAAATGCTCGAGCCCTACGAGCGATACACGTTTGAAACGGACGCCACATTGCTCGATCTCCGCGGCGGCGTCGAACTCGACAAGTTGGACCGCAAGAACGACAAGGCGGTCACCACCATCGGCGAGGCGCTGGTGCTGATGCCCGACGGCAGCCTCGCGGTGCGGGGCGAGGCGGAATACACGGACAAGTTCCGCCGCTACCACTTCGGCCCGCTGGTCGTCATCGAGGAAGAAAAAGGAACGACCGGCGGCTCCTCCGGCTCGTCCGGGGACAAAGAGGGCGACCTCGACCCGGGCAGCTACCTGGAAGGAGCCGCCCGCCGTAGCCGCAACCCGTGAGGACTCCAGCGCGGCGACGCCTGCGTCCGAGCCGAGCCGCGCCCGTCAGGAAGCGGCCCCGCGAGTCCGTTAACCCTGCTGCGGCCACTCCCTTACGGTCGTGGCTCGGTGTCGATTTGCTGCGGCGACTCCCTCACGGTCGTGGCTCGGTTCGATTTGTGGCGGCCACTCCCTCACGGAAGCTCATGATCGCTCCGCCAATGTGCGAAGCACGAACGCCCCGATCCCCGAATCCCGATCCCCGAGCATTTGCGCACGCTTCGAAAACTTTCGTCGTTTGTAATGCGGATTTCTTCCGAGGACGCCGGCGAAACGGCCGCCTTCCTACTTCCTCCGCCAGCTTCTCCACCAGGAGGCGACGAATTCGCGGAAGGTCATGGTGGCGCCGACGGCCAGGCCGATGATCGCCAGGGTCATCAGCCACGGGGCGCCGCGGCCCATGCTGGCGGCCAACGTGAGGATCGCGCTTCCCACGATCAGCGAGGAGACGATCAGGGCGTTGGCCACCTTCCAGCTCGCAAAACCGATCATGTCGGTCAGCCGGTCGAGACCCGTGTGCTCGAGGTTGACCGTGATCCGTTTCTTGTGGGCCATCGCCACGAGCTGCTTGATCTCCCGCGGCGTCCGCTCGATCACGTCCACGTAGCCGACAAAGGCCCGGCGGGCCCTCTTTCGCATCGCCCGTAAGCTGTACCGCTCGCGGATCAGCCGGGTCATGTGGGGCCGGGCGTAGGCGACGATCTCAAAGTCGGGGGCGAACTGTCTGGCCACGCCTTCGATGGTGGTGATCGCCTTGATGAGGAAGACGATGTCGGCCGGGCAGCGGATTTTGTGCCGCTTCAGTTTGGTGAAGAAGTCGTCGAGAATCCGCCCGGCGTGGATCTGTCCCAGCGTCACGTCGTCGAAGTGGCTTAAGAACTCCGCCACGTCGATGGCGAAGGCCCGGCTCACCGCCACCTCGGGATCGACGTCGGCGATCGAGGTAAACGCGTCGATTACCTGCTCCGTGTCCCGCGTCACCACGCCGTACACCAGCCGGGCAAGCTGGTCGGAGGTGCTCTTGTCGAGCTGCCCGGTCATGCCGCAGTCGATGAAACAGAGTTGCTGTTCGGGCGTGAGGATGATGTTGCCGGGATGGGGGTCGGCGTGGAAGAAGCCGAACTCGAAGCATTGCCGGAAGACGGCGGTGGCGCCGAAGCCGACCAGTTCCTTCCACCGCTGTTGGCCCAGCTCTTCCGGCTCGATGTGCGCAAGGAGCCGGCCTTCCATCCGCTCGAGGGTGAGCACGCCGGTGGTGGTCGCGCCCCAGTAGACCTTGGGGAAGCGGATATTCGGGTCGTCGTCGAACAGGCTGCGGAGCCGGTCGGTCGAGCGGCCTTCCCGCTCGAAGTCGAGTTCCCGCCGCAGCTCGCGGGAGAACTCATCGACGACTTCGGTCGGGCTGTACCCCAGGTTTTCGAAATAGTCTTCCAGGAATTTTGCGAACATGCCGAGCACGTGCATGTCGGCCCGCACCTGTTCGCGGACGTGCGGGCGGAGCACCTTGACGACGACCCGCTCGCCGTCGGCAAGCTCTGCGTCGTGCGCCTGGGCGACGCTGCCGGCGGCGATGGGCTTTTCTTCCACGCGGGCGAAGATGTGGTGGTAATCGCCGTGGAACTCGGCCTTCAGCCGCTTTTCGATCTCGGGGAATGGGGCCTCGGGGCAGCGGTCCTGCAAGTGGCGGAATTCCTCGGCCCACTCCGGCGGCACCAGGTCGGGGCGGGTGCTGAGGATCTGCCCCACCTTGATGAACGTGGCGCCGAGTTCTTCGATCGCTTTGCGAATCCGGACCCGCCGCGGCAGGCGGACGATTTCTTCGTCGGCCTGGGCCATGCCGACCATGCTGCGGCCCTTTTGGGCCAGCCGGTCGAGCCGCGTTTCCTGGACGAAATCGCCGAAACCGTAGCGGACCAGAACCGCGATGATCTCCCCGGTGCGGCGGACGTTGCGAATCGTGTTGAAAAAAGGGAGGTCCAAGGGTTACCGGATGTTCATCACAGAACCAGCGGCGGCGAAATCGGAGCGATCATTGTAATCTCGCGGAGAGTCGATCCAATACCACGGGCCGGCCGCAAGCAGGGCAGGTTTAGAACCTGCCTCACAGAGATGTTGAATCGCGAAAACGCGAAAAGGCGAAAGGAGGCGCCAAACATCCAATCCGCGCATCTTTCGCGTCTTCGCGCTTTCGCGATCATTTCCAACCCGCAATCCGCAAGCTGACTCAAACGCTCAGGCTCGTTCCGAGAAATCCGCATTGTCCCCATTGCGGCCGCTGGCCTATAATCCCCGCCCTTGCGGCGGTCCGCGGTGCGCCGATGGCGTCGCGTGGTCCGCCGGGCCACCCTATTTTCCTCATCCACCGCCGGTTTCCTTTCGTGCCAGCTCCTTTGTCCGTCCGCGTCGGCCGCTTGCGATGTATCGCCGCCCCGGCCGTGGCCGCGCTTTTGGCGCTGGTTCTGGCCGCCACGGTCTCGCCGCGCGCCGGCGGGCAAGAGCGCCGGTCGGACGAGTTCTTCCGCCTCCATTACCCCGACACCGGGATCCGCGGGTTGGGTCCGGCCCCGCGACTTCCGGAACCGGCCCGCCCTGAAACCCCACCCACGACACGTACGCGCGCGCCCGACGCCCCGGCCACCGCGCAGCGGCAAGAGCAGCCGCGCCCGGCGCCACGGTCCGCTCTGCCGGCGTCGCAGCCGACCCGGCCGACCGACGAGGAATTTCCCCCCACGAAGATCGCCGCGTACGTCGGCAGTCATCCCATCTTGCTGGGCGACATCGCGCCCCCTGTCAACGCGGCCCTGGCCCCGTACGAAGGCAAGATGTCCGCGGAGCAGCTCGCCGATCAGCGGCGGCGGTTGCTCAACCAGATTTTGAAGAACGAAATCGACATGAAAATCCTGTACGTGCAGTTTGCCCGGTCCGTCGAGCCGGAGCAGCTCGGCGCGATCGAAAGCCGGCTGGACGAAGAGTTCGACCGCAGCCAGCTCCCCCGGCTGCTTCAGCAGTACCGGACCGACAACCCCCGCGAGTTGGAAGGCATCCTCCGCAGCATCGGCTCGTCGGTTTCCAAGGAGCGGCGGCGGTTCGCCGAGCAGGTGATCGCCCGCGAATGGCTGCGGCAGCAGATGGACCCCGACGAGGAAGTCACCCACGACGAGATGCTGGCGTACTATCAAGCGCATGCTGACGAATTCGACTACCCGGCCAAGGTCCGCTGGGAACAGTTGTATGTGAGCTTCGAGAAGGCCGGCGGCAAGCGGGCCGCGTACCGGCGGTTGGCGGAGATGGGCAACGAGGTGGTGGGCGGGGCCCCGCTGGCCGACGTCGCCCGACGCGGCAGCCATTGCCCGCAGGCCCGGCACGGCGGGGCCTACGACTGGACGACGCAAGGCAGCCTTGTCTCGGACGCGCTAAACGCCGCGCTGTTCTCGCTGCCGGTCGGCAAGTTGAGCGAAATCATGGAAGACCGCGAGGGCTTCCGCATCGTCCGCGTGGTCGAGCGGCAGGAGGCGGGGCGGGTTCCGTTTCTCGACGCCCAGGTCGAAATCGCCAAGAAGATCAAGGCCCAGCGGCTCAAAACCGAGCAGGCGAAGTTCCTGGCGAAGGCCCGACAGACGGTGCGGGTGTGGTCGATGTTCGACGCGGAGGCGCCCGTTCCGGCCGGCCATTGAGCCGCCCAGCGCCCAAAGTTCTTGAACCGCGGATGAACCCAGCCGAGCCGAGCCGCGTCCGTCAGGAAGCGGCCCCCCGCGTCCGTTAACCCTGCTGCGGCCACTCCCTCACGGTCGTGGCTCGGTGTCGATTTGCTGCGGTAAAAAGTCCGTGGTTCCTTTAGGGCGCCGGGCATACGGGAAGTCAATCCACGAGTTCCCGTTCGATGTCTTCCAACGATTTGCCCTTTGTTTCGGGCAGCTTCCAGAGGATGACCCCGAATCCGAGAATGCAAATGGCGCCGTACAGCCAGAACGTGCCGTGGGCGCCCAGCTTCTGATTGAGCAGTGGGAACGAAAACGTGAGCGCCGTGCAGCCCAGCCACAGCGAGAGCACCGCCACCGACATGGCCGCCCCGCGAATGCGGTTGGGGAAGATTTCGCTGATCACGACCCAGGTAATCGGCGCCAGGGACATGGCATAGCAGGCGATGGCGGTAACGACCAAAATCAGCATGACCGCGCCGGTGAATTGGAAGTAGTAGCCGGCGCCCAGCACCGCGTAGACGCCGGCCAGTCCCCCGGCGCCGAAGAGCATCAGCGGCCGGCGGCCGAGCTTGTCCACCGTGAAGATGGCGACGAACGTGAAGACCAGATTGACGGCGCCCGTGATGACGATGCTGAACATCAAGTCGCCCACCTGATAGCCGGCGGCCTGGAACACCTCCTGGGCGTAATTGAAGATGACGTTGATGCCGCACCATTGCTGGAACACGGCGAGGAACACCCCCAGGACGAGAATCTTCAGCAGCCGCGGCTCGATAAGATCGGCAAACCGCACGTGGGCAGTTTCCTCGGCGCTGATCGTGGCGGCGATTTCCCTGGTTTCCCGCTCGGCGTAGCCCGCGCCGCCCACGCGGGCGAGCGTGCGGCGGGCCCGCTCTGCCTGGCCGTTCTTGACCAGCCACCGCGGGCTTTCGGGCACGAAGAACATCAGCAGGAAGAAGGCGGCCGCGGGGATCGTCTCGGCGGCGAACATCCACCGCCAGCCGTAGACGCCGTTCCACGACTGGCGGATCAGCTCGCTGGTGGCGTCCTCCGGCACATCCTGGGCGATCAGCAGGTTCGTAAGCTGCGCGGCCAGGATGCCGATGACGATGGTCAATTGGTTGATCGATACGAAGCGGCCGCGCATGTTGGCCGGCGCGATTTCGGCGATGTACATCGGCGAGAGATTCGAGGCGAGCCCGATGCCCAGGCCGCCGAGAAAGCGGGCCAGGTTGAACGAGACGAACTCCGGCGCCAACGCCGTCCAGACGGCGCTGGCGGTAAAAAGCAGACCCGCGAGAATCAGCAGCCGTTTGCGGCCGAACGTGTCGGTCAGCGCGCCGGAGAGCAGGGCCCCGAAGACGCAGCCGACCAGGGCCGCGCTCATTGCAAAGCCCCGCCAGAAGGCCTCGCGAAACGTGTCGCCGGCGATGGCGAACGTCGGCTCGTAAAACGGCTTGGCGCCGCCGATCACCACCCAGTCATAGCCGAAAAGCAAACCGCCCATGGCCGCCACCAGGCACACGAGCCATAAAAAGCCCAGGCGATAGCGCGGCGTCGCGGCCGCATCGCCGAACGCGGGCGGTTCGTACGGGTTTTGGACGCCGTCGGAGGGGACCTCGCTCATCCAACCGATTCCTTTCCTTGCGAAGCGTCCGGCCGATGCACGATGGCGCCGAGATGGCTCGGGTCCAAGGCCAACACGTGATCGAACTGCTCGATCGCTTCCGCGGTCCTCCCAAGGCCCAGCGTGCCCAACGCCATCATGTAGCGGCAGTGCAGTTCGTTGCGGCGCGTGAGGTCTTCGTCAAACACGAGGAAGTCGGGCAGCGAGACGGCGAAGTAATCGATGGCCGGCTCGTCATGCAAATGTCGTTCGCCGTATGCGACAAGGCTGGTGAAGCGGCGACGGGCCGCATCGTCTTCACCCAACGCTTGCCGGGCCAGACCTTGATAGTAAATCATGTCCGGCGGCTGGTCATTGTAGTACATGGCGGACGTCGGGTCAGTCAGGCCGACGGCGGCGCGCCGAAAGCACGGGCGGGCCTCTTGCTCGTGTCCCAAACCGGCGAGGGCCACGCCGCGGAGATAATGGATGTTGTTTTCTTGATGCTGCGGTAGCTTGCCTTCGCCCAAGGAGGACGGCCATTGCTGGGCGCGTGCCAGATGTTCCACGGCCGCCGCGAAATCCCCCGCGGCGATCGCCCCCCGAGCCAGTTGCGTCAGGCTCAATACGTACTGGGCGGGAACCTTGCCCTCGCCCCCTTCCCAGGGGTGGAAGTTCCGGAACAGCAGGTGTTCCAGCGCTGGCCCATAGCGACCGACGGCGTTGAGGAGCGTGACGAACTCCAGGGACAGGTCGTCGCGCTCCGCTACGAGGGCAGCGTGTTGCGACAGGCGTTCGAGCCGCTGTGCGGGGGGATGGCCCAGGCGTTTAGCCAATTGATCGAACTCGATCAAGACGCGGGCGTCGGTCGGATCGAGCTGAAACGCCCGCTCAAAGGCATTCCACGCGGCCACCGCGTCGCGACGCTGGTTGAAGTAGGCCAGGCCGAGATTGCGCCACACCGTGGGGAACGATGGATCGCGGTCGCGCGACTGTTCCCAGCAGGCGACCGCCAAATCGTACTGGCGGCGGTCGTACCAGAGGTTGCCCAGATAGTAGGGCGCCTTGGCGTCGTGCGGGTTGGCCGCGGCCGCTTGCAGTGGCGCGATTTCTTCCAGGCGGTTGGGGAAGCAATGGTCCGGACGGCAGCCGACCGCCCTATCGCGGAACTCGGCCGCCTGGCCGGTCTGGCCGGACGATTCGAAGAAATGCACGAGCAAGTAGTAGACGATCGCACTCTCCGGCCGCTCGTTCACGCGCTCCAGGTATTGGAGCAACACGTCGCTCGCCCGGGGATAGAGCCCGGCGGCGGCGTACTCGAGGGCGAGTTCCACGTAGTTCCGCTGATCGTCGCGCATGCGATCGTTGAACAACCGGCCAACGCCGGAGGTCCCGCCGACGGCGGCGAGCGATCGCGCTTCGTACAGCAGGCCGAATTGAAACGCGTCATCGCGCAGCCACGCGTTGGCCAAATGCAGGGCCTGCTCGAATCGCTCTACCATCCGCAGCAGTGTCACCTTCAAATGCCGCGCCTGCCGATGAGCCGCGTTGCGGGCCAGGCAGCGATGTACGTTCTCCAACGCCGCCTCCAACCGCCCCGCGCGGCAATCGAGCCGCGCCAGCGCGAGGTAGCCCGCATCCTGCCACGCCGCGTTCCAAACGGCTTTGTGATAGGCGTTACAGGCGTCGGTGAACTTGCCTTGCGCTTCCAACGCGCAGCCGAGGTAGAAAGACGCCTCGCCGTCATATGGATTGGGATTGTGGCGCGTCAGCCGCTCGATGGCCCTTCGCAGAAACGATTCCGCGAGATCGAACCGGCCGTGGCGATAGAGCAGCTTGCCCAGCGCCGTGTTGCAGCGGATGTCGCCGGGATCGCGCCGCAATCCTTCCCGATAGTATTCCGCCGGATCGCGCGTGGCGTGGCGGTATTGCTCGAGATGCAGCCCCGCCAGGTACAGCGACTCCACGCCGTCGAGTTTGTCGGGCGTTTCGATCGGTTTGGCCGGCTCGGGAATTTCCGCGCGTGCGTCCGCGGGGACTCGCCACTGCACGAGCGGCTTGCCTTCGGCGTTCGCCACACTTACCGCAAGCCCCACTGGCGATATGCCCTCCGGCAGGGGAACGGACCGTTCAAAGAACGAACCTGGCCCGCCGTCAAACGATGCCTCCCAAAGGACGCCGCCGCGTGCATGCAAACTCGCCTTGGCGCCCGGTTGCGGCGCCGTGGTATAGACCCGCACCACCGCGGCGCCGTTCTCGAAGTCCAAGCCGACGGCCGCGTCCACCGTGGCATTTTTGACCACGCCCACGCCCTGATACGGCAGGAAGTGCTGCGTGAATCGCTTCTCCTCGCCCGGGGCCAGCCACGAGAAGTCCGGCTGGTTGTCGGTGTACACGCCGCACATCAGTTCGATGTACGGGCCGTCTTCGTCGGTCAGATGCCCATCCCAGGCCCGGCCGAAATCGGCCGTCCCCCACGTCCACTGCTTCTTGCCCGGCGCCACATGGTGATTGGCCACGTGCAGCAGCCCCGCCCGCTTGCCGTGGTCGTAGCTGCCCACGAAGTCGTAATCGCTGTGGTATGCCATGTAGGAGGTCGGCACGGGAATGTTCTTCCAGCGACTGATGTCCGTGCCGGGCGAGTAGTCCACCTTGTAATACTCGCCGGTGGCGATGGGAAAGGCGCTGGCGTCCCGCTTGCCGTGGTCCATCACCGCGGTCACGTCGGGCGGGAAGATCGACTGATGATGCTCATCCACACGCACCGCCGGATTGGCCCACCACAAGAAGGTCTGCGGCAAGTTGGTGCGGTTGTAAAGCCGCACGTCGATTTCCAGCGCCGCCCGATCCGGCCTCAGCGTAAAGCCGTGCGTGCTCTCGGTGCGATGCATGCGGTCGATCTCATGGAGCCACACCGTCGCCGCTCCGTCCTCATGCTCCTCGATCTCGCAATCGACGGGCAGAAACGTGCTCGGCCGGTGATGCTGCGGCCAGTTGAACTCGATTCCGCCACTGATCCACGGCCCGGCCAGCCCAACCAGCGCCGGTTTGATCACGCGGTTGTAGTAGACGAAGTGGTAGTCGTTCGTCTTGTCCAGCGCCATCTGCACCCGGCCGCCCAGCTCCGGCAGGACCATGATTTTGAGAAACCGGTTTTCCAGGAAAACGGCCTGCCACGCGCGGTCTGCCTTCTCATCAAAAACGCGGTCGATTACCGGCAGCGGATACACGGCGCCGCTGCTTCCCTGGTAGACCCGCTTCGTGAGGAACATCGGGTTGCGGTCCGGCGCCCCGACGCCATAGGTGGGGATGACCACCTCTTCCCGCCAGACACGGGCCCTGTCAACCTTATGAGCACTACCATTCATCCTCGGCTACCCACGGGATCCAAGCCGATCTGCGATCTTCGAGTGGAACATGATCGCCCGAAATCAGCCGGCAGCCAAGATGGCGTTGTCAGATGCCCCTGCGGGTATTCCGTGTTTCGATCTGACATGTCAAGCAGGCATTCGAGTTCAGCGATGATGGAAAGGGCCGATTGCGCCTTCGGCGATGGAATGTCGGTTGCCAGTTGGACGCGTTGCTTCAAATTTTCCAACGCTAATCGCGCCTCTTCATCAGTCGTGCTTTCCTGAAACGCTTTCAAGAAGAGCCGCCAATATGTTGTTTTGATCCCACATAGTTGAACATCATCCAGCTTCTGCATGTAAGCATTCATCATTCCTGTTCGCGCCAATCGGCCGAAGCTCCCCCCGCCGTCGGCATTCGCTTTGTCAAGGATGTGATCGGATTTGGACGGATACGGCGTCACGCCAGCTGGGATTTGTATGCCAGTGTCCTGCCTCGTTTGCGCCTGCCGCACAAAACTGTAGTGGACACACCGAAATGCGACCGGCCTTTCCCCGTAACCTCGCCTTGCACTCCTACATCGGTCCCGTGAATAATCCGGGCTAGCGCCTGGCGAGGAAAAGCGGTGGCGCGCTACGCCCAATGCAAACTCCAGCTTCATCAACCATCGTCTATCATCTACAGATGTGCGAGCGGGCGGCGCTTCGTCCGAAGGCCGCTCCATCGGGCTTCGAGGTATCCATGATCGCTCCACCCACGGTGGAGCTGAATCGGCGGATGTATCGGTCGGTGGGTGGACCATGGCAATGGACCGATCGATTGCAATGGTCGGACGAGGATTGGCGCGGGTATGTTCATCGCCCGGCTCTGGAAACCTGGGTCGGTCGGTTGGAAGGCCAGACGGTGGGTTACTTCGAGCTGGAAGCCCAAGACGACGGGAACGTCGAAATCGCCTATTTTGGGTTAATGCCGGAGTGCATCGGTCTGGGGCTGGGTGGACCGTTGCTGACGGCGGCCGTCGAGCGAGCGTGGCAAATGGGCGAGACGCGACGCGTTTGGGTCCACACCTGCACGAAGGATCACAAGCACGCCGTTGACAATTACCGCAAACGCGGATTCGAAGTTTTCAAGACACAGCGGGTCTAACCGGGACACATCGCAAACGCGATTCGCTGTCGTTTGATTGCGACTTCGGATTTCGTACAATGCGCCGGGTAACGCCGTATCCCGCCGTGAACACCTTCCACCGGAGCGCATCATGCCCATCCCATCGACCAACCGCCGCCATTTCCTGCAAAACGCGTCCGCGTTGACCGCGGGCGCCGCCGCGCTTGCCGTGCCCCGCGTGCTCAAGGGCGCCGATGTCGCCGCCGACCCCGTCCGCGTCGGCCATATCGGCGCCGGTACCCGCGGGTGGTCGCTGGTTCGTGAGACCGGCCGGTCGCCGCTGGCCAAAGTCGTGGCGGTCTGCGATGTCTATAAACCGCATGTGGATCGGGGCGTCGCCGCGGCCCGCAACGAGGACGTAAAGGCCGTCGCCGACTACCGCGACCTGTTGGCGGACGACCGGATCGAGGCCGTCGTCATCGCCACGCCCGACCACTGGCACGAGCAAATGGTCGTGGACGCCGCGGCGGCCGGCAAAGCCATCTACTGCGAAAAAGGGTTGACGATGTCGATAGCGGCGGCCAAAAAGATGCGCGACGCCGTCAAGAAGGCGGGCGTCGTGTTCCAACTCGGCCACCAGGGTCGTTCGTTGCCCGCCTACGAAACCGCCGGCAAGATGATTCGCGACGGCGAAATCGGCCCGGTCACGCTCATCAAGACCGGCCGCTACTTCAACGGCACCCGCGAACGGCCCCCGTGGCGCTGGTACGGCTGGTACAGCGAGTACCGCCGCCCGGATCCCAAGGACGTCGTCGCCAATCTCGACTGGGAGCGGTGGCTCGGTCCGGCGCCCAAGATCGACTTTCACGAACGGCACTTCTGGCATTGGCGTTGCTACTGGCCGTACGGCACGGGGCAAGCCGGCGATCTGCTGTCCCACGAACTCGACCAGGTGCAATGCACGCTGGGCTGGGGCATCCCCGACACCTGCATGTGCCTGGGGCTCAACGCCTACTACGACGACGGTCGGCAGGTTCCCGATACCTGGCTGGCCAACTACACGTTTGAAAAGCAGAACTGTTCGCTGACCTTTGAAGGGTGCATGAACTCCCATCGTCAGCAGCCGCCGGAATACGTCGGCAGAGAGGGCCGCCTTATCTTTAGCGACATCGGCCAGAACGCCTCGAAATTCGTGGTGTATGACGACGGCGTCGCGTTCCCGCACATGCGCGGCCCATTGGAACCGAAGTACAGTTACGATCCGTCAACCGGCCCCAAATGGCCTGGGCACATGGAGGAGTTCCTCACCTGTGTCCGCACCGGGGCGACTCCCAAGTGCAACATCGACGAATCGTTCATCGAAGCCGCCACCTTCCTGATGAGCGTCGAGTCCTATAAAACGCAGCGGCTGGTCCGCTGGAACGCGGAGAAGGAAGAGATCGTCTAGGGCGTTGGCCGCCCGATCCCGTTCCGTAATACCAACGATCAACGTTGGCCAAACGGGATGGGGTCAGGTCTTTCTCGCCGATTGGCTTGGGGGATGATCGAGGAAGTCTCGGCGGCAAGAAACCCCCTGACCCCGGCGCGGGAAATGGCCGCGAAGCGACAACGGCGCCTTCTGCCCCCTTGAATGCCCCGCATGTGGCTGCGGCTCGCGAATCCGCCGCTTTTTGTTCACAATAAGGGGCTGCGCTTGGCGGAGGCGCTTCGCCCAGGGTCGGCGGACCCGCGCACCGCAGACCTGAATCGCCACTTTCGAGAAAGCCGCCCCATGTTTGAACAACGCTTCGAAAGCCTGCCCTTAACGCCCGAACTCAAGGACATCCTGGCCGAGTGCAAGTCGTTCGTCACGCCGGCGGACCGGGCGGAACTGTTGTCGCTGGCGATGGGCGAGAACGACCGCCGCGACATCTTCGAGGTGATCTACGAGATTCCCGGCAACGGCCCGCGGCTGGAAGCGACGGTCACCCGCTGCCGCAACGGACTTTCCGTCAATTACCCCGAGGCGTACATGCGCCGGCGGGATCCCGACTGCATGTTGGTGGCGGATGACGAGCCGACCGACAAGCCGACGTTTCAAGAGCGGTTCGGCCACTCGTTCGACGAACTCCGCCGGGAGACGTTCGAGTGGCTCAAGACGCAAGACCTGATCATCCTGCCGATTTACATGGGCGGCCGGGAACTCGGTTATCCCAGCGTGATGGTCTGCCCGGCCAACGCAGGGTTCTTTGCGGGGGGGATGGCCGATTTGCAGGGGATGGTCCCGCCGGGGGACGTTTCCGAGGATTTTGCGCCGCGGGCCATCATGTACGTCGCCCCGCCGTTTCGGCACACGCACTTCGACGGCATGCAGGTGGTCGTCCACAACCGGGCGGGCGGCGTCCACGAGGTGTTTGCCTACAACCTGTACCCCGGCCCGAGCGCGAAGAAGGGGGCCTACGGGGTCCTCATTCATCAGGGCGAGCAGGAAGGCTGGATCACCGCCCACGCCAGCGCGGTGCAGGTCGTCACGCCGTATGACAACATTCTGACCATCATGCACGAAGGGGCCAGCGGCGGCGGCAAGAGCGAGATGCTCGAGCCGGTCCATCGCGAAAAGGACGGCTCGCTGCTGATCGGCCGCAACACCGTGACCGGCGAACGCCGCACGGTCTCGCTGCCCAGGACCTGCGACCTGCGGCCCGTCTCCGACGACATGGCCCTCTGCCATAGCGCCCTGCAAGACCCCGAGGGCGGCAAGCTGGTGTTGATGGACGCCGAGGCGGCCTGGTTCCTCCGCTTCAACCACATTACGCATTACGGGACCGATCCGTACTGGGAGTCGCTCTGCTGCCATCCGCGCGAACCGCTCATCATGCTCAACATGGACGCCAAACCCGGCTCGACGGCCCTGATTTGGGAACACGTTGAAGACGCGCCCGATCGGCCGTGCCCCAACCCGCGGGTCATCATGCCGCGGCATCTGGCGCCGAACGTGGTGGATTTTCCCACGCCGGTGGATATCCGCAGCTTCGGCATTCGCACGCCGCCATGCACGCGGAAACAACCGTCCTACGGCATTGTCGGCATCCTCCACGTGTTGCCGCCGAGCCTGGCCTGGTTATGGCGGCTCGTCGCGCCGCGGGGGCATGCCAACCCCAGCATCGTCGATAGTGGCGAGATGAGCAGCGAAGGAGTCGGCTCGTTCTGGCCGTTCGCCACCGGCCGCCGCGTCACGCAGGCCAACCTGCTGCTGCGGCAGATTATCGAGAACCCCAGAACCCGCTATGTCCTGACGCCCAATCAACACATCGGCGCCTGGCAAACCAGTTTTATGCC
>Ga0180438_10001017_pt1 | contig 51441 bp, 43 predicted proteins | sample SS_ome_12_FD_132455 | JGI IMG/M metagenome (GOLD analysis project Ga0180438, IMG submission 132455) | Hypersaline lake sediment archaeal communities from the Salton Sea, California, USA - SS_3_D_2 metaG | ecosystem: Environmental > Aquatic > Non-marine Saline and Alkaline > Hypersaline >...
ATATATACTTAGCTAATAAATGTCAAGAAAAAAGCGCCGCGAAGAAAAATCTCCCTCCGCGGCGCCTAATCCTCTTTAATCACACGGCTTTTAGTGCGAAGAAAACGCGATTCTGCAGAGCTGTGGCTTGCGGTCCTCGCGCTTGACAGCTCAAGTGCGGGACTGTACACTTAGGCTATCGCTGGAGACCGGTGGTAAGGCACGTCACGATATTTGGAAACGAGGGCTCTCAATCGAGCCTATTTCTGGATATCCTCTAGCGGGTTTGCAATAAGCGGAGGGGAAGATCGCGGCTAGAAACGCAAGAACCCGCATATCTCTGGGAGCCTGAAATAAGAGTGAGCCATGGTTTGGACGCTTCGCAAAAAGATTCTCGTAGGATACGGGATAGGCCTCGCCTTGATGGTTCTGGCCGTCGCCTGGGCGTTTGTCAGTCTCCGCAATCTGGGCCAAGCCAGCGACGAAATCCTCAGCGAGAACTATAAGAGCATTCTTGCCGCGGAGAACATGATAGACGCCATCGAACGGCAGGACAGCGCGACACTTCTGGTCATGCTCGGCTACCACGAGGAGGGATTGAAGCAGTACCGCAAGAACGAAAGCCAGTTTCTGCAGTGGCTTGGTCGAGCCAAAGATAATATCACCATCGAGGGAGAGGACAAGATTGTCGCTACCATTGACACGGGGTACTCATCGTACCTGGTGAACTTCTCCGAGCTGAGACAGGTGCATCAGGCTGATCAACAGGAGGCGGCGGTGTTCTATCACGAGACGGTACTTCCGTCGTTCGAATCGGTCCGCGATGCGTGTATCCGGCTGCGCGAGATTAATAGTGAGACGATGTTCGAAGCCAGCGCCCGCGCGCGCCACGTTGCAGGCAGAGGCATCTGGTCTGTGGCTACCATCAGTGCAGCGGCCCTCGCGATAGCGGTGGGATTCAGCCTGTTGCTGTCAAATCTTATCACCAGGCCGCTTCGACAGATCATGCAGGCCGTACAAGAGGTTGCAGAAGGAAACTATGACGTTGAGGTCTCAACGGGTTCCTCCGACGAATTCGGGCATCTCGGCCGCGAGTTCAGTGCGATGGTCAGAAAGCTGAAATCGTACCGCGACCTGGACCTGGGCCGGATTCTCGCGGAGAAGGGGAAGAGCGAAGCAGTTATCGGGAGCATCGACGACGGCATTGTGGTTGTGGATGCGGAGTTCAAGGTGACCGACGTGAATCGGGCGGCGACCCAGGCGCTTGGTATCGATCCCGCCGATGCCCAAGAAAGACATTTCCTGGAGGTTGTGAAGAGCGAGGAGTTGTTCAACTACGTGAAGGAAGCGGCGCAATCCGGTCAGCCACCCCAAGTTGGGGAGGGCAAGGACATCTTTACGGTGCAGGAGGGCGAAGCACAACGCCACTATCAATTCTCGGTTGCTCCCGTGCATGCAAAGGGTGGTTCCATGGTCGGAGTCGTGTTGGTTCTGCGTGATGTGACCAAGCTGAAAGAAGTTGACCGCCTGAAAAGCGAGTTCGTCATGACGGCCTCCCATGAGCTGCGCACCCCGTTGACGAGCATGGGCATGAGCGTAGACCTGGTTCTTGAAAGTGCCATGGGAAAGCTCAACGAGAAAGAACGGGAGCTTCTTTCAGCGGCTCAGGAGGATTTGCAGCGGCTTAAAGCGCTCGTCAATGACCTTCTGGACCTGTCCAAGATTGAAGCAGGAAAGATGGAGATGGAGTTTGACCGTGTCGCCGTCGCAACGCTTTTTGAGAAGGCGACCGCGGTTCTTAAGACCCAGGCTGGTGAACAATCGGTCGAGCTTGCTTCTGATCTCGAAGGGGAGCTGCCGGACGTGAAAGCGGACGCCAACAAGATAACATGGGTTCTGACCAATTTAATCTCAAACGCGCTGCGATACACCGACAGTGGCGGGCACATTCGGATTTGCGCTCAACGTGTGGGGCCGCACGTGCACATTTCGGTCTCTGATGACGGTGGCGGTATTCCGTACGAAGCCCAGAGCCGCATTTTCGAGAAATTTGTTCAGGTACCGGGCCGGAGCGACGCAAAGGGCAGCGGCCTTGGACTGGCCCTGTGTAAGGAGATCGTCCGCGCCCACAGAGGCACCATCTGGGTGGATTCGGTACCGGGAGAGGGCAGTACCTTCACGTTCACGCTGCCGGTTGCGGACTAACATTTGCATGGAGGGATGTGTGATGGCAAAGACACGCGTTCTTATCGTCGACGACGAGAAAAACATTCGTCTGACGTTGTCCCAGGCGCTGGAACCTCTGGGGGTGGAAACGGACACTGCCGTGAATGGCGAGGAAGCGCTTGCCAAGCTCAAACAGAAGGACTTCGGGCTCATGCTTCTGGATCTGAAGATGCCCGGCATGGATGGGATCGAGGTGCTGCGGCGGATGCGTGAAACCCGACCGGAGGTCCGCGTCATCATTATCACCGCCCACGGCACGATCGAGTCTGCGGTGGACGCCATGAAACTTGGTGCCGTGGACTTTATCCAGAAGCCCTTTTCTCCGGAAGAGATTCGGCAGTTAGCGTGCCAGGTGCTTGACAGAGACAAGCTCGACGAGCGGGAGGCGACGGATTACGCCTCGGTCATGGAGCTTGCCAAGAGATGCGTGGCGGACGGGCACACCGACGCCGCGATCGAGCATGTCCGTAAGGCTATCTCGATTGATCCATCGCGCGCAGAGGCTTTCAATTTTCTGGGCGCTCTTCTCGAAATCAAGGGCGATCACCACGAGGCGTTGAAGCAATACCGGGCGGCTGTTTCGCTCGACCCCACGTACGAACCTGCACGACAGAACCTTTACCGGTCGAAGACCTGGGAAAAGGGTGGACGCGTGCTCTTCGGAGAAGCCGAGGACAAAGAGGAGAAGGGAAAGGAAGGCTGAATGGCGTCTCGTGAGAGGCTTTTCACCATCATTGTCGGCTGCGGCCGCCTGGGCTCATATCTTGCGAATAGAATGAGCCATGACGGTCACCACGTGGTAGTCATTGATATCGACGAGTCGGCCTTCGATCGGCTGTCCGCAGAATACAGCGGTTTCCGGGTGGAGGGAGACGCTACGGAGTTCGCCGTGCTCACGCAAGCTAAGATCGATGACGCTGACCTGGTGATCGCCGCCGCACGTGAGGATAACGTGAACTTGATGGTGGCCCAGATTGCGAGAAAGCTTTTCCACGTACCCAGGGTCATGGCCCGGGTGTACGATCCGCAGCAGGCGGAGATTTACCGCGATTTCGGCATCGAAGCCATTTGCCCCACGTCCATCGCAGGTGACGTCTTCCTGCAATCCCTGGTGAGATCTCCTGCCGCGAACGAAGAAGGAACCTCACAATGAATGTCCTGGTCGTAGGCGGAGGGAAGCTGATCTACTTCATGTGCCGCACATTTCTTTCGAAGGGTTACGCCGTCACCATAATCAACCGTGACAGGGATGAGTGTACGTGGCTCGCACGACGTCTCAAGGCTGTTCTGGTGTGTGGCGAAGGTGCTAATCCGCAGATTCTCGAGGAGGCCGGCGCTGCTACCGCTGATGCCATGCTTGCCGTTACCCCCAATGACCAGGACAACCTGGTGATCTGCCAACTGGCGGCCCGGCGGTTTGGTGTCCCGCGGACGCTGGCGCTCGTGAACGATCCCGATAACGAGGAGGCCTTCCGGCAACTGGGGATCACCGATGTGGTCTGTACAACCCACATTCTATCAAGCCTTATAGAGCAGAGGGCCGGTTTCGAAGACATCACTAACCTGATCCCTATCGGCGAAGGGAAGGTGAACGTGACCGAGGTGGTGCTGAAAGAGACAGCGCCCGTGGTTGGGCAGCCGCTTTCCGACGTCGGGCTCCCGGAGAACTCGCTCATAGCATCCATGTTGCGTGAGGGACAGCCGATAGTCCCGCGCGGCACCACGGTACTGCAACCGGATGATCGTCTCATAGTGATAACCTTGCCGGAGAACCACGGCCAGGTGCTCAAGATACTCACGGGGGATATGAAATAGCGAGCAGTTGATGGTGCGAAGCGACGTCAATCTTAAGCAACGCTACCGGGCTATCCTCTCGTATACAGGTAGCATCCTTCTCCTGGCCAGCTTGTTGATGCTTGCCCCACTGCTCGCTCTGGCAGTTTGCCCGGAGGAGTCCGCGTACAGCATGGGCTTCATTCTCCCCGCGATCGTCCTTGGTGGAATTGGTGCAGTTTCGTGGAGAACTTTGCGGCCACGCAAGCCCACCGTCCTGACGGTCCAGGATGGCGGTGTCATCGTGCTGTTGAGCTGGATCGTTGTGTTCCTGTTTTCGTCGTGGCCGTTTGTAGTTGTCCAGGAGCTCGGGTTTACTCAGGCCGTGTTCGAGTCTGTCAGTGGGTGGACAACCACGGGCCTGTCCGTGATCGACGTTGCCGGAACGACCCACGTCATTCTTCTCTGGCGCAGCATCATGCAACTGGCTGGCGGCGCGGGTCTGGCTATCATCATGCTTGCAGCTATCGCCGGGCCGCGTGGTCCGGGGCTCTCTGTCGCTGAAGGCCGGAGCGAACAACTTGTCGCGCACGTGCGTGAGTCCGGCAAACTCGTCCTGGTCATCTACGGCGGATACGCCTTAGTGGGCGTCCTGGCGTACCGCGTCGCCGGGATGGGCCTGTTCGACGCCGTTAACCACGCGTTCACCGCGATCTCGACCGGCGGATTCTCCACCAAACCCGACAGCATCGGGCACTGGGACTCCCCTGCAATCGAAGCTGTGACCATACCGCTGATGATTCTTGGCAACCTCAACTTTCTGACCGCATATCTGCTGTTGCACGGGAAGTTCAAGCCCGTACGGCGGAACGGGGAAGTGCGGCTGATGGCTATGTTGCTTCCTGCCTGTGCGATCCTGCTGTTCCTGCTGGTATCGCGGGGTGCGTATGCGGCACTGGGGAAGGGTGTCCGCGTAGCCATTTTTGAGACTGTCGCGGCGTTGACCACCACCGGTTTCTCGACTACCAGTTATGCCAACTGGAACTCTATAGGCTTCCTCATCTTGATGGTTCTCATGCTCATTGGCGGCGGAACGTGCTCGACGGCCGGCGGTATCAAGCAGTACCGCGTCTACCTGCTCTTCAAGTCGCTCGTGTGGGAGGTTCGCCGACGTTTTCTACCCAGGACGGCCGTCGTGGCGAATTACGTGTGGCAAGGCGAACGAAAAGAATTCGTCACGGACCGGCGCGTGCGAGAAGTTGCGGTCTTTTCCTTCCTCTATCTTGCCATGTATGTGGTGGGTGCGGGAATTCTTGCTGCGCACGGGTACGGGCTGAAGGAGTCGCTGTTTGAGTTTGCGTCTGCCCTGGGGACGGTAGGCCTCTCCGTTGGAGTGACGGCTGCCTCCTCCCCCGTCGGGGTGCTCTGGGCAGAGATTCTGGGCATGTTCCTCGGCCGCCTAGAATGCCTGGTCATTGTTGTGAGCGTATGCAAGATCGTCCGCGACTCCCACGCTATGTTGGTCCAGCGCAGACGACGAGCGGCTGAGCAAGACGTCAAACGCGCCTGACGGACCGAGCTTAAGTGCCATATAGATGGTTTCAACGGGTTCACGCACAACCAAGGAGAAGCAGGTCTTGGCCAATATCAGCTCGCTCTGAGTCCGACCCGTCATCACTGCAAAAGTCAGCCTGACCGACTTGTGACATTGATTTCAACGCATGCTTTATCCTTGATCCCGTTTTCCTCAAGCTATTGTTGCTCGCTTTTCTCTGCTGATTCCGGCGTCAAGAACACATCGGCCCTGTTCACCATGCCTCGAAACAGTTAAACAGCAAGGCATCCGGTCATTTTCAATGACCTCCTTAATCGCAGATCTCTTCCAACCGTACAACCTCGGGGAACTCTGCGAAGTCCTCACACGTCTGTGCGTCGTCGAACAGGATAGTCGGCCTGACGAGCCCGTACCTGGTGAGTTGTTGTTTCAGGTCGTCAAACATCGAGGCATAGCCATCTGTGATGATCACTCCCTTGTCAAATCCGCGCCCGACAACGGGATGCAGATCTTCAAGCCGCCCGTGTCAAGCGCGGCTTGGCCGAACGGCGTGTTCTCACTTTCGCGGTTGTCCCTATAGTGATGCTATTACAGAGTTCTCGTTATGTTCTTTCCAGCCGGAGGTGCCCAGGTGTTGGAGTATGATGTTTCTGCATCTCCTCCTCGTTTACAACCGGCCAAGGTGAAAAAGGCGGCACACCGGAACTGATATAGGCCCTTTCGTTGGCCACCCGATGTCCAATCTCCGCCCTTGCATCGGAGGCTCGAGACGCGCAAAATAGAGTTAAACGCTGGATCTCTCTTGTTCATTGATGGACTTTTGTTTCGTACATTCTGTCCCCGGCGGCGTCATATAATTGAAAACTAGTGGTTAGCTTGATCGGTCGGGATATCCGGACATGAATTCCCGGGACAAGACCCTTATAGCAAGATGGATTGACAGGCGCGACCCGGACGCCTTTGCTGAGCTAGTGTCTCGGCATTCAGGCATGGTTTACGGCACGTGTGCGCGGATCCTGGGGAACACCACCGAAGCTGAGGACGTGACACAGGAGTGTTTTGTCATACTGGCCGCCAAAGGAGCGACGATCAGGTCGTCGCTTGAGGGATGGTTGCACAAACTCGCGACGCACCGGTCGCTGGACCGCGTGAGAGCTGAGAAGCGCCGACAGAAGAGAGAAAGCAGCTTTGCCGAGAACGTGACCGGGCCGCCCGAACCTAGATGGGACGACATCAAGATTTATGTAGATGAAGCTATTGCGGCCCTGCCTGAGAAACTCCGCTATCCTATTGTCAGTCATTTCCTCGAAGGTCAAACTTACGAGGCAATAGCTGAGAAGCTCGATGTGCCGCGTTCGACGGTTTCCAGCCGGGTCCAAAAAGGTATCGAATTGGTGCGCAAATCGCTCAAGAAGCGGGGCATTGCGGTTGCCATATCAGCGCTGATCACCGTTATGGGTACCAGACTGACAGAAGCGGTGCAGCTTCCCGCTTCCATACCGGTCGCGCTGGGACGGCTCGCTATCGCGGGGACCGGGGGAACCGTCTGTGCCGGAACCGCAGCGGGTGGCGTCGGACTCGTGTCCAGACTGCTTGTTCGAGGAGGAATGGCCATGGTTACGAAGAAGGTTGTCATCACGCTTGGCGTGCTCGCCGTCGCTCTGGGGGCTTCATATCTGCTCGTAGCCCCGAACAGACGCACTGTTTCAGACAGAGAAACGGTCAGCACGGCGACCTCCGGGGAGGGAAAGCTAAGTCAATTGCGCGGCGAGGCGGAAGAGAAGGAAGCCGGAACGCCCCGAAAAGAGGCGGCCGACCCGGCGCAGAGTTCCTCACAGGAGGCACGGGCTACCGGAGCCAGGAGGGTCGAGCCAGGATCAGGCAGTTTTACCGCGTTTCTGGAGAAGTTTATGGACGCCCTGGGGCAGACCCCGGAACAGGAGGAGGACGAGCTGGAACCCGTTCGTCCCGCCGATGTTCCCCCGGTTAACGGCGCCCACTACTTCCTCCTGGCGGCGGAACTGTTTCCTGAGGTGGACCGGGACTGGCTGAAGGCGAAACTGGCGGAGATACGCTCGACCGGGGTGATGGAGGATCCGGATCTTCTGGCGTTTCTGGCGGCATGTCAGGATTCGTTCGACGCGATCCGGCAGGGGTTGGCTGTGGGCAATGCGGAGCTGCCGCCGTCCCGCTATGGGCCCGCGGAGCCGCTGCCCTATCTTCCGGCTTATCGTAACCTGGCGTACGCGATGTGCGTCGAGGCGGAGATGTTGGCGGCCCGAGGGGACTACCGTGCCGCCTTTGCCATGTACGACACGCTGGTGAGTTTTGGGAATGAATCGGGACGGGGCGGTTTCATTCTTCATGGGATCGTGGGCTATGCCATCCAAGGAATTGCGATCGAATCGCTGAGCTATGTAATGGCCTCGGGATGGGCTGCGCCGGATGAATACCGGTTCCTCATTGAGCAGTTGTACGCGGCGGACATGCGGCAGTATCGCGTGTGGGAGATGGCCGAATCGGAAGCTCAGGATTGGACGCTTTGGTTGGATCGGATGACACAGGAGGGCGACACGGTTTTTGCCGAAGTGTTTGAGGCAATGTGTGGCGATATCGAGGGGCTCAAGGATGCATTGCCCGGGATGACACCCGCAGAAATGGTGTCTCTGTTCAGGGAGATGTTGGCCGACTTAGATCGGATTGCGGCGTACCTTGAACTGCCCTATTACGAGGCCCAACTTATCGACGCGGACTCGCTTCTCGGCGACAATCCGATAAGCCAAGCCGATCGCGTACCGAGGTTTAATGGTGCGGAAGCGCGAATGGCCGCGTCAGTCCGCGGGGTCATGGTGATGGCCGCGGTTGAGCTTTACCGGGCCGAGCACGATACCTATCCCGCGACGTTGACCCAACTTGTGCCCGACTACCTCCAGGTCCTTCCCGAAGACCCTTTCACCGGCGCAAGCTTCGGGTATGCCGCCGGGTCGAACGACTACCTACTCTATAGCCTCGGCCCGGACATGGAGGATGACGGTGGGATCTTGCTGGACCCGACCGTGCCTTTCGAGACGTGGCAAGGGGACTGGGTGATTCACGGCGAGAACGTGTCCATCCGATAAACCTTGTACCTGCTGTCACCTCCGACCTCCACCAAGGCCGCCCTCTCGCTGCTGACACGAGCTTTTGGGAGATCGGATCCGGGAAATGGCTTGTATTCCCGTCACTCGGTTTCTTGAGTGTCTGGATATCCTGTTCGATGAGCCGCTGCGTCTCCTCAATGTCGGGCTGCGGCGATGCTCTCCTTCTCAGCCAGCTTACTGACTCTGCGGTACGCCACGAGCTTGCCAAGGTCTGTCTCCTCGTCCAGTAGCGCCTCGACCTCTTCGATACGCTCAATGGACTCTCCTTTCAGGTTCGGAATGCAATCACTTGAGAGCCGGGAGGCACTGATCTTGCCCCTCAGACCCTCAAGCAGTTCCTGCGGAACCGTGCCAGGTCTGCGCGCCTCAACCTGCAGCGCCGCGTACGCCAGCAACGTTACGTCCTGATGGTCGGCCACCAGGTTTGTCCACGCCTTTGACGCCGCGACGATGCGCGGGTCCAACGCACGAATTTTTTACTTGACAACTGTACCAAAGTATGATACAATTGTACCATGATTAAGGTGAACCTCGAAAGCAGCGTCCCGCTCGAAGAACAGATTCGCCAGCAGATTCGTCAGGCGATTGCCGGAGGCGAGGCCCGTGCTGGCGATTCGCTGCCGCCCGTGCGGCAGCTGGCGGGCGATCTCGGCATTCACTGGAACACGGTCGCGCGCGCCTATCGCCGACTGCGCGACGAGGGTCTTCTCGTGGTGGGCCGGGGCCGGGGCGTCACCGTACGCAAGACGCCTCGCACCGAGCGGAAAGTCCATCCCGAAACCCGCGCTCGCGTACGGGAGAAACTGCGCGAGGCCATCGTCGAGGCTCGCCTGGCCGGGCTGACGTTCTCCTCATTGGAACAACTGCTCCTTCAGGAATTGAACTCATGGAGAGAGGCTAAGAGAGAGGGCTAGCAACGATGTGGAACTTTCATACGGAGTTGGTGGTATACATGGTCGGCGTGGTATGCATGGTCGGCATTGATCTGCCGGTCGTGCTCCTGTACAGGAACCGTGTGATGAGAAACCTTGACGCTGCTGACAGCGCAGCGATTGAGCACGAGTCACGTCCGGGCATTGTACGTCTCGCGGTTAACTCTGCCGCCGTACTCGTTGGGTTTGTGGTATGGTTTGCGCTCGATAGCGCGGCTATCGCTTCCGGCGCGCGACGTGACGCGTTCTGGTGGGTCCTGTTGGGCGCGTTCTTCTCTATGTGGTGGCTCTTGGCAATGCCCGTCATCCGCAAGATCGATCAAGCTCTGGCACAACGGGCCATCGTCCACCATGGCGCACCCGCTGGTGCGGTGCGAGTGGCGAGCTTACGACCTCGTCGAGTCGCAGATTACCTGCCGACAACGGCTCGTACCCTCCCACCTGTCCTGGCCGCGGCCGCCCTGATCGCCATTGCCGTGCGCGCGCTTGCGTATCCACCACAGGAACCACGGTTTCTCTGGGGCGCGATCCTCTTCGCGGCGTTCGCACTGTTTGAACTCATTCTCTATGCCCTCTGGATCAGAGGGGAGGTTGCGGGATCGTATCCTCTTGCCGGCGAGGGAAAATCTGCCAGCGAGTACGAGAAGGAGGTGGAACGTCTGAGGCGCTTCCGGGTGTGGGCGGTTTACTGGCCGGGGTTGTTGATGGCAGCCGTGTTCTTCTGCGCAGCCTTCCTCTTCCTTGAAGCTGGCCGCGGCGCATTGAACGAAGCGACAGGCGGCCTCATTGGGGGCCTTATGGGGGGCATCGCGGGGACCGCCGTTGGTTGTTGGGGTGCAGCGTGCGGTATCAAAGCGTTCCTCCATACGGCCCGCCTCAACGTACTTCGCTCGAAAATCGCCGGCTCGAGCGGTGATCCTTGCCAGGGGGAAGCTGGAAATGAGTAAATCGGGCATAATTTCGACAACGGCCTGTATCGCTTTGAGCTGCCTCTGTCTTCATTGCGCCAGATCGTGGGCAGGTGAGCCCGAACGGTTCAAGTTGGCGAATGGTCTCAGCGTCATATTGCGTCCGATAAGCGGCGCACCGAATGTCGCTCTCGTCACGCTGTACTCCATTGGCGGCGATCACGACCCTGAAGGGCGCTCCGGCTTGGCGCATCTGACAGAGCACATGTATCCGACCGCGGCGGCGGGCTCGACTCCCGCACGCTCCTTTCAGCAGCTCATGACACAATATCCCGCTGGTTCGAACGCGCAGACGGGCGCTCGTTACACGGTATTTGCAGCCGTTTTTCGTAAGGAATCCCTGGATGATGAATTGGCCGATGCCGCAGCACGTATGGGAGACCTTAAAGTGACCGATTCGGATCTCATGCGGGAAAAAGCGCGCCTCGTCTCCGAGGTGGGGAACATGTTTGGAGGCTTTCCCCCGCTGGCAGCTTTCAACCACGCAAGTGAGCGCGTCCGGCCAACCCCACTCGGTGGCCGAAGGGCCGGCTTTCCGGACCATGTGAATGCCATTACCGCCGACGAGGCGCAAGACCTCTGGCGCCGGTACTACAAGCCCGCAAACGCGCTGCTCGTTCTGGCTGGCGGCTTTGAACCGGTGGGCGCTCGTAGCGCCATCACCGAGAAGTTCTCCGACATCCTTTCGGGCGAGTCGGTGCCATCTCCGTATCCCTCGGGCGAACCGAAGCTCGGCGGGACGGAAGAGATTCACGTGCGATCCCGTCAACGCGATGCAACTCCGCAGGTGTGCCTTGCTTATTCAGCCCCTTCTCCAGGCGACGATAATTACGCCCCATTCCTTATTCTTGTGGCGAGGCTGTGGTTGAACGCCTCGAAACTCGGACTTCAGCCAAATGAGTTTCCGGTGAAGTACGCGCCGCTGGACAATCCGGAGGTGATCGCCCTGGTCGTCCCCATCACCGGCGATGAAACGGCCGCGAAGACGATCGAACGTCTCAGAGGTCTTGTCGCCGAAACCGTCGAACCCAAGCTCAGTCGCCGCGACATCGTGGAGACCAAAGCAGCGTTCGGTTTTCTTCTCGGTCTGGCCGACATGCCCGATCAGGTGCTGGCACAGAACCCTTACGGGATCGCTTTCGGGCTTGGACGATGTGCGCAGCTTGGGATCAATCCGGCAGAGCTCGCCCAAGCCATCGACTCCCTTACCGAGAACGACCTCGGTCGAGCTGTCAGGGAGATCTTTGCTCCGGAGCGTAGCGCAACGGTTGCCATCCTCCTTGACCGAACCTGACTGAGCGCGGTACGTGCTTGCCGCCCGTGTCAACTCCACATTCTGGTGTAATGGAAGCCTGTTTGGTCTCGAAACACGTGAAAGAACGAGGTTTCGCCGATGGGATTGCTCTTATTATTGGGTTTGTCGATCGTATTTATAGTAATAGCGACCGCCAAACTGAAACTGCACCCGTTTCTGGCGCTGCGTCATTGCGTCGCCGCGAGCTCCGGGCAGTGTATCCACGTCGCCTGGCCGTGCGGCGGTCCTTGTCCGTTACTGTCGGTCTTTACGACGTAACAGTCTGAATCAGGTTGTTGAGGACAAGGGTACGAGAACCCGCCGATAATATATCCGCCGTCCGGTGTGGAGATGACCTTCGTAGCTTTCTCCGGTACAGCGCCGCCGAACCACCGCTGCCAGATCTCCGTGCCGTTGGCATCGACCTTCATGAGGAGCAAGTCCGCCAAGTCGTCATCCGTTCGTTGTGCGCCTCCAGCAAGCACGAAGTGGTTGTCCGGAGTCTCCAACACGCTGTATGCGTGCTCGTGAAACTCGGGCGTGCCGTAGGTCCTGTGCCACAATTCCGTGCCTTCACTGTCCGTTCGGATAAGGAAGAAGTCGAATCGACCGGCTGGGGCCGATTCGCTGGACCCGATCGCGATGTAGCCGCCGTCGCTTGTCTGTTTGACATCGGCCAGGTTCACCAGGAGTTCATCACAGTAAGTCTTTGAGAACAATTCATTTCCTTTATCGTCAGTCTTGATCAGAAGACCGCGTTTCGGGCTGCCAAAAGGGATGTTTCCCTGCATACCTGCTAGCATGAATCCCCCATCCGAAGTCAGCCTGACAGCGGTGCCGAAGCTGTTCTCTTCGCCGTCGAACGTATGCTGCCACAATTGGTTGCCATCGCCGTCTATCTTAAGAAGTAAGGCAGTGTGTTTCTTGAGGACATTCCCACCGCATGCGTCAGGCCCGAGCGATCCTTTGATCCCGGCAATTACGTAACCGCCATCCGGTGTGGGCGCGATAGACTGCCCCATCTCCACCGAATCATTGCCAATGATCCGGTGCCACTGCTCCACGCCATTAGGGTCCGTCTTAACCAAGTAGATATCCTGCTGCTCCGCCCCAGAAGACTGCGTCCATCCCACTGCAATAAGGCCGCCATCCACGGTTTCCGTGACGTTATTGAATGAGTCTAAGTTGTCGCCGCCGTATGTACGGCACCACACCTTCTCGCCTGAAGCGCTCAGCCGCAGGAGATAAGCGTCTCCGTCGGTGTAGTCCTTTGACGCTGTTGTGCCCGCAAGTATGAATCCGCCGTCCGTGATGCAATCAAGATCCAGCAGGTTCTCGTTCCACGGTCCACCGAATGTTCGTGCCCACGTTTTCTGCTCGTGCTGAGCCGAATCAGTCTGGGCCGGAGCATCGGCCGCGCTTTCACTTGGTTGCGGCGCCCAACACGCGACGAAAACGATGCAAAACACGCATGCTCGGATACGCTTAAAGTGGTTGGTGGTGTGATGCATGGCGTGACCCCCCTTGCATGAGTATGTTTGACAGCCTGCCGTACTACTGTTCTAGTGTAGTATAACAGTTGCGCGCGTTCTTGTCAAGTGATTTTTTCGCGGCCTATGGGATCGGACAGGTAGATCGTGATCCACCCCGGCTGACGTGCATTGAGCCCGTGTCAACCCCACATTCTGGTATAATGGGAACCTGCTTGGTCTCGAAACGCATGAGGAAATGAGGTTTCGGCGATGGGATTACTCTTATTGTTGGGGTTGTCGATTGTATTTATAGTACTCGCGACGGCCAAAATCAAACTGCACCCTTTTCTGACGCTGCTCATTGCGGCGTTCGGGTTCGGCATCCTGGCACGCATGCCGCTCATCGACGTGGTCAACTCGGTCAATAGCGGGTTTGGCGGTACAATCGGTTATATCGGCATAGTCATCCTCGCCGGGTCAATCATCGGGACCTTCCTCGAAAAGTCCGGCGGCGCGTACCGCCTGGCGGAAAGCACGTTGCGGCTCACAGGCGAGAAGAACGTTCCGCTGGCCATGGCAATCGTCGGATACATAGTGTCGATGCCGGTATTCTGCGACTCCGGTTTCGTGCTTCTGTCCCCGCTCAACAAAGCTCTTGCACGCAGGGCGAAGATCACGCTCGCGGCCGGTGCCGTCGCTCTCAGTCTCGGTCTTTACGCAACGCATACCATGGTTCCGCCCACACCGGGACCGGTAGCCGCGGCCGGAGTTCTGGGCGCGGACCTCGGGCTGGTCATTCTATGGGGTCTTGTCGTCAGCGCTGTCGCAGCATTCGCCGGTTGGATCTTCGCCGTCAAGATAGCGTCTCGAACGCACATTTCTCCCGACGACGACGGAAAAGCTGAATCGGTCGTGACAAACGAGGAGGCACCCTCTACAGCGAAAGCATTAATGCCGATCCTGCTTCCAATCGTGCTGATCGTTACACGTTCCATCACGGAGCTACCGACAAAACCGCTCGGTGAAGGACAAGCAGTCGGGCTGCTCGGCTTTTTCGGACAACCTGTGGTAGCGCTGCTGATCGGCGTGCTGATCTCGTTCCTGCTGCCGAAGAGGTTCGACCGGAAGATGCTGTCCGGCTCCGGCTGGGTCGGTGAAGCCGTATTGGCGGCAGCGACCATCATTATCATCACCGGTGCAGGCGGTGCTTTCGGCAAAGTGCTGCAAGATTCCGGCATTGCCGATGTCATCGGCACAAGTCTCAAAGGACACGAACACATAGGTATCTGGTTACCGTTCGTGATCGCCGCAGGCATCAAGACCGCCCAAGGATCGTCCACGGTTTCTATCATAACCACGGCGGGACTGATGGCGCCGTTGCTGATCTCACTGGGTCTGGACGGCGGTACGGCGAAAGCGCTCGTGGTCGTAGCGATCGGGGCCGGTTCCATGGTGGTTTCCCACGCCAACGACAGCTATTTCTGGGTAGTCACCCAGTTTTCCAAGATGTCTGTGAACCAGGGATACCGCCTCCAGACCGTCGGCACCTTGGTCGAAGGGATCGCCGCAGCGCTGACGTTATGGGTTATCAGCCTGTTTGTCCTCTAACGATAGCCCGCGCTTGTGCTGTTTCTGTTGCCACGGCCAGTGATACGGTATTGACCGGTTTCGCCGTCTTTCCTCAGAGTGCGGGATGGGGTTTGGGAGGGCGACGCTCCTGTCGAAGATCCGCCGCGGCGGGCGGAGCCGTATGCAGCCGCGCTCTTATCATGGGTCTGCGGGTCGGCACTCCATGGGCAGTCTTGTAGGGGAGGGTCTTGTACCCTCCCGTCATTCCCGACCGGCAATTCACCATCTGAGCGGGAGCCCACGAGGGACTCCCCTACAGTGGCGGGCAGGATGCCCACCGTACCGACGAAAAAGGCTGTTTCGCAATACCTTCTTCATGCACAGCTTCGCGGATGGACTCTGTAACCGCCGGGTCAAGCGTTGACGGCGATTATCGGTGCGCTTATAATGGCGAGGAACGGGCCAGAGACAGTCGCGGCAATGTCCATAGAGGAAATCCTGGCTCTAACGAATCAAGGAGAGGCAGAGTGGACGTATCAGAGGCTGTCGAAAAACGTTACGACGGAACTGTCGCAGTGTGGTTTACCAGCCACTACCAGGTCGACACCCGCGACTGGGACAACATCGAGGAGTTTGGCGGACCTTATCACCCGCGCGACGGCTACTATCGCAGCGACGATCCTTCCATACTCAAGAGGCAGCTCCATGACATGCGCCGCGCAGGCATCGACGCGATCGTATATGACGTCTTCTCGACCGGCAAATGGGATCTCACCGATTTGCCCAAGGACAAGGTGCTGCCCCTACTTGTCAAAGCTCTGTCCGAGCAGAAGGCCGAGTCCCGGAAACTCCAGCTCATAATCTGGCTCGAGAAATACCTCGACAACCCCACCGTCGAACAGTACGAGTATGCGTTGAAATACGTTCGCGAGCACCTGGCGGAACGCGACTTTTACTACCGTTTCAACGGCAAACCGCTCGTCGTGGTGTTTCTGAACGGCCGAAACGACGCTATCAACGAGATCGAATGCAGTACCAGCGATATCGAAATACGCCGAATTCGCCCTTACTACAGCGATGTCTGGTGCTACGTGGACTTCTACCCTCAATTGATAAACAAGGAGTGGACGGTTGTCAGCCCCGGTTTCGACGACTACATGGAGAACGCCTATATCGCCAGACATGTCAAGAAAGACGATAGCGCCGATCTCGAAGAGATTCACAGAAGAAGACTCTTCGCCGACCGGGAAGAGGGGGCGTTCTTCGAAAGACAGATGTTGCGTGCCAGACAGGTGGACCCGGCAATCATATTCATCTCGGGTTGGAACGACTGGCAGTACGGGAACCAGATCGAACCGTCGGTCGAGTACGGATACACGTACGTCGATCTCGCCGCAAGGCTGCTGGGACGCTCGAAGGAAACCGAACCCTACCGGGACTCGACAACCTCAGGAGACTAATCGCCCGAGAGCTTCCCTGATTTACTCGAATCGGACTCCACATTCGGGACCGAGTCCAAGAATGTACGTACGCGCCTGGTCATACTCTTCCGCGTTGCGCAAGTGCTCCATCATCAGGGGCGCATCGTTGGGAAGCGCGGCCAACCGCCGCAGGAAAGTCTTGTAGTCCAACGAGCCGGTCCCCGGGATCACCTCAATAAAGTGCACGTTCATCTCTACTTCCCACTTCAGGTCCTTCGCGTGGCAGCTCACGATCCAGGGTCCGAGCTTGTCGAAACATTCGTTCAACAGGTCGGCGTTCCGATAGAAGCGTCCCGGGGAGTTAATCAGGTTGCACGGGTCAAGGTGCACAGCGAACGCGTCGCGATCCACCGCCTCGATCAATTTCAGATACGAATCCGGGCTGTCCGGAATCGACCATCCCATCATCTCGTAGCAGAATTTCGCCCGCTTGGGTTTGACGGCATCGATGATCTTACGCGCATTCTCGACGGCTGCATCGAGAAACCTCTGGGAGACATTGTCCGGATGCGGACCGTGCCAGACGTCGGGGTTGTAGGAGCCGGCGATGTTCACGCAGCAGAGGGCGCCAATCGCCTCGGCCAAAGCCAGCCCATCGACCACACGATCGAGATTGGCTCGGCGTTTGTCTGAGTCAGCGTCAAGCAAGTTGCACCAACGACCTACCTCCGCAATGACCACATCGTTCTTGGCGAATGCATCCGAAATAGCCCGAACGCGGTCAGCGTCGTTCACCGACACATTTGGGCAATAGGCCGCCCGGTAGCCGAGCTTGCGGTGGGCCTCGGCCAGTTCCTCGGGATCGGCGCTGCGGACATAGATCGGGCCGCCGAGTCGGATCGGATGAGGTCGCGAAGATTGCTCCGCACCCTCTACCGCAGTACTGATTTGCGACCCTGAAAGCCCCGCGGCTGCAGCCACGCCCACAGAATGTTTGATGAATCCTCGCCGGTTCAGATCTTTCTTACCCATTATCGCTTTCTCCTTGCAGAATCCGGATTCTGCTCCGCGGCGCTTCCCTGAGGAAATGCCCGTCAACGCCAAGCTGCGAAGAATCTTTATGCCGCACTTATTGTACTATTCTCGAGGCATTTAGTAAAATGCGCGCGGGATTATGGTCTGCTACCGACGAGATTGGAGGGAGAGATCTGCGATGAACAATAGAACATTTCACTGGTATTTCGCTTTCTTCATCATAGTTCTTGCGGTTCTGGTTTCAGTCGACACCCTGTGGGCGCAGCGCGTCTTTGAACCAATCGGCGAAGAAGCCTTCAGGGTGCTGATGGCGTTTTACGATTATGATGCCGAGATCCCGCTCGAAGCGCGCGTGGTGGAGCTGAAGGAGACGCGCACGGGCGTGCGCAGGAAGGTCGTCTTTCGCAGCGCGCGAGGCTTCCTCGTGCCGGGGTATCTCGAGTTCCCGAAGGAGGCGGAGCCGCCGTATCCGTGCGTGCTGCTGCTGCACGGCTGGTCAGGCTCGAAAGAAGACTGGTGGGAAGACGGCAACTACATCAGCGGTGGCAATGCACGCAAGGCGCTGTTGAAGAAAGGCTGCGCCGTGTTCGCGCTCGACGCGCAGGGCCACGGCGACCGCATCGCCGAGAACGATTACCACGTCGTCAACCTTTACAACGAGCCCGGGACGCCGCCGCGAAAGAACTACTTCACCCTCCGCGAGATCATCACGCAGACAGTTATCGATTACCGTCGCGGCCTCGATTACTTGAACACGCGCGGCGATATCGACATGCAGCGTATCGGCCTGCTGGGTTACAGTATGGGCGGGTTCCAGGCTTTTGCGGTTACCGCCTCAGAACCGCGGATCAAGCTCGCCGCCGGCTGTGTCGCACCCGTTTCCTGGCGCGAAGACGTGGTGCTCGCGCCCGCCAACTACGCGCGCGGTATCGCCGAACGGCCTTACTGCATGCTTATCGGCCGTGAGGACGAAATGTGCAACGAAGCGCAGGCGCGCGAGCTCTACGCGCTGGTCGAGGGGCCGAATACTAAGATATTGTTCTATGACGCCGACCATCGGTTGCCGGTCGAATACGTCCGGGACGCGGCGGCGTTCATCGCAGCGCACCTTTGAAGGCCAGGCACACTCAATCAGCGGACCGGCCTCTCAACATCATTCACCCCGCATAGGTCCCCCCGGTTGAGCGCAATGAACGCCGACAGAAACACACTATACACCGGTGCGTTACCGTGGTATAGTCAAATGTATACGGCCCGCACTGTTCGAGCGCAGGTTCGTGCGCGAAGTTCCGGGCAAGGGGGCCTCCAGCAATTGCAACGCCAACCTGACGGATGGAGATGTCTACCATGAGTATACCGCTGCTGTTGGTCATGAGCACAATACTGGCAGGTTGTGGTGCATGCCAGCTCGAAACACTTCCCATGACTGAACCACCTCCATTGGCTGAATCAAGATCGGCGCCGCAGAGTGGCAGTGAACCGTGGCCTGTACTGAAACGCTACGACCAGAATCATCTTACGCGTATCGCGCTTCCTCTGGGAGGCATAGGTACGGGAACCATCTCAATCGGAGGTAGAGGCGACCTGCGTGACTGGGAAATCATGAACCGACCCGCCAAAGGGTACATACCTGTGGCGGCAAAGGGAGGATCTTCGGTCGGGCCGTTTTTCGCTCTTTACGTGCGCAGACCCGGCGGCGAGACGATCACGCGGGCCGCCGAGGGCCCCATCGACCCCACCCAATACGAAGGTGCCTTCGGCAGCACGATCATCAACCATGGCCTGCCACGGTTTCGCCAATGCTCTTTCGCTGCCGCTTATCCGCTCGGGCAAGTGTTTCTGTCCGATCCCGACGTACCCGTGGAGGTGACGATTAAGGCGTTCAATCCCCTCGTGCCGGCGGATGCCGAGGCTAGCGGTATCCCGGTCGCCATCCTGCGCTACGTGCTACATAACAGGACGGACGAGCACCTCGAGGTGTCTGTCTGCGGCAACGTGCCCAATTTCATCGGTGACGGAGGACGAGAGAACGAGTTCCGTAAGGCGTCAGGCGTCCAAGGGATATTCATGCAATCGCCGAGAACCGACGGTTCCGACCCGACTTGGGGCAGCTTCGCGCTGGCCACCACCACCGAAGGGCGATTCACGTACCGCACCAGTTGGGTGGCGGAGAATTGGGGCGGGTCAATCCTCGATTTCTGGGACGACTTCGGCAGCGACGGCAAAGTGCAGCAGAGCTCAAAAAAGGCACTGCTACCGATGGCCTCGGTTGCCGTGGGACTCGAGCTGCCGCCACTGAGTTCAAGCGACGTGACATTCCTTCTGACCTGGCATTTCCCGAACCGCATGACCTGGACGCCAACGCGCGAAGGTCGGCAAGCCGCTGAACGCAAAGCGAAAGACGACCGCAGCGCCGACGATCCGGACCGCGTCGGCAATTACTATGCCACACGCTTCACCGACGCGTGGGACGTGGCTCAAAAAGTTGCCGCCCGCCTTCCGGAACTCGAACGGGCTACGGTCCGTTTTGTCGACGCATTCTGTGGAAGCGACCTGCCGGAGGTGGTCAAGGAAGCTGCCTTGTTTAACGTGAGCACCCTCCGGACCGAAACCTGCTTCCGCACGCAGGACGGCCGGTTTTACGGTTTCGAGGGGTGCGGTGACACCGGCGGTTGCTGTCATGGATCGTGCACCCACGTCTGGAACTACGAGCAGGCGACCGGTTTTCTCTTCGGCGAGCTCGCCAAGTCGATGCGCGAAGTCGAGTTCGGGTTCGCCACCAACGACGAAGGGCTGATGAGCTTTCGAGTCAACCTCCCTCTGGAGCGTGCCCAGAACTTCGCCAGGGCTGCCGCCGACGGCCAAATGGGCTCGATCATGCGCATGTACCGCGACTGGCAGCTATCCGGGGACGACGAGATGCTGAGGACCCTGTGGCCAAAGATCAAAAAAGCGCTGGAATTCTGCTGGATCGAAGGCGGGTGGGATGCCAATAAGGACGGGGTGATGGAGGGGTGCCAGCACAATACCATGGATGTCGAATACTACGGCCCGAACCCGCAGATGGGCATCTGGTATCTCGGAGCGTTGCGGGCCGCTGAGGAGATGGCCAGACATGTCGGAGATGAGAGATTCGCCGATACCTGCCGGACGCTATTCGAGCAGGGCAGCGATTGGATCGATAAGAATCTGTTTAACGGCGAGTACTATGAACACCAGATTCGGCCGCCAACTGACGGCTCGGATGTAGCGCCCGCACTGCGGGTCGGCATGGGCGCAAAGGACGTCACCAAACCCGATTTCCAACTTGGGTCCGGTTGCCTGGTCGACCAGTTGGTGGGACAATATATGGCTCACGTCTGCGGGCTCGGATACCTGGTCGATCCCTCAAACGTACGCACTACACTGAAAAGCATTATGAAGCACAATCTGCGCGAAGGCATGCATGCTCATTTCAACAACATGCGCAGCTTTGTCATGGGGGATGAATCAGGATTACTGATGGCAAGCTACCCCAAAGGTCGACCGGAGCGTCCGTTCCCATATTTTGCGGAGGTGATGACCGGTTTCGAGTACGCCGCTGCCGTGGGGATGTTATACGAGGGTTTGACGGACGACGGGCTGCTATGCATCACGAACATCCGTGACCGATACGATGGGAAAAAGCGCAGTCCGTTCGACGAAGCCGAATGCGGTCACCACTACGCTCGGGCTATGGCAAGCTGGGGCGCTCTACTTGCGCTGACCGGGTTTCACTATTCCGGCGTCGACAATTCAATGACGATGAAGCCTCAGGACGGCACGTTTTTCTGGTCCAACGGATACGCATGGGGAACCTGTCACTTGAAGGTTGGCGGCGGGAACGCTCAGGTAAAGCTGTCCGTCTTACACGGCGATCTGGCGCTGTCGCGGTTTGCCCTGAATGGTTTTGGAGAAGAACGATTTGATAGGACATTGAGACTGCATGCGGGGGAAGAAGCTCAGTTCTATGTACACGGCAAGTAGCGGGGAGCCGGCGCGTTCCCGCTATGTTACACTCACCCGCATGCGAAAAGGAGAGAAACACCCTGATATTTTGAGTTGCTGAGCACAACAAGGGTTTTTGCGCATGGCCTGGATTCATCTGGGCCTTGATTAGAGGAGTGACAGTATTATGATCCGTATTTCGAGGGAAAACTCTCTACTTCGCGCCTTGTTTCTTGCGATAGTACTAGCATGGTTTTGTGTCCACGCCGCGGCGGAAACAGCAGCAGCTGGAGCAGAAGGGTTTCCCCGCACTCATCCGGACCGGGCCTGCTATCCGCGTCCGCTGCCGGATGAAACGCTGGATATAAGTCCACCGGGGTTTTGCTGGTGGAGGGCGGGCGAACGCGGCGATGTCCTATACCGGCTCAAGATAACGGATCTTGCAGGCAAGACCGTCTATGAATCGCCGCTACTTGAGGATCCCGCTCATGCCCCCGACAAGGTCCTGTCACAAGGAAGCTATACGTGGACGGTCGAAGCGCTCGACCGAAACGGCCGATTGATCGACACGCGTCCGCCTCAGAAGTTTACAATCGCGCAGAACGCTTTCGAGCAACCGTGGACACCTCCCGAAGAGATTCTCGCGCGCGTCCCCAAAGAGCATCCGCGCCTGCTTTTTCCCGGAAAACGCCTGATAGAAGCGCGCGAAACGCTGACGACAACGAGGAGCGAGGGTTTCGAAAGGCTGAAAAGCCGGGCCGATCGCGCACTCGACCTGTCGGTTCCACCGGAACCGGACTACGACAAGATCGGCGATCGGGCCGCTCGAAGAATGGCGTACCAGCAGACGTACGGCCGGCTGCGCGCTTATCACGACAACGGCATGGTTCCTCTTGCGCTCATGTATCTCCTCACAGGAGAGCGCCAATACGGGGAGAAAGCCAAGGCCATTCTTCTGGGCGCGGCGGATTGGGATCCCGAAGGTATATCCTCAGTACTTGCCCCTTACGGCGATGAGGTCGGATTGGGTCTGGCCCGGTCGGGTGCGCAGACATACGATTGGATTTACGACCTCTTGAGTCCCGCCGAACGGGAAAAGGTGAGCAGGATGCTTGTAGCGCGGGCCGACCAGATGCTCCGCCGTCTACTCAAACGCGACTACATCGCCTACCCCGCCGAAAGCCACAACGGCCGGCTCCCCGGTTACCTGGTCGAACACGCCATCGTGATGGCAGAACATCCTCGAGCGCAAGTATGGATGGACTACGCGATGCGGACCTTCATGACATCTTTCCCTCACTGGGCGGGAAAGGACGGCGGATGGGCCGAAGGCATCCCTTACGCCTTGTCATACAACACGATATACCTCGTTCCGTTCGAGTCCCTGCGCCACGCGACCGGCTTCGATCTCTGGCGCCGCCCCTTCTACCGCAAAGTCCGATACTTCTTCCTGTACAACACCTCTCCGAGAGGTGATATCTCCCCGTTTGGCGATACCGAAGATGCCCCCGCGAGGGGCAGGGCGTCAAGCCTTCGATCGTTCATGTTATTTCACGCGAATCTCTACGACGATCCAACGGTCCGATGGTGGGCTGATCTGATGCAGACTAAGGACGGCTCTATTGCACGCGCGTCCGGACTAGCAGGCCTGATCCTGCCCGATGTCGTCAAACCGAGACGACCGGTTTCGATCGCGAACGACGCCGCATTCTTCGGCGTGGGATGGGCGGCACTGCACAGCGACGTTCTCAATCCCGACGAAGATCTCATGGTAATGTTCAAGTCATCGCCCTATGGTGGGGTCAGCCACAGTCACGCCGATCAGAACAGCTTTGCCATCCTGAAGGGCGGTAAGGCTCTGGCAATTCCCGCCGGCGCGCGGTACCCGACTCACGGTTCGCCCTTTCACAGGAGGTACGTGCAGCTGACGATGGCCCACAACGCGATACTTGTGGACGGCCGTGGCCAAATCAATCGTGACGGCAACCGAGGCGGTGAACTGACGGACTTCAGAACCACACCCCACATGGGATACGTCTGCGGCGACGCACGCAAATGCTTTGGCGACCGACTGCGGCGCAACCGCCGCCACGTGTTGCTGATTCGTCCGTCCATCGTGTTGGTGGTGGACGATCTGGCGGCGACCAACGAGACGGAGTTCCAATGGCTCCTCCACGCGCACAAGGAGTTCGAGTTGGATGAGAAGGGACAGACCATCGTTTCCCGGAAAGGGACCGAAGCGATGACAGTCCATCTTCTTACGCCCGACGGATTCTCGCTAGATCAAACAAATGAGTGGCCAATGGATCCCAAGGAAGGCTATACAAAAGTTTCACGACCCCCTCCGGCGAAGCAGTGGCATCTAACGGCAACGCCGCGCCAGAAATCGGTCGAGCGCCGCATCGCTGCAATAATTGTGGTTCACGAAAACGGCCGCTTGCCCGAGTACCGAATCAATCGCGCTAACGATGACATTATAGAGTTGACGGCAAGCTTGAAGGACGGCGGGGCGTCCGCGCGAATTGACCTGAACCCGGCGAACGTCGGCAAGTCTCCCATCATTGAAGCGCAGTACACGCCTGTTTCCGGCAAGGAGGAAACCATCTCAGTCAAGTAGCATGAAAACCGGAGTGACGCCATGATATAGTCAAGTAGAAGTGCCCTGCGGTGGTCGTGCGCACCTTCATATTGGAGATCTCGGCCGGTACTTAGCATCCAGACATAAAAACACTCTGAAAGGAGAAGGATCGTGAAAAGAAAGTTGTCAAAACCATTCGGTCTCGCACTAGCGCTCGCGCTCGTCTTGTGTCTGTCCACGCCGGTGGTCGCGGAGAAGTCGCTCAAGGAAACGATGGACGGCATTGTCACCCGTTTCTACGCGAATCTCGACCAAGACGCGCTATCATCGTTGACCCACGAGAAAGTACTGGGACTCATCACGGATCAAGAGCGCGAGATTCTGGCCGCAAGGTACTGGTATTTCGACGTCAACGTACCGGTGGTGGTCTCCGTGATTCGAAACGTCGACCAGCCGGTGGTGCCGTTCTGGCTCGAGGAAACCGGCTTCGAGAAGACGGACCTCGTCGTGAAGAACACCGAAACCTGGGCTTTCGAGGTGTGGCAGAAAAAGTTCGACGCGGGACGTGTCGAACTCGGGATCAACGGGTTCGACATGCATCGAACCGTCTACTTCGTGTGTGTGGGACCGCAGAATCCCGATGCGAAGGTCCGAATCACGAATCTCTTCCCCGCGAACGAGGCCGTGATCGAGATTAAGAAAGGGGCCTGGATGTATCGCGACTGGGACAGCCTGTACATCGCGGAACTGCCAGAGTCGCTAAAGGGTCAGGTTCTGCTCACCACCTATCGCGGTCGGGCACGCGAAGCCCACCTCGTTTCCGCTTTCCGAAAAACCCCCTACCCGTCGTCGGGCAAGCCGGACCATGTGGCGCTGACCTGGAGCGAGGATCCGCGCTCGACACAGACCGTCCAGTGGCGCACCAACACCGATGTCGAGAACGGTGTGGTGAGGTATCGCGCGAAAGAGGCGAGCTCCAACGCGTTTGTCGATGTGCGCGCGGAACGTGAGCTCATCGAAGATAGGCTGCTCATGAACGACAGGTACATGTACCGGCACACCGCCGTTCTACGCGGTCTGCGCCCGTCAACCACGTACGTATACACTGTGGGTTCGCCGGACAACGACACCTGGAGCGACGAGGCCGAGTTCACAACTGCGCCTGACGGCGACGCTCCGTTCTCGTTCGTCTACTTCGGCGACACGCACCGGTCGCCTGATTGGGGCCGTCTGTTGCAGGCGGCCGACGGCCGTCACCCAGAGACCGGCTTCTATATCATCGCCGGCGACGTCGTGAGCACGGGTCTGTTTCGAGACCACTGGGATCAGTTATTGGAATACTCGAGCGGCGTGTTCAGCCGGAGGCCTATAGCGTTCTCCCTCGGCAATCATGATGACCAGGACGGATTGGGCGCCTGGATGCCACTTGCGCTCTTCGCGTTCCCCGAGAACGGTCCCGCAGACATCGAGCCTGAACGCACGTACAGTTTCCGTTACGGGAACGCTTTGTTCCTGGTGTTAGATGTGGGCACGTCGCCTTACATCCAGGCGAAATGGATGGAGGAGCAACTGGCTAACACGGACGCCACGTGGAAAATCGCCATCTTCCACTTCCCCTTGTATTCGTTCGCAGAGGACGACGAATACGAAGCGATTCGTCGCGCTTGGGAAGGTGTATTCGCGGAGTACCATCTCGACCTGATGCTGCAGGGACACGTTCACTACTACCTCCGGACTCGTCCAATCAAAAACGGGCAAGTCGTCGGCTCGCCTGCCGACGGCACAATATATCTCATCTCGGTGGGACTGCCGGGCCGTGAGCGACCGCGCAAACTGCCCGGATTCGTCGAGAAGTACATGAGCGGCGGACCCTGGTACCAGAAGATCGACATCGACCGCAACAGGCTTGCCTACCGCGCCTACGACATCGACGGCAAAGCGTGCGACGAGTTCGTCATCGAGAAATAGGGGCGTTCTTCCACTTATTCCTCACGATCAACGTTAGCGGAGTTGACAAGTTTTTTAGGTAGGCAGTTTTGGCGAGGCGCTTCGGCTGGCAGTAATCAATAAACCATAGTTAACGCACCCGGAAGTATCTCAAATCTAAAATCCGTTCCTTCCCTCACCAGATCGCCGTGCGTCTGCAGATACTCCTTTTTCGTCGTGGCGACATTGACTGTCTTACCCGTCCTGTAATCTCCGGCTCTGTTTTCGCCAAGAAAAGTCGTCACGAATCCATAGACTACTTGGGCTGCTGAGTTGATGGTTAACAGGTGCAGATTGCCGTCATCGAGTTTCGCTTTCCGTACCACCTTAAACCCGTATCCGTAAAATGGAATCTTGGTAACCGTCATGGAAAACGCGTGCGGAACCTCGATTGCTTCATTGTCAATGACCACTTTCGCATCCGGTCTCTTATACCCTCCAAGAAGCGATTTGATCATAGCTCTATTATAACCGGTCAGTCCTTCCAGTCCCGTCCGGACGTACTCCAACCGTTCCTGTATGATGCGACCGTCGATACCGACGCTGGCGATCATAGCTTTCTTGTTGCCGTCGCACAGTATCAAGTCGATGGACCGCTTTCTCCCTTCTTTAATCTGCTCCGCAACGGTTGGAATCGACTGTGGCAAGTTTAGAGAGTAATGCAGCGCCTTGCCCGACCCAAGCGGCAGATATGACAACGCAACTTCATCGAGGTCAACTGAGTTTATGACGTCCGATACCGTTCCGTCGCCCCCGGCAACTATCAGAACGTCAACTTTCTCCGCAAGAGATCTGGCGCAATCACAGAGCTCGCTCCGCGACCTGGCGTCCAATCCGGACACCTCACAATCCACCAATATTTCCGAAGCTTGCTTGATAATGAGGCTTTTCTCATCGATACTTGATGTGCCAGCAGCAGGATTCACGACAATGCCGTACTTCATTGAGGAACCCTATCCGGTCAAATCCCGTGAGCCTCGAACCGGCCTGGACTCGAGCCCGACTGAGAATTCGCCGCTCAACCACCTACCAGAAGCCTCATGGAGGGAAGGGACACCGGAAACTCAACCACCCTTCTTCACACGCTGCCTTGAGCGACCGAAATATTATCTGGTTCACCTCTAGTCTAAAATGGAGTTCGTACCATGTCAACACAGATGTTCATTGATTCTGAATCTTGCCTCACGTAGCGAAAGCGAGAGGTTGCCATCGTTAACCATCTCCGGAATGGCGCGAACGACCCGTCCGGCAGAAGGTCGAAAAAAAGACTTGACATACATAGATGAACAATGTATAATCGGGCTAGGTGTCCAATAAAAGGGAGGTGGGGATGTGAAGATATCAAGAGAGTTGGTTGCGGCGTCGGCCAGCCCGATGGTCCTGTCGATTCTGGCGCGCGGTGAAAGCTACGGCTACGCCATCATCCAGCGGGTCCGTGAACTCTCCGGCGGCAAAATGGAATGGACCGACGGTATGCTTTACCCGGTGCTCCACCGTTTAGAGCGCCGCAAACTGATCCGGTCGCGCTGGGCCACGTCCGAAACGGGCCGCAAGCGGAAATACTATCGCCTGACAAGAAAAGGAGTCAATGCGTTACAGCGGTCTCAGAGCGAATGGGGACTTGTGACCTCAACGCTCTCGAAAGTGTGGGAGGATGCCCAATGTTTGACCTGAACGAGGCTGTAGCCGAGTGGCGCAGGAAGCTGCAACGGGAAGGCATGATCGAGACTGAAGACCTCGACGAACTGGAAAGTCATTTACACGATGAGGTGGAGCGTCTAGCCCGGTCGGGCACACCAGAAGAGGAGGCTTTTCACATTGCGGTTCGTCGTCTCGGTGACACTCATGAACTGACCCGGGAGTTCTCGAAGATAGGCTGTGGGAAATCTCGATTGACAGAGCTGGTAAAGAGGGAGGTGCAAGCCATGGGCACCACGAACGATTCTCGCGGTAACCTTCTCACAACGCTGCTTCTCTTCATCGGTTTCAGCGGCCTTTTCGGGTTGCTGGGAGCCACGGCGTGGGTAATGGTCTCCGTGAAGCTTGTAGGACTAAGCTGGCAAGACGCAATGCAACACTTCTTGTCCTTAGGCTGGCTTTTCCTGATATATGCCGTAGTCGGCCTTGGATTGGGCATGAAACGGCTTAGAAGAGTTGAAAGAAAACGCCGTTGTGTCCTGCGCTCACTAATTCCAGCATTTCTGCTGTGCCCTGCGTTCGCCATTGCCCCGGTGTCCTATATGGTGATTGCGGGTGTTGTCATCCCGTTTTGCATGTACGTCGCCGTCCGCTCGGCCATTGGCCGCGGGGAGCTTCACTTCCGCTCGATTTGAATGGCGGTATTGAGGAAGGGCCCGCGCGCAAGAAGCTATCAGACCGATCTTTCAATCGACGCTGAAGATAAGGCTACTGCTCGACCCCGCATGCCTTCAGTAAGGTCGTCTGCACGCTCAAGTCATGCTCTTTAGAATAGGAGAAATCGCTCTCACCTCGAATACAGGCGGCCAAATCACTCACGTCACGCACATGCCGGGGCATTCTCTTCAAACGGACTTCTTGTGTGCCCGCCTTAAACTCGTCCACCGGCTTTCGGAGGGATACCCGCGCGACAGGCGGTTCGAGCGGCTCGAGAGTGATGGAACCTTCCGTTCCACACACCTTGAACCGGCGTGCAGGAAATGGAGCCGGCTCCATGACAGCGGTCTCTACAACAGCCATTGCCTTGGCGTACTCGAGAACCGCAAGGGTGTTGTCCATCAGACTGTCGTCAGCGTCCGCATCGTGCCGCAGGAATGAGGTGACTTTCGAAGGCGCGCCGAGCAATAGCACGATCATGTCGATCAGATGGCAACCGAGCACCAACATGATGCCGCCCGGATAGGAGGCTACACTCGTCCGTTTGTCAGGTCCATAGTCCGTGCACATACTCCCGTGGATGTAGTATACATCGCCCAGCCAGCGCTCGGTCACAGCGCGGCGGATCAGGTCGAATCCCGGATTGTACCGGAACATGTAGGCCATCTGTACGATCAGGTTGCGCCGTTTCGCCTCGTCGAGGAGGGAACTGAATTCCGGGAGCGACATACCGGCCGGTTTGTCCAGATGGATATGTTTGTTCGCTTCGATAGCCGCGTGCCCAAGTTCCAGCAGTCGTGGCACGTCGCTTTCTATCGCAACCATCTTGACTGTCTTGTCCCCCAGAAGCTCGTCCCGGCTCAACCAGCGCACCCCGGCTGATTTAATTCTCCGCTCGAACTCCGCGCGAACGTCCGCGTCCGGCTCGCAAACGCCCACGACATCGTATTCTTTAGAGCTTGTGAGCACCTTCAGCAAGTCAAGAGCGTGGGGATGATTGATCCCGAGCAGCCCGCACCGAATGGGGTTCCGCTTCTCCCCCGCGGCAATTGATGCCCCGATAGTCCCCGTCGCTGCGGCCGACCTTTTCAAGAACTCGCGTCTATCGATCATTTTCTCACTCCAAAACGTTGAATGAAGGTACCCGGCGGCACTGGAGACATCCACAAACGGATCTCATTGTCCAACACTGTACCGGACGCTATTACGGGAACGCAAGCCCGTATATCTCGGAGGACCTTGCGAAATAACGTTTTTCATGAGTATGGCGTCCGTCTTGCGCCCGAATGTAGGGGAGCCCCTTGCCGAAGGTGCGCCGTGGCGGATGGGTTCCCGCTTGGCCGATCACGTATCCTCTTGGATTGACGGGAGGGTACAAGACCCTCCCCTACGAGTTCACGCACACCTTTTCATGAGCACGTGCCAAAAGCCGCCATCTTTGCCTCGTTCTTCGGTCATGTTGATGATCTCGAAATCCCGGTCGAACAGGGCTACAATCTCGTTCCGTGTGAAACATCGCCGATATGCCCCGTACGCGATGTGCCACCGTCTCCGATTTCCACGGAATAGGTAGAACTTCGGGCTGAAAACGGAAAGCATGTAATAGCCCTCCGGTTTAAGAACTCGCAGAATGCTCTTCTTGTAGGCCGGCCAATCAGACTTCTTCTGATGATGGAGGCAGCCGTAGTCCAAAACAACATCAAAACAGGAGTCTGGAAACGGCATGGAGAAGACATCCGCCCTGCGGAAGACGATGCCCTCTAATCGCTTGCTATTTGTGAACCGACTTGCACCCTTCAACGCGAGCGGTTCATAATCGATGGCGGTCACCTTGAAACCCAGCCGGGCTGCAGCAAATGCGTGACGGCCTTCCCCACAACCGATATCGAGCAGCTCCCCGCCGGGAACCAAGCGCCTCAGCCGTTTGAGAAAGCCCACCGCATACGGGGACGGTTCGTCGCCAGGCCATCCGTGCTCTCCCGTGCGATAGGCGTCACGGAAGTACTGACGATTCGCGTCTTGAGCTGACAGCATTACTGGAAGGTTCCCTTCGACCCGGTCCGATTCCGCCTTACGCCATTGTGTACAAAACACGGGATCGAGTCAAGGACTATCGCGGTTAGCCTGACCATCGTCACCGCTATCGTGCACTGGCTGCAGCTTTCCTTCCAAGTACCATTTCGAGTAGAATCAGGGCATGTCTAGAAAGACGACCAAGATAGGGATGCCTGAGTTTCTGCCGATGAGTCGGTCGGAGATGAAACAGCTTGGATGGGACTCTCTCGACGTATTGATCGTGAGCGGCGATGCCCACATAGATCATCCCGCGTTCGGTCCGGCGCTGCTGGGCCGATGGCTTGTTGCCCACGGTTTTCGGGTCGGAATTGTTGCACAACCGCGATGGGACACGACGGACGATATCACCAAGATGGGCCGGCCCAGGCTTTTCGTCGGGGTCACGGCGGGCGCGTTGGATTCCATGCTTGCCCACTACACCGCGTTTCGCAAGAAGCGTCACGATGACGCGTACACGGCGGGTGGCGACGCTGGTTCGCGACCAAATCGCGCCTGCATCGCCTATACCGGGCTTGTCCGCAACGCATTTCCCGGCTTGCCGGTCGTTATCGGCGGGATTGAATCGTCGATGCGTCGTGCCACCCACTACGATTTCTGGACCGATAGGTTGCGTCGTTCCATTCTGCTTGACAGCAAGGCGGATCTTTTGATCTACGGCATGGCCGAGCGGGCGATTCTTGAGGTCGCGGAACGTCTCAGTTCCAAGTCGGGCACCCTGGTGCAAACTGACAGCCGCACCGCCCGATCTCTTCTGGTCGGCATTCGGGGCACGGCTTACGTTACCCGGCAGGAGGACTGTCCCGGGGGCGCAGCCGTTTGCCGATTGCCGTCTCATGAGGAGATACCGGCCGATCCCAAAAAATTGATGACTGCCACACTGGCCCTTGAACGTCAAGTGCACAATGCCACGTCATCGGCGGTTCAGTCGACCAAGAACCGGATCGTGGTATTCAACCCGCCGGCGGAGCCTCTCACGACCGAAGAGCTGGACGCCTTGTACGCCCTGCCGTTCACGCGTCGTTCGCATCCGTCCTATCGCGCCTCCATTCCGGCTTTGGACATGCTCCGGTTCAGCCTGACCACGCATCGGGGATGTGCCGGCGGATGTTCCTTCTGTTCGGTGGCGCTGCACCAGGGACGATCCATCCGTTCCAGAAGCGCGGAGTCGATTTCATCCGAGGTCTGCCGTCTTACGCGTCATCCCGAGTGGCGTGGCAGTCTCTCCGATGTTGGTGGTCCCTCGGCCAACATGTGGGGGGCAGCGTGCGGCGGCGACCAGTCAACGTGTCGGCGGGCGAGCTGTCTCAATCCGGGGATTTGCCGGCAATTCAAGCCCGACCAGAGCGCCCTGGCAGCGCTGCTTTCCAGTATATCCCGGCTGCCCGGTGTCCGGCACGTGCGCGTCGCCAGCGGTGTGCGCCACGATTTGGCCATGGCGGACGAGCGCTATTTGCGTTCCCTCATCACCGACTTTGTTGGAGGCCAGATCAAGATTGCTCCCGAACATTGCAGTGATAGCGTTCTCCGTCTCATGAGAAAGCCGTCGTTCGGGATGTTCGAGAAGTTTCAGACCGTCTTTGAGAGGCTTTCGCGGGAAGCGGGCAAAGAACAGTACGTGATTCCCTACTTCATGAGTGCCTTTCCCGGTTGTACTGACGCCGACATGCGCGAACTGGCGCAATGGTTGAGACAAAGGAACTGGACGCCTCGTCAGGTCCAGTGCTTCGTGCCGACTCCGGGAACAGTTGCGACGGCCATGTACTGGGCGGGTGTCGATCCTAAAGGGGAACCCATATTCACGGCGCGCACGGATGCTGAGCGGCTGCGACAACACCGGATACTCATGCCCGCGGAGCGATCGCGGCGTCGCCCGCACAAGCGAACACGAGCGAAGGACGGATGTGCCCGCCCCAGCGATTCTGCTTAAGCTATCCCAATTGGGGCGCACGATACCCCCAATGCCCACGCAAAACGCTATTTCGCAATACCTTTTGACGGTCAGAGTAGTTGACTTCGACTAACCCGAGTGCTAGAATCAACGCGGGGGATGGCTACATGCCGAAGAAGTCCCCTGACGAGGACTTCCCTGCCGGCAGCCGCCGATTGAGACGCGGAAGATCGACCTTTCCCAGATAGCTGCGGAGCGACGACTCCCTTTCTTCTTCGCTGACGCGGGAGCTCGTGCCTGCTATGAAGACCTTCTACTATAAGGCGTACGATGGCGCTGGGGGGAAGAGAACAGGCACGATCGAGGCACGTGACCGCTGGACAGCAGACGCCGAGCTTCGGGAAGACGGGCTGCGTCCTTACTTCCTTCACGACTACCAAGTACTCAAGAAAATACTCCAGCAAAAACAGAAGGAACGCCGGCGCGTTATTGCAATAGTAGGCGCGGCAGCGGTTGCCTTGAGCCTTGTCTTTAGTGTCGTGATAGTCAGGTACGCCGGCAGGGAGCGACCGCCGAACATGGAGGATTACAGACGATCGGGGCTCGTCGCGGGCAGTCCGAGCCTGATCGCGGCGAAGACCAAGGAAGAACGCGAGTTTGGATTGGAGATTTATCAGGTTTGGCAAAGCCTCTATCCCGACACCATATCAGGGGTAGAGGTGTCGAAGCTCCTTATGACGGTGTACGTCACGAGGAACGTCCGCCACCTTTCCGAGAACGAGCTGGAAATGCTTGCTTCAAACACGGTGCATGCGCTGCAACGTCGGTTCGAGGCCGGCGGATGCACCCTGCTGGTAGTCAGGGACGATAAAACGATCCTGGAAGTACATTATAACTGTCTCACAAGATCGACTCGAGTGAAGGCGTACAGGTAGCGTTGACATCCTCCTCGACCGGGTTTTCTACCCATTGAGTGCGGAACCGCGAGACATGTTAAAGCCGGAGCTCGGCGTTCTGGGCCATAAGTAGCCCCTGAAGCGCCTTCACGTCGAGCTTCCGCGGAGGAATATCCTTCCTCGCCGCCATCGCCGCCGCACAACCGGACGCGTGCCCGATCGCCATCGCCGGCGCCATCGAGCGAGCCGACTGGAACGGACCCTGCTCGCACGATATGCATCGTCCCGTCAGAACCAGTCCCTCAACCTTCTGGGGTACAAGCGAACGGTACGGGATGTCAAATCCCGGGTGCTCGAAGAAGAATCGTCTGTCCTGGTAATCGGGCATCGGGTTCGAGCTGATGGCGATGACGTCGGGGAAACGAGTACCCTTGATGGCGTCCTGCTCTGTAACAACATATTCGCCGAGAATACGACGCGTCTCGCGTACGCCGACGTTCGTTGCGCTTTCCATGAGATAGAGCGGACCCATACCGCGTTTCTTGCGGCTTTCCTGGACCTGATCCCACAACGCCAGGCGCGTTTCGACCTCGGCTTCCGTCAAATCCTCGACATCCAGCCCGTCACCGCTGTACCTGGGACCCCACCTCACAACCCGGTCGCCTATACGTATCCCGCCAAAGGATCCCTTGATACGAGAAGGCACCCCGCCTAAACGGTACATCAGACTCATTCCCATCCGGTCGCCTTCACCGAACTCCACGGGCGACATAAACGGTGCGCCGGCCCGCGCAGCGATATCGCCGTCGCCCGTCGCGTCAATTACGACATCCGCGGCGATGGCCTGGCGGCCGGACTTCGACTCGACAATCACACCGGTAACGCGCGCCGCGTCGAGCATCGGCCCGGCTATCCAACTGTGCAGGCGCAACGTGACGCCTTCCCTCTTCATCATGTTGAGAGCGGCGACCTTCGCAGCCTCGGGATCGTATCCAACACAGTAAGGTATATCTCCTTTGGTCACGTCGTGGAACTCTTTAGGGTATGAATCCGCGTCCGCCACGCCGCCGAGCCGGACGATCTCGGCGATGTACTCGGCCGGAATACCCTTCACGGTCTGCAACGCCTCGGGGGGCCGCTGGTTGCGGAAACCGTTGTAGCACGTCATCAATCCCGCCGTACCCATGCCGCCGAGGAATCCGTACCGCTCGACCAACAACGTAGACGCACCGCTCCGTGCCGCTGCCAAAGCGGCGATGACTCCGCTGGGGCCCCCTCCGCCGACAACCACCTGGTAGCGCGCAACAACAGGCGTGTCGATCTCCTCACGGTAAGTCCCGGCGGGCTGCTTCTCAGCGGCCGACGCGCCTCCGGCAGCAGTGGAGACTCCAGCGGCGACCGTTCCGGCCACGGTAACGCGCACAAACGCGCGACGTCCCATGCTCCCTTGCGATCCTTGAACGTCCCCGCCTCTCTTGCCTTCACTTACGTTCCGCATGGCTTCCCTCCTGAAGATTCCCCTGTGCAGTCCACTGTTTGCAGTACCGGTTGAGCCACCCGCTGGTACAAGTCCCCCCGTGAGAATCACCCCGGCAAATTTGATAACCCTTTTGATGGCATCCAATCCCGAGTCTTCCCCTCGCTCTATACGATACCGACACTTCGGTGCCGCGTCAACCTTCGTGTGGCACGGCGAGGGTGAAGCAATACAGTCACATCATAAACGGGGAGAGCCTTTTCACAAAACCCTTGCTAAAACGAAAAAATGGCAACGGAGTCCCGGTGCTGGTATAATTGCGTCTGGGAATGGGGAATCAACCGAACGTTGGTCGCGTGTGTCGGGGTCTGCATGAAAGGAGGACGTCATGAAGTGGGTCATGCTCTGTAACGTCGTCGTGGTATCAACGGTAGTTCTTGCGGCAACGTCGTGTGTGAAGTCCGCGCACGCCGCCGAGCCGGTAGTCGCGGAGCACGGCATGGTCGCGTCAGCCGACCGACTGGCCTCGGAAGTCGGCATTGACGTGCTAAAACGAGGCGGTAACGCCGTTGACGCCGCGATCGCCATGGCGGCGGTGCTCAACGTGGTGGATTTCCCGATGACCGGTATAGGCGGCGATATGTTCGCCCTTGTCTGGAAGCCGGAGGAAGGCAAGGTCGTCGCGCTGAACGGAAGCGGTAGATCGCCCTACGCGGCGACGCGCGATTATTACCGCGCCCAGGGACACAGACGCATGCCGGGCCGGGGTCTTCTCGCGGTGAACGTGCCCGGCGCGCTCGCGGGCTGGGCGGACCTTCTCGAGCTGTACGGTACAATGCCGCTCGGCGAGCTTCTTCAACCGGCAATCAGGATCGCGGAGGAAGGGTTCATACTGAACGAGAGGATGGCTGAGTCGCTGGAATCGACAAAGGGAGTTCTCGAGAAATACCCGACGACCGCGAAGATCTTCCTCCGCGACGGTCAACCGCTTAAAGCAGGCGACCGGCTCGTGCAGAAAGATCTCGCACGGACGTTCCGCACTATCGCCGAGAAAGGGCCGGGCGCCTTGTACCGGGGCGAGATAGGCGAGCGGATCGCGAAGTTCTGCCAGGCAAACGGCGGTCTGCTGACTATGAAAGATTTCCAGGACCACACCTCCACATGGACCGAGCCGATCAAGGTCAACTACCGTGGATACAATGTGTACGAGATGCCGCCGAACTCGCAGGGGATAGCCCTGCTCATACAGCTAAGTATCCTCGACGGATGGGATCTGCGGCCGCTAGGTCCGCAAAGCGTAGAGACGATCACAAGACAGGTCGAGGCAAAAAGGGTCGCGTTTGCGGACAGGAGAAAGTACATCACCGATCCGGAGTTCGCCGATATCCCGGTGCAGAAGCTCCTGTCACCGGAATACGCCGCGAAACGGCGTGCGGCGATTAATCTCGACCAGGTCGCTGAGCGTGTCGGGCCCGGGGTTTTCCAGACGAGCGACACGACCACGTTCATGGTCGTGGACAAGGACAGAAACTGCGTATCGTTCATCAACAGCCTGTTCTCCGAGATGGGAAGTGCCGTGGTCGCAGGCGATACGGGGATACTACTGCAGTCGAGGGCACAGGGGTTCAGCCTGGACGAGAACAGCTGGAACCGGTTGGAACCGCACAAGCGGACCATGCACACGCTGAACCCGCTCATGGTGTTCAAGGAGGACAAGCCGTATATCGTCATGGGAGTCATAGGCGGCGACCAGCAGACGCAAGGCTCCCAGCAGATCATCGTGAACGTGGTTGATTTCGGCATGAACATCCAGGACGCTCTCGACGCGCCCAGGTGGAGCAGCCTCTCCGGAATTGTCATCGGGCTCGAACCCGCAATAGGCGAAGACGTCAGGAAAGGGCTCGAAGCCAAAGGGTACAAGATCACCAACAGGGACGTCTATTTCGGCGGCGCTCAGGCAATCATGCTCGACCCCCAAACCGGCAACCTGCTCGGCGCATCCGACAAACGTATAGGCGGCATCGCTCTGGGTTACTGATTGTATCGGTGTAAGGGCGGTTCGTAAACTCCGCCGAACTGAACGGGACGGGCGTGCTAACGGCGGATCTACTTTCACTTCCTGGATGTGCGCCAATCACGGACGGTCTGCTCAAGCCAGTCGACCCAGTCGGCAATGCCGTCCCCTGTCCTGCCGGAGACCGGTATGACACGCAACGACGGGTTGATCGCCAGAAGGTCCCGTTCCAGAACATCCAGAGATACGTTGGTGTGCTCCAGGAGATCCGTCTTGTTCACAATGGTAGCGCAGGACTTTCGGAACGCTTCCGGATACTTTACGGGCTTATCTTCGCCCTCTGTGACGCTCAGCACCGTCATCTTCCCGTTCTCACCGAGCTCGAACCCGGCCGGGCACACTAGGTTGCCGACGTTTTCCACGACGAGCACGTCCATCTGGTCGGTGGCCAGATCGTCGAGCACGCGTCCGATCATCGCTGCATCGAGATGACACGCGCCGCGCGTGTTGATCTGAACGACCGGTACGCCCATCCTGTCGAGCCGTTCGGCGTCTCTCGAGGTTTCGATATCCCCTTCTATCACGCCGATCCGCAGACCGGACCGTTCGCGGCACACTTCAACCGCCCTTTCCAGGACGGTGGTCTTGCCGCTGCCGGGCGAGCCGAGCATGTTCAGAACGTATAGACCGTGCTTGTCAAAAAACGACCGGTTCTGTTGCGCCAGCACGTCGTTGGCTTTCATAATATCGGAGTAGACTTTAACTTCCATTGCCACCCTCCTCCGTTTACACTGCTCTGAAGTATGAGCAACGCGCGCCGTGCCGGCTTGGGATTATAAGTGTCAGCCTCTGTTACTGCCCCTCGATGCTCTCTATGAACAGCTCCTCGCCGGCCGTGATGCTGATATCGGTGCCGCCGCAAAACGGGCAGAGGAACTGGAAATCCTCCGGGTGGAACTCCTTTTTGCAGCCTGCACAAGTGCAGGTGGTCGGCACCTCCTCGATGTCTAACGTGCCGCCTTCCGCGACGGTCCCTCCGGAGCACACCTCGAACGCGAACAACAACGAGTCCACAAGGACGGATCTCAACTCTCCGACCTTGATCTTGACTTTCGCGACGCGAGATATGTCGTTATCCTGCGCCGTTTTGGCGACTATGTCCATAATGTTGGACGCTATGGAGAACTCGTGCATTATATCATCTCGAAGTTACGGGTAGAGCGGCGAACGCGCGAAGATGCGATGTCCAACCGAACCCAGGTCTCGCCACTCGTCACCGATTCTAACATTTCCGAGCCGAACCGTAAAGGGATGAGAGGTGCACTGGAAGCCGCATCATGGCTTGACGCCCGGTAAATAGAATGGATCGCCCGGCGGGATGCCTCACAAACAATCCGCCGTCGGCGACTACCCGCCGGACCCCACTCGACGACGCTTGATTCTACTTGCGCCGTACCCTTAGCAGGTGAGCCGAACACGATATGCACGGGTCGTACGCGCGGACCAACATCTCGAGCAACAGCTCGATCTCTTTTTCCTGTTTGTCCAGAATCGTCGGCGCAAGCGCCTCCATATCTTTCTGAATGTTGCCGTGATTCTGGTTTGTCGGTATCACGCAGTTGGCCGCGACGCACACGCCGTTCTTGTCGTACTCGTAATCGTGTATCAGGAGCCCGCGCGGCGCTTCTATAACCGCAACGCCTTTGCCGGCTTTCACCTTGATATCAAGAGGCTCGGGCTCGAGTCCCCGGTCGAGCAGAACGTCTATGAGCTTAATGCTCTCTTCCACCGAATGGACGCATTCGACAAGCTGCGCGACGCTGATCATGTAAGGGTTGTGGCATGGCGCTTTCAACCCGAGCTGCTCGGCGACCTTCTTCGCACCGTCGGTGAGCTGCTCGTGGTTCACGTTGAACCTGGCGAGCGCGCCGACCATGTACGAATCTCTCACGTTCTTTGAGTGTTTCGCCGTCGATTGCTGAACAACGTACTCGTGCACGAACTCCAGATACCTGTCGGCCGGGACCGTTCCGGCGTCCGACGAAGCGATATCGCCGTCGTACAGCGCGTAACATTCGTCGGAGGTGAGCGCAAGATACTCCGTCTCGCGTTCAAATGCCGGAATATTGCCGGCGACCGAAGCTAGAACGTCGGCCAAAGCCTGCAGATCTCCGAGCGAATCCTCGAGCCGTTTCCGGAACCCCGCCAGAGCTTTCGGATCGGGCAGGCTGGTGAACCCGTTCACCGCGACCGATACCGGATGAGTCGTGCGACCGCCGACAAGATCGCACAGCTCATTGGCAAGCCGGTGCATCTTCGCGACGGTGAGCACGGCGTCCGTGTGCGTCTCGATAAGCGGAAAAACGCTGCCAACGCCCAGAAGGTCCGGCAACACGAGGTAACATGCGTGCAGGACGTGGCTCTGCAGGTTCTCCCCATGATCTAGCAGCCTGCGCAGCAGCACAGTCTGTTCCGACGGGGTGATCCCGAACGCCGCCTCGGTGGCTTTCAAAGAGACAAGACTGTGCGATATGGAGCAAATACCGCAGATCCGACTCGTGATCGTCTGCATCTCGTCCCACTTGCGCCCCCGCACGAACGCCTCGAAGAAACGCGGCGCCTCCACCACCTCCCACAGACATTTCTCTATATCACCGTTCTTCACGTCGAGCAGAATGTTGCCGTGCCCTTCGACGCGGGTGAGGTGATGCACGTTTACGTTAACATCTACGCTCTTCATTTATCCGTTACCTCCTGATACGTGCCAAACAGCGTGAACTTGGCCATCACGTCGTCGACGGTCAGACCGAATTTCTCCAGGACTTCCTTATGCGATTCCTTGTTGGGATTGTCAACGAGCCCGCGGCAGGCTTCGCACGCGCTACCGTAGCTTGGACAACGGGCCTTGCATCCGGCCCGGGCGACAGGCCCGAGACAGAACATCTCCTTCTCGAACACGCACTGGTTTTCAGCCAGTTTGCACTCGACACAGACCGGGTAGTTCGGTATCTCCGGCTCTTTGCCGAGAAGCAACGATTTGACCACGCTGACCAGTTCGCCCCGATCTATCGGGCATCCGTACACCTTATAGTCCACGTCAACGACCGCATGTATCGGCCGCGCCGGATACGTCTCGAACCAATCGGCCTTGTCGCCGTAAACGATCTTCTTGACCTCGTCGAGATCGTGCGTGTTCTTAAGCGCGTTGATCCCCCCGATGGTTGCACATGCTCCGAGCGCGATCACTATCTTGGCGTTCTCGCGTATACCCTTCAGCCGCGCCTCATCCGACTCGCGCGTAATGGATCCTTCGACTATGGCGATGTCGTAATCATCGCTGTGTTCCTTCATAGCCTCGCGGAAGCTCACCACGTCCACAGCCGAAACGAGCCCGACAACGTCCTCCTCGAGGTTGACGATCTGCAGCTCGCACCCCTCGCAACTCGCGAAATCAAACACCCCCACTTTCGGCTTCATTTATATTGCCTCCTCATAACCCTGAATATCCGAGTATCGGAATACCGGTCCATCTTTGCAGACGTACAGATCCTGGATCTGACAGTGACCGCACTTGCCCACGCCGCATTTCATCCGTCGTTCGAGCGACAACAATATGTTCTCGTTGGGCACCTCCCGCTCCCTCAGCTCGATGATGACGAACTTGTACATCACCGGCGGCCCAACGATGGCGCAGACGGTGTTGGCCGAATCAAACTCGGTCTTACGGAACAGTGTCGTGATAACGCCGACGTTTCCCGTCCACGAATCGTCACCCCTGTCCACCGACTCCAGGAACTCGACGTCGTCACGCTTGTCCCACGCGGCCAAATCGTTGAGAAACAATCTCTCCGCAGGACTGCGCGAGCCGAAAAAGATAATCACTCGACCGTAATCCTTCCGGTTGTCGAGCACGTAATTTATGAACGAGCGGAGAGGAACCAGTCCTATGCCGCCACCTATAAACAATATGTCTTTACCCTTGACCTCTTCCGTCGGGAAACCCTTACCGAACGGGCCGCGAATACCGACGTGCGACCCGGCGGTAAGTCTGTGCAACGCGCCCGTCACCCGGCCTACCTTGCGGACGACCAACTCGAAACCGCCCTTCTTCGTCGGCGATGACGAGACCGAGATCGGCGCCTCGCCCATACCCATGATCGATAACTCGATGAACTGTCCGGGCTGATGGCCGAGCTCGCGGCCGCTGTTAAGCTTCAGTTCGAAAAGCTTCTCAGTCGCAGTCATCTGTTCCACCTTGACTATCGTGGCGGGTTCCGGAAGGTATATCGATTTACTAGCAACCTCTGCTGCCATGACTTATTCCTCCTTCAACGCGTTGTAAACCGCCGCAGGATTGGCTATGTCCGGCAAACAAGCCTTGGCGCATCGCCCGCATCCCACGCACGCTGGTTCACCAAACTGTTTGAACAGGTACTGCCCTTTGCGGTAAAACCTGTGGCGGTAACGCGCGACGCGGGCCTCGCGAAAGTTCTCGCCGGAGGCAACCGACGCGAAATCCTCCAGCACACAACCGTCCCACTGTCGCCAGCGGCTCCCGTCCACCAGGTTGAGCTCGACCTCGTCGCCGACGTCGAAACAGTAACAGCTCGGGCACACCATCACGCACGACCCGCAGCTCAAACACTTCTCCCCCTTCTCTTCCCAGACCGGATGCGATTCCCCCTTTGCCAGCAGATCAGGCAGCTCCTGCCCCGTGAACGAGGTCTCCTGTTTGGCGCAAAGCTCGGCCGCCTTCTTGCGAGCTTCATCGCGCGCTTTCGCGTCCACTTTGGAAGCGTCGGCGCACCGGGCGTTCTCCGCCAGCAGCGTCTCGCCTTTGTCCGAGCCGACAGCCACCACGTACTTATCGCCGATGTCCGTCAGCATCAGGTCGAACCCGTCATCAACCGTCGCGGCGTTCATCGCGTTGCAGAACGCATTCTCGGAAACGTTGATCGGGTCGAGCCCAATGATGGTTGTCCCCTCACGCTTGGCGATGTAATGGTTGTCCGGATTGTCCTCGCTGAAGTACCGGTCCATCTGGGCGATCGCCTTGATGTCGTACGGGTGCACACCGATAATAATCCGCTCAGACGACTCAACATTCTCCTCAACGTCAAGTTCCGCGCCTACCCGATATTTCAGAAGGGTCTCCCGTTGAGGCAGGAGATACTTCTTGGGAGGCAGCAGCGTTGTGTCATAGTCCAGCCTCAGCTCGTCCGGCGATTCCAGGTCGCCGAACGCAAAGCCGCCGTTCTTGGCCTTCGGACCGACAACCTCACACTTGGAGATGAGGTTTGCAACGAACTCAGCAAAGTCCTTCTTCTCTATTACCTGTAGACGCATTTCCATCTCCTTCTTCTCGCCAGAGTCGAGCAGGTTTCGACCCGCGTGTCGCTACATTTTTCTAGGATTGATACCCGGGACTTGCACAGGCAGGATTTAACTGCGGTTTTCGGGCATCCGCGCAAATCCAAAATAGTCTACTTCAACTATTCCGCGTTTGTCAAGGAAAATTTTCGCCCACCGCGGATGTCGAAAGGCATATCGGGACAGAGGACCGCACTTGGCGTCGTATCTGACTGCTTCACAATGCTTTAAGGATATAGCGGCAAATCCATCGCATCTGCAAATCGCCAGCCCGCCTGCGGCGGAGGATCGAACTTCCTCGTTCGTCCTTCACGCGGTAAGAGTGGTTTTAGAGATTCGGCCTACCCGGGCTACCAGCCTATTGAACCTCGACCTGCTCGCCGGCGCCAACTTCCCGGATGATCACGAGCGGTTCGGTGGATTTCACTCGTCTTTCTTGCCATTTCCTCTCGAGATACTCGCCGGCTCGTTTGATACCGGAGTTCACGCCTTTCTGAAGCTCGGACGGAACGACTTCGACGATCTCGTGAGGGGCGATACCATTGTACTCGATCGGCTGATTGTCGAATCCCCACCGGCTGCGCCGCGGGAATATCACCGTCCCGAGTCCGCGCGGTAGTTTCCAGGTGCGTTTTGCGGTCGAGGAGCCCGCCGTGCGCGAGCCCATCAGATGTGCACCGGCAGCGTAAACCAAGTCGCGGGCGAACGTCTCGCCCGCCGAGAAGGTGCCGGCATCAATAAGCACGGCTATATCACCCTCACAAAACGGTATTCCCGGCGACGGCCCCTGTTTCTTGTCGAACCGCTTGAAAACTTCTGCGTTGTACCCACCACCACCGTTCCCGCGCAGGTCGATGATCACAGCTTTGACTCCTTCAAAACTCCTCAGGGCGGCATCGAGACATTCCGCCACATCCGGCCTGATCCGCCTGAGATAGATGTAGCCGAAACCGTTCTCGAGTTTCCCGTAAAGACAATCTCCCCGGCGGACCAACTCGCCCGGCATCGCGTACGTGTGCGGCCAGCCTTTCGCCTCCCATTTGTTCTCAACGTCCACGGTCTGAGACTTCCGCTCCTTCAAAACGGTGAGCCGGTGCGTATCGTTCCTCCCGCCTTGAAGAGGGATGCGATACGCATACAAACGCGCCCGCTGTCGACTGGAGAACGGGCCGCCCGCGTTCCATTGCATCTCAGCGTCCTGCTCGAGAAACTCGCGCGCATTGCGCCTATCGATCTGCGTGACGACGGTCCCGGGCTGAAGGATATCCGCGTACTCACCGTTAGCCCACATTACGACCACCTGCTGTTCCACCGCCGGCAGAAAGCTGAGGCCGGGGTAAAAGATCGGATCGGGCTGCGGGATCTTCCCTTTCAGATCGCGCAATCCTATGTGAGGATCCCTCAGGCGGCGTCCGGCCTCATACAACAGACCGTAGAATTCGTCGTTCGACCCGCACTGTTTCACCTTCTCGAGCAGCGAATTCTTGCAGTCTTCCCAGTCGCCTCGAACGCCCTTGAGATCGAAAAAGGGATATGTGGAATCCACCTCGTTGATGAACGCTTCGAGTGCTTCCTCATAATGCGCGATCTCCAAAACGTCTGTCGTGCTGTGCGATCCTTTAAGCGCGCCCGATTGAGAAACAGCGGCAGCCCGTTGCTCTTGTTCGGCGCATACGTTAAACCCAAAACCCAGCTGGCCCCACGCCAGCGTGAGTAGGAGAGTAGCAGTTATGCGGGGCAACTTCAGTGGCTGTCGGCACAGTGCCACCCACCGTGACGTACGTACCATCCACACAGACCATCGTGTTGCCAGAGCGTTCAGAGATCCAACGAGAGTGTCAACCATCTCTCTACCCTCCGTCGAGCTTCTCCTTCTCCATCTTCGCCAGCTCGCGTTTCAACCGTCTCAGCTCCTCCGGGCTGGCGGATTCCGCAAAGTACGCCATGAACGGATGGATTGCGCCGTCGAAAACGCGCTGGATAAATGACTTGGTCGCGGCGCGCGTCATCTCACGTCTGGAGTAAGCAGCACGGTACAGATATGAGTTGCCTATCTGGTCGTAGGTTATCGCACCCTTCTTGACGAGCCTCGACAACATCGTCTTCACGGTCTTGTACGCCCAGTTGTACCTTTCCGGCACCTCCCGATATATATCCCGCGCCGCCATCGGGCCCTTCTCCCAGAGCGGTTTGAGAATCTCCCACTCCATCTCCGACAACTTCGGGATACCACCTCGCCGACGGTCGCTTCTACTCGATTGTTCCATGCCTTACCTCCTTTTCCGTTAGATTACGTACCGTTATTATAGCCTACATCCGTAGTCTGTGTCAAGTACTTTTTCGCACTGCGGCTCCGCCGTTAGGCAGCTTCATCAGAATGAGTGTTAGTTAGGCAGGTTCCGTGCCCTGCCGCTCGCGGTGTTGTCTGAGGATCTCGAACAGGACGATGCCGGCGGCGGTCGCGACGTTGATGGTCGTTTTGAATCCTTGCATCGGTATTCGCACCACCTTGTCCAGGAGCGCGAGTCAGGAAAGGCGGAAGTGACAGTCTACTTCAAACTTGCATCCTTGTGAGCCCGGCCTGAAAACGTCCGTCTGACGGTTTCGTATCATGCTGACTTCATCGGACACGAGCGTAACGCCGCGCTTTGAAGAGGCACTCGTTGCAGTCAAGCCCCGCACAATCTGCGCGGCGTCAAGATGTTTGCCGCCAAGCCGTATAACCACGTCACCTTTCTCGTCAAGCACGCACCCCAGCACCTGCCACATGTCAGATATGAGGTTCCAGTATGATTCCTCTGCTTTGTGACGGTCATCACGTGATATCCGGCCGTACGTCGGTCTTGGCGGCCCCCCGAGGAACCATAGTCGCAACCATTGATCCTCCTCAAAATTGGTTACATTGAAATAGGGAGGCGAGGTGACCACGCAGCGCAGAGGTTTGGGGAAACTAGAGGAAACGCGAGCGAGGTCACGGATGTCGCTTTGCAAAACCAACGCGCGCATTTCAGGTGGGCTGCTTTGGTAACGGTAATCCACACGATTACGCAGAACGTTGAAGGCGTCACGTTTCGGCGGTTTGTAACCGTGCTTCTCCCAGAAACGGATTGAGTACCCAGGTTTCGTGCTAATAGTTCGTGGCATCCGATTACTGAGGTAATAAGGTGACTTCTGGCTTTCGCCATGCAGAGCACCTAGGATTATAGCTGCAATCATGCAGTCTACATCGGAGCACGCCCAGTTCAGGCGGTTCCGCAAATACAGTAGCTGCCGAGCCGTAAGCGGGGTGTACGCACGCCTGAAGAACTCGGGTAGCTTCTTTCTTTCTGTCTCCCATTTGTCTGGTTCGAATGCCTTTTCAAGCACTGTAATCCTACGTCTGACAGAAGGCAGCTTTGGTGCATTGGTCTTTGCTCTAGTAACGCAATACGCCACTGGATTTATATCAGAGCCTATGGCCCGCCGTCCCATAAGCAGAGCCTGAAAGGGGGCTGTTCCTCTTCCACAAAAAGGATCTAGTATAGCGTCCCCGGGTTTCGTCAGGCGAGAAATCCAAGTGGATGCAAATGACTCCGGAAACATAGCGAAGTACGGGCAAAGCGCTTGGAAGCGGTGGCGCATCTGCAAGATTCCTTGTCACTACTTTCGGGAACTAGACTTGGTTCTCTTTGCGCTTTGTTTCGTGCGAGTTGCAGGCCGTGAGCTTGCACCGCCAAGAAGCTTGTCCTTAATAACATGGCGCGACCACTGCGTGCAGCGCTTGTTAAGCTTAGCATCTAACTGGGCGGAATGCAGCGCAATTCTGCAGCGGTCAAATACAATACCGCCGAACGTACCAGTATGATCCCATCGCGCTTGGTCTATCCGGTGGGGTACAAAGAAAAACTTCATTGGTGTCACGAGAGGCGCATCCATCATCCAATAGGAACACCAATCCCCGGGCTGCAGCTCGCTGCATTTGTTGGACCAATAGACGCCCGTGGCACATTGGCCGAATCCAATTAGCTTTGCCCGACGTCCGTCTGGGAAGTTCCTCCAAATAACTACGTCCAGTTTCGCATCTTTTTGGTCCTTGCTCCGTGGCTGGCTTTTATTTCCTCCACCTTCTCCTATACGCTTACACAGCTCTTCTACCGCCTCTGGGAAATTCGCCGGAAGCACCCTGCGGGGAAATCCGAAAACTGTCGCTCCAACATGCGGATCTGGCGCTCCAAAATACGATGCTGCGGCCTGACTACAGATATCTTCGAAGACCCTCTCGCCATGCAAACCCTGAGGCCCTACATCTTTTCCAAAAGCACTAAGTAGCAGCAGGAAAACGTAGACCGACTCCTCGGGTGCACATCGGAGCTCAATGATCTGCTCACTCAGAGAGAAAGGGTATGTGCCGCGTTGCCCGCCGCACGCATGCACCCTATCGTCGAGCTCGGCGAACGCATCATCGGCAACAGATGAAATGTAGCCCTCCTCGTCCCGTACGCTCTCGCATGTCGCATCTGCCGTACCAGAACGCTGCAAGGCGCGAACTAAGTCGTGGTAGGAACTACTCTGCCTGGAGGCTGTTATTGCATTAAGCTCAAGCCAATCCGCCTGCTCCTCCGACGACGACGACACCGCCGGCACCTCTAGCCCAAGCCTCAATCTGCGCCTCCTCGCCCCGATCGGCGCGCGCTGCGCTCTTCACGCATGCGCTGCATTTCATCGAGCAAGCTGCCTGATAGATCGTGTACGTCCTCCGCCGTCCTCAGAAGACCCGGATCTCCTTTGTACCCCTGGAGAACCTTCCCTCGTGCGCCCTGCAGCGCAACCTTCGCTTGGACCAGCGCCTCGCGGAATAGTTCCTCATCGCCTCTGGTTATGTCGAGAGCCGTCTCCAAGGGCATGCCGCGGCGGAGAGCGGCCACGCCATCCGTGCTCTGAAGCACGGAATCCAAATTCCTCAAGTCGGGGTTCTGGCTGCGGACGAGGGGCTGCTTCTTCTTAGACTTCCTTCCGTAAAGCCATTCACACACTTCGCCAAGATTTCGGACTCTGTTCTTGGGTATGAAATGGGGTTCGAAACTCCTCTCGGGCTTGAAGTTTAGGAACCTCTGGAAACCCGCAAAATCCAACCCCGTATACAGGTGGGAAAAGAAAAATCGTCGATTCCACCGGTCGTCCCTGTCGAAGACACCTGCGTCCTCCGCCTGCTCAAGCGCCATCAGTCCCCGATAGAGCCTCTTAACAGTCAAATGTCTGTCGCCGATAGTCTCCGCAATAGTCTCCAGCGAAATGCCTTGGCTGTTGTGCACCCTTGCGACATAGTGTGCCTTGCTGTAAGCATCCCATGGCTGGGGACCGTTGACGTGCTTGAATCCGACGTAGTGCCAGATGTCGGCCCTGTCGCATTCAACCACGGGCAACTCGGATATCTGATCGCGCACAGTAGCACTTACAGTCGGCAAATCTGTTGCGCCGACTTTTCGACGCAGCTTAGCGCTGAGCAACAGTTTTACCGCCGCCAGACGTCGATTCCCTTCGATGACGTAGAGCTTGCCATCTTCTCGCGTGCCGAACAGGATCTCGTGCCGAAAGTACCCGTTCGTCGCTATCGAGTACGCCAGTTCGTCCACCGCCATATCACGCCAGAGAATACGCAGAATCTCTTCTTGGTCTTCGCCGCTCGACAGGCCTAGCTCCGCCAGCCGCGGATTACGCCAGTCAAGATACAAATCGTCCACAGGTAACATCTCGACTTGCATATCGTTAGTCAAAGCTCCCCTCTTCTTAGCCATCACCCGTCTCCTGTGTCCACAACGTTTGTCGTGGTCCGTTCGCACTCGTCGCTTTGATGAACTGTCGCAATCCCAGTCTCGGCACGGACGAGAATCCCAACTCCTCCGGTGCCACGCTTTATGACGAGACGGCCTTCGGTCGGCTTGACCGTTTTCATTCGTACACCCTAAGGAGACGACAGCAAAAAGAGCTCCGCAGATTCACACAGATACCGCAATTAACACCCTCATTTTACAGCTATACGCATTCTATTGCAAGGGAATCCGGAATGGTATCCGCTTGAGGCCGGGCGCCGCCACCTCGGCGTGGACCGCAGGGGAACGCCTAATCGCGTGCTAGGCACGTATCTGCCTTTCCTCGCGGTATTGTCTCAGGATCTCGAACAGGACGATGCCGGCGGCGGTCGCCACGTTGATGGTCGTTTTGAATCCTTGCATCGGTATTCGCACCACCTTGTCCAGGAGCGCGAGCGCAGGCTCGGATATCCCGTAAATCTCGTGACCGAAAACAACCGCCACAGGGTTGGGAAACGTGAACGCGTCGTAAGGTATGCTGTCCGCGACCGTCTCGATCCCTATGAGCGGCACGCCGAGTTCACGCAGTTCGGCAAGCGCGTCTTCCGTTCTCTTCAGATACTTCCACTGCACGTGGTCCGTTGCGCCCAACGCCGTCTTTGCGAGTTTGCGGTTCGGCGGATGCGCCGTCACACCGCACAGGTACACCGTTTTGACCCCCGCCGCGTCCGACGTCCGCAGTATGGAGCCGACGTTGAACGCGCTGCGCAGGCTGTCCAACACAACGTATATGCCCTCGGGCCGGGCGTTCCGTTCCTCTCTCATTCCTGAAACCTTCGTTCGGTCGCGTTGACTTTTCAAGCGAGCTCGATGTACCATAAGCGCGATTTTGCTGGGTTGCATTGTAGCCGAATTCCGTAAGTCCCGTCCACCTATCGGCGAGAACGAGGGGTACGCCTGCCGAGATCAGGAACCTCACGAAAAGAGAAGGTCGTGAAAGAATGTGCGGTAACGCGCAGAATATGAAATCAGTAAACGACGCGTCGCATGGGCGCAACGCACCCCTGAAAAACGTCAGGGCGGTCATCTTCGATATGGGAGGAACGCTCATAGAGTTCGAGCGTCTCCCATGGAGCCTGATGCAAGTAGCAGAGGTAAACGAGCTGTACGCGTTCCTGACGAAACGCAACGGTGCGATGCCAAGTCTCAAGCTGTTCGGCGACACTTACAGGGAGTTATGGAAAGAAGAGAGGGACAACTCGATCTCGAATCGCAAGGAACTCGACCTGGGCGCTTTTCTCTCGCGCGTATGCTCGCGGGTCGGCATTGAAGCCGACGACCGGCTCGTGCGGGCGCTTGTCGAGACGCACTACGCACCGGTGCGCCGCGAGCTTACCGTGTATCCGGACGTGATTGAAACGCTCGACATCCTGCGCACGCGCGGGTACAAGCTGGCGCTTCTGTCGAACACGATGTGGCCGCGCGAGTTTCACGAGGCGGACCTCGAAAGGTTCGGGCTGGACGAGTTCTTCAAGGTGCGGTTCTTCTCGTCGGATTTCCCGTGCCGCAAACCGCATCCGGCGATATTCCACGCGGCGGCCGAGGCCCTGGACGTCCCGGCAGAGAATGCGGTTTACGTCGGCGACTTTCCCGAACGGGACATCGTCGGCGCCCAGGCCGCCGGCATGAAAGGCATCCTCAAGTACCATCCACTCCGCAAGATCCCTTCCTCGATCGTGCCGGACGTCTCTATTCGCCGCATAGGCGACCTGCTCAAGCTTCTTCCGTGATGTGTTCAGGTTAGCCGTAAGACACCTGCAACACCATCTATCGCCGAGACTAATCCATTGGAAGGAGCCGCTATTCGTAAGTTGAGCGAAACTCCAAGAGACCAAGCGGATGTGTAAAGGCAGCGTGAATAGCTCTGGAAGAAACTGAATATCATTTCAGCCTTGACAAAACGACGAGATTGATATAGACTACTCTATACAATAGAGTGCTCTGGAGAGGAGGGCTTCAGCCTGATGTCGTTAAGGAGGTAGGCACATGGACATTTCCAAAGAACAGGCTCGGGAATCGCTAAGTCAGATCGAGGAGGCTGCCGAGCGGACCAAGAAGATGATGGCCTGTAGCGGCGGTGACGCGATCTTCATTCTATGGGGTTTCATCTGGGTTCTTGGGTATTTGGGTACCCACTTCCTGCTCCAAAACGCCAGTTGGCCCCGGCTCATGGGCGCCGGCTGGCTTTGGAGCGTTCTTGTCGTGGCCGGAGTCATCATTACGCTTGTCATGGTAAGGCGGCACATGCCTGTCAGGAGCTCCGTCAGGAGCCGGCTGGGCAAACGCATCAGCCGGTTTTGGTGGCTGTTGTTCGCCTACTTCTATGTGTGGATGGTGATGTTGCACCCCTTCATCGAGGTGAACGGCCCCGGTGAGGCCGCCGCGTTATACATACATCTAAGCGCGGTCGCGGCGACAGTGGCCATGTTTGCCTACGTAGTCGTTGGCCTTTGGTTGGATCACTTCATGATCTGGATCGGGCTTGGGGTGACAGCCTTGACTGTGTTGGGATTGTTCCTTCTCCAACCCTACTTCTGCGTGTGGATGGCAGTAGCGGGAGGCGGAACGCTCATAGGCACAGGCCTGACGATTCGCAATCGGTGGAGGCAGCCATGTCCGGCATCGACAAGCTAATTCACCAACCGGTGCGCCTGCAGGTCATGGCGTCTCTTGTCTCGCTCGACCCTGACGATCAGGTTGATTTCACGTACTTGCGCGATCTTCTGAACGTGACGGACGGCAACCTTGGCGCTCATCTTGTGAAGCTTGAAGAAGCAGGCTATATCGATGTGGAGAAAACCTTCGTCGTACGCAAGCCACGCACGTTCGTTTCTGCAACACCCAAGGGACGAAGCGCTTTTCGTGACCACGTTGAAGCGCTGAACGCCATCTTGCACGGCGTTGACAGGCAAACGCCTTCGTGAGCGCCGCGCGAGTGGAAGACACACAGTTGTAACCGTGGTGAAGACCGGCAAGAGACACGCGATGCTGAGACTATTGCCATGGAGCAGGGGTCTGAATCAGACGACGAGTTTCTTGGCGAGTTCCAGGAGGTGCGGGTTAAGTTCCCTTTTGAGTGTCCACGAATCGGACATCGGGCGCGTCATAATATCGCCTTTTTCTGCGGCGACCATCACGTTCTTCTCGCCGCGTATTAGTGCCATCACCGCGTCGCACCCGAACCGGCTTGCCATGATCCTGTCGTAGGCCGTCGGTGCGCCACCTCGTTGAAGATGTCCGAGAACGCACACGCGAACGTCGGTGAAATGCGTCTTCTGCTTGATCTGCTCGCCTACCTGAACGGCTCCGCCGGTCTCGTCGCCTTCGGCCACTATGACGATGCTGCTCGTCTTACCGGCTTTTCTGCCGAGCTCGAGCCGTGCGCACATTCCATTAATGTCGCTCGCGGTTTCCGGGCAGAGTATCTCTTCCGCCCCGCCGGCCACACCCACCGATAGCGCGATGAACCCGACACCTCGTCCCATCACCTCAACGACGAACAACCTGTCGTGCGAAGCCGCCGTGTCGCGTATCTTGTCTATAGCGTCCAGCGCCGTGTTTATGGCGGTGTCGAACCCGATGGTGTAGTCGGTGCCGCCGATGTCGTTGTCGATGGTCCCAG